>Ga0209489_109241_pt1 | contig 12477 bp, 4 predicted proteins | sample SiratrowhiteBW_FD_187527 | JGI IMG/M metagenome (GOLD analysis project Ga0209489, IMG submission 187527) | Root nodule microbial communities of legume samples collected from California, USA - Siratro white BW (SPAdes) (version 2) | ecosystem: Host-associated > Plants > Roots > Nodule | place: USA... | reverse complement strand
AAATATATATATATATATATATATATATATATATATATATATATATATATATATATAATATTTATTTTTATAATTTATAGTAATTTATATTAAATATATAAATAATTCTTATAACATATGTCTTTTATCATTTTAGTTTATTAATATAAAAGAAATTCCTGTTTTGATCTCAATGTTAAAGTTTTGTCTTTTGAGTAATGTTGTAATGCATGAAATAACCTATACCATTGTAATATGTCAATGTTTTAGTATTATAAAAACCCTAATAACAAGAAAACATTGAAAACCATTATAATGAAACAAATATACTAGAAACTCCTCAAAAATCACCACCAAATCTAAAGCAAGCTAACATGCATATATTCTACACATCATAGTCACTAATATCCTCACCCATCAAAAAAGAATCCAATGCTTTTCAAAATCCCTATCCACCTTACCCATCCCCTTCTATCGTATATTCACGAATGTCACTTTATACTCAACACATGCATACGTCCCCATAACCAAAAATCGATGTTGCTTCCGTGACCATCTGTCACCATGTCTTGTTGCTTTACTTTCTTTATTCTGCTAAATGTTTTCAAGTTCCTTCAGTACCATGATAAGTAATTAATTAGTGTTGGTTTGATACAATTCATGTGCTAAAAGTGATTGCAACAAGCATCTTGTATTTTCGTGAATGTGTTCTTTGATGATCAAAATTTGTAGGTTTCTATATTTTTTTAACTGTCAAACAGAAAGAAATTTCATTGACTTAAGAAAACTTGAGTTTTTTCACAAATGATGAAAGAAAAAGGCTAATGATTAAGATTTGGTAGCAGTGAATATAAAAAGGTTAATATGATTAGGATTTAAGTTAAAGTGGTAGGTAGGATACATTACTATCTTGTAAAGATTCAAAGCCATCATGAGAACATTTCATTACTTCATAATTACCAAACTAGAGTGATCCATGACTAATAGTTTCTGCTGATTTTATTTCATTATAACATTAACACCACACAGTGCATGTTTGAAAAATGGTCACGTCAAACGTTAACTATAATAGCAGTGTTATTTTTGTAGAAAGTGAAATTTTTTTGTTGCAACAGGTTGAAACATGTATCAAAGTATATATAGTACATGTATTCAAAGTTTGTGTAATCGTTTAAACTTGACACAGACCAAGCATTTTGTGTGCATAAGTTGGGAGAATTTTAAAACATTTTACTCTCAAAGCAACCATTTTTTTTATTCTTAAAACCACTCTCTCAATTTTTATCTGTAAACTGTAAGAGCAGAATATGAAGGGAGGAACCACGACAAGGATGGGAGACACACATTTTGGCCATTAACGTTAATCATACTTAATGTTTTGTGTTTTCTTTAGTTCTGTAAAGCTGTTTGAACTACAAAATAAAAAATGCAAAGAGAGCGTGTGATAAGGACTCATCGTGTTATTCTTATCTCAACAAACATACTTCAGCTTGAATCCAATGCCAAGAAAGCATAAAAGACAAAAATTTTGTCAGAAAAAATATAAAGCTATATCTAAGTACATGATTAAAATAAGTACCACCCGATTCTAAAAGTGGAAAATTTAAAAAGATGAATAGTTCTATCACAAATTTTATTTACCAATCTCAGTGGTTCACTTAATTTTGAAAATTAAGCATGGCGGAAAAGCTGAAAATTGAATCTTTACTCTATGGTGAATACTTACCTCTAGTATTTAGCATACTATTATTTTCACAATCTCAATTATTATTGTTTCGTAAATGATTATAATCACACTCTATATATATCTTCCAATTTCTTTCACTTTTAAATTACCAAATTCATCATGAAATACATAATTTTTTTTTTATTCACATATCTAATACGTACCATATATATTTCTTATTTACTTATAAATATTTATATAGTTGAATTAAAAAATCATACCAATATAAATTGGACTCAGATATAACATTAATTTTCCTTGTATAATACCATAATTGACTTAAGAAACACTATTGCATCTATTTAATTGCATTTATTGTTTAATATTTATACGGTAATCAATTTTATAACTATATTTTATCTATATCTTATTCCATAACAGTTAAAATGAATTAAATATTTTCCTGTAATGTATAATTATTGGTTTTAGACCTTATAAAATGATTTATTTTAAATCATCACTGTAAGATTACTTTCTTTGATTTTAATTTTGTTATACTTTAGTCATTGTAATGTTTTCATTTTCTGTGTTTGTCCTTATATAATATGTAAATAATTTGTTTTCAGTCTCCCATTTGAAAAGAAAAATCATTTTACTAGGTCCACAGCAAAAAGGTTATATATAGAGACAAAAATATCTAAATATATTTAGATTCACCTAGGATTAATTTTTTGTGTCTAGCTAGTTGTCAGAAACCCACATTCAAGGAATAATTAACAATTGATAACCGATTGACAAACAAACAAGATTAATGACATTTCAAAATTAATTAACTGCATTAAAAATAAATAATATATAAGGTCATATATATTTGTAAGATATAAGTACATAAATATTGAAACTCTGGAATGTCCCTCCCGTTGGGAAGATTGAGAATATATGATAAACAAAAGCAAAATTAATGTATATATATATATATTATAATGAAATAAAGAAAAAGGAAAATGCAGATATATATTATATGGAGCTAACCTTGCCAAGGGTTTTGGGTTTGGTTATGTTGGGAGTTCATGCAGTTTCCCATGCCAGCAATGTTGAGAATATCAGTGTGAGAGAGGGGTCTAAGACCCAAGAAATCTCTGGTCATGGTCTCACTATAATTTCCTCCGCCGGCACCACCACCGGCACGGTCATCGGCGGCGCTTGTTTTCGTGACAGCACCATCAAAAGGGTTCTCAAAAGAAGTCCCTTCAAAAGGGGAGGAGAAAGAGTTGATGACATGGTGAAGGAGTGATGAAGAAACACCAACAGCAACATCAGGAACAGCTTTATTCCCGAAAGGTACCAAGCCATGGGGAGTGGTGGTGTTGGAAGTGGGGGTCATCTGGTCGTCACGTGAGGACAAATTCAAAGAGTCAGCAGACACGTGAGCCTGTTGGTGGGTCCTAATCAAGGAGCCAGTTTTGCTCATGGTAGCTCCCATTTGGGCTGCTTTCTGCAGCAACGCTGTGGCTGACATGTGAGGAGGGGAAGGCGCTGTTGGGTAGGGAGGGAGAGTGGGACCACCTCCCCCACCACCACCTCTAGGGTTAGGGTTTTCATGGAGAGTACTCACATGATCCTGGTGAGAGAAGAATGAGGAGGAGGAGGAGGAGAGATCAATGGTGGAAGGTGGTTGTTGTCCAAGCCAAGGGGGCATGAAACCTTGTTGCTCTTTCTTCAATGGCAACAAATTCATGTTACCATGGATGTCTTGATGATGAGAGGATGAAGAGATCACTACTCCTAGTGCAGCAGGTGCAGCTGGTTGATGAGGTGTTGTTGGAGTTGTAGCTGAGTTGTTGGGAATGCTTATGCCTATGCCCATGTCTGTGCCTGTCACAGATCTTGCACTCTCCTCTGCTAATGCATCACAGAAGGCTCTGTGTGTTATGAAACTGTCCCTCCTGATTGTCATAAACAAATACAAACAAAACAAAACCAAACCATGTCACTAAAGTGCTACAAAATTTTGACCCTTTCTCTTTTCCCAACACCTAAAAGACAGTTACACACACACACTCCATGTTAGCTAGGCACCTGGCTGGCACTGCATTCAAATATTCTCTCTCTCTCAAGGGTGTAGTTATAGTTAGGTATATTCTATATACTATTATATATATATATATATATATATATATATAGTATTAGTATATACCTTTTGTTTAGTGTGTCATCTTCTTCATTGTAATAGGAGAAGGAACGTGGATTTAATATGTTGTAAAAATTTGCACAAAAGAAAAAGAGATGTGGTGGAATTTTGAGTCAACCTCGGATTGATAAAGCATGCTTCATAAATGAATGATATATATATATATATATGAGTTATATATAGGTGATGGGTTTAGGTTAGTTACCTTGAGAAGAGAGTTCCACAGTCACATCTGTACTCTCTTGTGCCACAGGTCTTGGAGTGAGCTTTCCAGTCTGATTGAACAGCATACTTCTTGGAGCATTTGTCGCATTTCCACTTCTTCTCGCCGTGCTTTCTGCAGAAGTGCTTCTTGATGCCAGTTAGGTCCCCCAGGGCCCTTGAAGGGTCGTGGTGAACGCAACTTGCTTCTGGGCACACATAAACCTTCTTCCTTATCTCCTTGCTCGTTCTCTGCTTCAGTTTCCATGGTAAATTGTGCCCTCTTCTGTGAAGCTGGAGATTCTGATCTCTTTGGAACCCTTTGTTGCAGATCTCACAAATGAACCTATTTGTCGCCAAAAGAGTCTTTGGAGACAACGCGACAACCTCAGCCTCCGGGTCTGAATAAACAATTAAGAAAATACGAACACCAAACCAAACAAAAAGGTAAACCCAATTGAGATAAACAAGACAAGGACATACAACAAACAAACCAAAACCAAAAAAAACTTTGCTTGGAACTTTGGAGATATATATAAAAACCTGGGTTGCCTGGAAGGTTTCTCTTTTTCTTCTGGGTTTGAGTTGGTGGGGTAGCAAAGTATTGCTGTGAGTAATCAGAACCAATTTCGGTTCTGTTGCCTGAAGAAGCACTAGCTTCACCGGATGCAGAAGTCAAATTAGACATGGTTTTTGGAACATCAAACCCTTCATCTTCTTTTCTCATATTTGGACCTTTCTGAATTGTCATGAGCCATAGCTAGATCTGAGTTTTTCGTATGTTACTAGTCTTGCTAGCTTCTGGGATCGGTCAAACGACAACCGTCACCTAAAACAGAAAAGGAAAACGCTGGAACTGGACCAGTGAGAAATTAACAGAACAAAGAGGCAAAATTGAGATACAACTAGAAAATATATAGTCTTTCAAACCCCAACGAAGAAAAAATAGTATGAGTGAGAGAAAAATGAAAATTGAGAGAGTTTTTTCTGCATCTTTGAAGTGAAGCAGATACTATAAACTTAATTGATGGTTTTCTCAAACTTGTTTGGCACCAACCCAAGAGACAATTTTTTGTTTTTCTTTTATATATATATATATATATATATATATATATATATATATAAAAAAAAAAAAAAGACCAAAAAAAAACAAAAAAAAAAAAAAAAATAGAAGCAGCTACTCAAAGCTCAAAAACCAGAGAGAGAGAGAGGAAGATGAGAAGAAGTAGTCTCTTCCCTCTATATCTGAGGCAGTGAAAAACAATACCAGAAACCACATACCAAGGAGAACCCTACAGCTAACTCTGACGTCGCGCTTTTCTGTCTTTTCCTCTGTTCTCTTTCTCAACACCAGAAAAATCTTTTCCTTCTTTATTATTTATAATATATGTTGCCTTTAATCAAGCTCAATTATTTTTGCTATAAAGCTTTGTTTATGTACAGTCCCCTCTCCCTCCCCTTTCCCTTATATCGTAAAGTAAGCAGAAAAAAGGGGTGCGAAAGCAAACCATGTAAAAAGAGAGTATCATTTGTATATGCAGATAGATAGATAGGTAGATGTATACCACAGGCATTTGGAGAGAGAAGAACAGTGAAAGAGAATGATAGGAAGAGAGAAGTTCCCTTGTGTTAACATCATTGGTAGTGGACCCTCCTTGCTTTCTAAATTTACAGTCACATACATGATTGATTCATTGATTAAATTCCAACCAGCATGGCCAAAAGCTTCTCAGTTCTGCCATTAATTCTTTTTTTATTCTTCTCCATCTATTTTATACTTCTCCTATAGTTCATTCCATCATCACTGTAACTATAAAAAAAATCTGAAAAATTTCCCAGAATTTTTGCATGGTTACACACATATCTCTTAGGTGGATCTATCCATCTGCATTGACAAAGATGCCTAACGTACCGAAATCCATAGTGTCCCCCCTTATCTCAATCTCTGCATCTTCTTCATTTATGCTCCTATACAATCTTCTGTCGGCCTTGTCATTTTCATTTCGTAATGGTCATTATCAGTATTAAGATAAACAATTAATGTTGCAACAGTAGTACAAACTTCACTCTCCTATACTTTCCTTAGGTAACTCTTCTACAATACATAGTTTTTCTCATTTAACATCTTTTGATTTTCTTTAGCTTCTCTTATGAGTTTCATCTTAAAGTTCAAACAAAGTATATACTATAACTTCCTTTGCTGATACTCATGCCAAAGTTGACTCCAGAATCAATAATAGAAAAAGAATCATCACTCTACATGAAATTCTTTGCTTCATTAGAAGAAGAATTTTTCAATGATTGAATATTGGACTTTTTTTCAGTTTGAAGTGCCATGGTTTAGATGTAGAAAAAATAGAGTGAAGTTAGCTTGGAATGGGACGGTTCCACTGTGTATGACAAATGGATCTGGCATCTGCAAACAGTAGAAATATATATATAATTGAAAATTTTCCAAATAATGCATATATTGAGCATTGAGCATTGAGAATCCCGTTGACATATGTCTGGTAGTGGTTTGGTTCTTGTGCTTGATTATGTAACATACATGAATGTTTCTAAATATATTACAATTTGATTCATACGTACGAATATTTTATGTTTTTACAATACTTAAGGTGTATGTGGGTACAGCAGAACTAGATTGTTTTTATGTTAGTTCAGTTTTCAATGAGGTTGTGTTGTCTGCACCATTAGAAAATTGGGAATAGAAAAATATTTTGTTTTGTCATTATCTTGTTTTATTGTTCCATGATTAAATGGGATCTCGCACGACCAAGACACAATGTGCGCTCCCAGCTCATTTCTGTCATTAAAATACTATTTCCTAATATAAAAAGGTGAATGTAACACCATTCAACTCCTGCATAAATTATTATGATAAAATCATTTTACTTTTAATTAAGTAAAATGTAATTGCGGTTTTATTTAATATTTTCGTTGCGAAGGAAAGAACATGTGATGAAGGAAAATATATGAAGCTGTGAAAATTTGTGTTTATTCTGATTCCTTAATTTTGCCTTTCCCAGAAGGGGAGGTTATTGAAATGAAAGAAAGTTGGGTGGAAAGGTGGAGGTGCTGGTGGTTTGCTAGGATTCACCATTTTTGTGGTAGTTTGGATTATAAATATGTTTAGCTTTGAAAGTTAGGTTTTGAAGAAAGACAAAAACAGTGTGGTTTTTCCATTTTTAGAACATATTTTTTATTTAATATATTTTTTTAGAATTAAAGGTGTTAATCCACTATTATTTTGGGATGAGGATTTCAACAGTAAAAATGTGTTAATTTTTTATTGGATTCCGAGATGGAGCTGTGTTTATATAATTGGAGGACCAATTGCAAAAAATAAACTTTTTTTTCTCTCTCTACACATGTAGAAAGCACCAAATTGCTTATTAAATATTCATACTTTGACGAAAATTCAAACGTATGAAAGAAACATATATTTACTAATGAAAAAATAATTAAATTTATTTGTTTAAAATATTATAAATATTAAAAGGATAAAATATTTATATTTGTCTTCTAAAGTTATTATTGTTTTGATTTTACATGCATTTACATCAATCCAAACAATGTGAGTTAAACTGCTCTATAGTGTTTAAAAAACTCAATTATATATACACTTTACATACATTAGGCAAAATAATAATTTACATTTCTTTGAAACCTATTCAAAAGAATAATACAAAAGTATGAAAGCCTGCTATACAACTACATCAATCCTATATGTTACAAAAAAAAAAATAGTAATGAAAATAAAAAAGAATTATCACTTTGACGTAACTAAAATACAAAACATATTAATATTAAAGATAGATATTGTAACATTAAAAAAAAAAATATAGATATTTTAACAAGCTTATTGTAATCTTGAGTTAACAGCTTCTCTCCCAAAAAGAATTTTTAAATAAAACTATCATATCCGATCTTGAAATATTTCTTGACGCAAAATGTGTAATAAGATAATATTTTAATTTATAATTTTTTTAAGACATTTAAAAATTATAAAACAAAGTTAATCAGTTATTACAAACTATAATTAATTATTTTGTTTTTAATAAACTTGGAAAAAAAATCAGGGACCGTCTAATAAATGATTTTCAATCATAATTGATTAAATGTTAGAATTCAATTATGACGTTGACTATATTTTGATGTAATCATTAGTTTAGTTGTAATGGTCAACTATAAATTAAGATAATTTATATATCTATAACAATATACAAAGGATCTAACATTTCTATTTTTTAATTATATTTTAAAATTAATAAAATAAAATAAAATAAACTATTTATAATACTAAAAATGATGGTTATGTAATTATCTATTTTTTATTAATCGCCATTATTAATATTTTATTCTTAAAATACATAGAAGCACGAGCCAGTAATACCAATCACTAAATATTGAAAATTTCTTTATAATCACTTATGTTTTAGTATAATTGATTTACTTCTTTTTAAATAAAAAAAATTTGGAAAATTTTTAAAGCTTTTAAAACAAGATAATCGTAATAAACTTAGACATAAATATAAGAATATTTAAACTAATGCATGAATCACGAATGTTTATTCATAAAATAATAACAAGTTTTAAATCATCAAAACAATTCTAAACACTAAGTGTTCATATTGAAGAATAATTAGGTTAGACAATATATTAACTTACCCTGGAAAAAGTCATGAATTTGTAGAAAAAATCATTAACTAGATAGTTGAGATTTAAAAAAAAATAATAATAATGAAATTTTTACCGAAACGGACTTAATTTGGTATATTATCCAAGTTGTTTACAAGCATGGTTTAAAATATAGCATGTTAAATTCATTCAATACAACATTATTGTGAACATTAAAACTTTTCTTCTGACTATTATACATTTGTTTATTTAGTTTCAAACTCGTCAATATGAATTAATATGGAGTAATCTGAAATAAATTGATTAACATCTTCACTGATAATTTGGTTAGAATAGCATCGTATTTTTTTTATAATTAATGACAATCAACAAAATTTTAATCAAGAAATAATTGCAAAAAATTAATCAAATATATTTCCTTTCATATAATTTATTATGAAATATATCATAACCTTTTTCATTTGCATAATTTATCTGTAAAATAAAAAATCTAACTTTTATACTAATCTTCCATGAAATCATGTTAAATAGTATTTACATTTCCCCTAATTTTTGAATAGACATCACTTTTTAAAATTTTAATAAATTTTCAACACACCCTCTCTCTATTGTTTTAAAAACATTCACCTCCTTTTTTTTTAGTAAAACTACATGCATTTCTTTTATCTTTTTAATAAAATGTCACTCATGCCCTTTCCTATTTAAAAACAATATACTGGAAAAAATTAATTAAAAATTATGAAAATTAAGAATATTAATATTTAAAATATACAAAATACAGTTCTATAAGAAAATAAAATTGCATCCACTTCTAATATATTTGTAAACTACATTCATATATATTTTTTTTCTAATTTTGAAATAAACATTTACACCCTTATGTTAATAATAGACTAATACACATACTCCTTACTTTATTTATATTTATACTTCTATTTCTTAAGATGTACTTGTACTAATTCTATAATCATATTTAAATATAATGTGTGAAGAGAAAATAAGTACCTTCTCTTTGCCAAATTGACATGGATCTCATAAATAGTTGCGCCGGACCAGCGGGGTTTGAGTCCGAAAACGTTGGCCCAATCCAAAGTCTATAAAGTTGGAATCGACTATGTTGATAATGTAGTTACTTTTCTAAATTATAATCCAGCATCACCTGTGTTAATTTTCATTTTTTTTCTTTCAATTATTGGTTTTATTTTTCATAGTTTTTCCGTTTTTCCCTCAACTCAATTCCTTATAAATTATTGTAAATCTTCCATCTCCAATGTGTATTTATATTCTCATTCTATAAACATTTAATTAGAATTAATGTTAAAATATTATTACTAGAGTAGGGCGATAGTAAATGAATAAATCGCAAAGTTAGAAAGTAAGAATTAACCTACACTCATCTCACCCTTAATTGATTAACCTAATTTTTAATTATCGGTAAATAAACGATTTAATGATACATCTTTAAAATATTCAAATTTAAAGTGATGAATATTATATATATATATATATATATATATATATATATATATATATATATATATATGTATATAACCTGTCTTATATCAGTTATTTTCTTACAAATATTTTTTTATTAATTCAATAAACATTTGGTGGAATATTTTAATGTTAAGTGTTTGTAAGTGTTTTATTAATTTTAGATATAGTTTTAAAAAGTATAAAGTTAAGACATTTAATATCATGAACCAAATTAACCAATTTCTTAATTCTGAGATTTATAAAAAGAAAAACGTATTGTACTTAATTTTTACAATATTTTTTTAATTATTAAAGAGGTCGATTTTTTATTTAAATATTTTTTCTGAAATTACGTATATCAGTGGTCAAATTTGGATTTAAATAAATTTCAAATAGCGCTGTTGTGATAAACTATAAATCAATAAGACGAGTATATCTTCATTGGCCTAATAATATACAATTTTTTTTAATTTTAGAAATTCGAAAAAGAGTAAAAAAATAAAAATAAAAAATAGATTGCAACATATACTAGTTATTATGTTAAGAAAATTTTAATAAAATTGAAGAAAAATGATTGGGCTTTATGCAGTGTTGTCGGGAAGAAGAAAAACAAGGTTTTTTTTTTTTTATTATTTCTTTTGGATTAAGGAAAATTATGAATGTAATTACGATTTTTTCCATAGGGTAGGTAGATCAAATTATGAAAATGACAATTACCTAAATTAATTTGGAATTTATCGTGAATTTTGATAACCTAGGTTTAGCATTAATAACTGACTTGGTCCAGAATAGATTGATGTGCTATAAATTAATTACGAATTAAATTTATTGATGCATTCCAAAGTCAAACTATAAAATGATCTGATATTAAAATCTGAAATAATTCATAGTTACTAATTTAAATTTTGTTTTCTAAAAACTGTTTGATAAAATTATTCGTTAAAAGTAACTGATAAATATGAAATTATTGAAATAGATTTATCAATTATAAACTTGTGAAAAAATTACTGTTAAATAAATCCTTTTCATTTTAAATAATTATATTATATTAATAATTTTCAATTAAATTTAAAATAAAGTAACATATTATGCTTTTAAGTAGGCATCTTACTTTTATTATGATAATTAATAAATTTAAAAAAAAAAAAAAACTATCTTGTATTATGTCAACAACATCTTCAAGTTTAACTTCAAGATATTAAAATAAATATTGTAAATAGTATAATGGTTGAATTAAATAATGTAATATAAAAATATCAAAAACTAACTATTAAATATCATTATGAAATCTTATATAATAATAAAATAATCATATAAAAGTAATAAAAATTTAACGTGAACAAATTAATTGTTTATTATATACAATTAGGTCCATTAAATTCAATGGCATGAGATGAACGTTGGTTAAAAAAAGTTAAGCGCACCTAATAAAGCCATAAAAAATTCAATTCTAAAAACGTGGTGCAAAAATAACACTTTTATATATCTCATTACCACGACCTTTTGTTTTTCGTTTTTATAGAGTAATCTGAATGAACCATATGGCAAAACATTAATTACTAGGGTTGATGGTTACTTTCCCACAGTGGAATAAAAAATTGTGAAAATTATTTGGAAATTTGCTCGTAATTTTCCATGTTTTTTAAAATAATTTTTACAATAGTTATTAATATTTATTTTAATGGTGATTCATGTTGTACGATGTAAAGGTGCACTGATAAAAACTTTGTAATTTGGTCAACAAAAGTCAAAGCAATAATAGTCAGAAAGAATTTACCACTTTTATTTAAAAAATTTGGTGATTAAATGATGGTTTTCAACGTTTACATTAAAAAACATTGTACCCGTGCAGTAGAGAAATAAAATAAAAAATAAAAAAATGAAGAACCCTTCATTTCCGGATGAAACAAATTAAAATTTCATAAACATGATTATGAGTCATTTTTTCCTTCTAATCAATTCATGCAAACCCACCTTAACCCACAAAAAAAAAAAAATAGTATTTAGATAAACAATTGAAAATATTTTTGTAATTGTATGCTTTGATTTTAAGTATGAACACGAGGGTGGAAAAAGGAGATATTCTGTCTCCAATCTATTTTTTTATTAATTTAGTTTATAGAAATATAATAATGAGTTAAATTAGGTTTTAAAATTAATAAAATAGTACCTGATCAATTTTCTATAGTTTATCAAATTGTTTTCTCATATCAAAAGGATTTAATTGCTTTTTCCACCCTCTAAAATTTAAAAAATTCGGAGTAGCTCCAAAAGTTTATACATATATATATATATATATATATATATATATATATATATATAT
>Ga0209489_109239_pt1 | contig 12478 bp, 11 predicted proteins | sample SiratrowhiteBW_FD_187527 | JGI IMG/M metagenome (GOLD analysis project Ga0209489, IMG submission 187527) | Root nodule microbial communities of legume samples collected from California, USA - Siratro white BW (SPAdes) (version 2) | ecosystem: Host-associated > Plants > Roots > Nodule | place... | reverse complement strand
TTAAAAATTATTGGAAAAATAATATAATATTTTTTATCTTTTATAATTATGAATATTTTTTAATTTTTTACTTTGTATTCTATTTTGTGTTTTTAATACCAGAAAATAATATAATAATATTATGTTTAAAAATTAATTTGTAAATGTAATAATAATTGATAAATAAAATATGTTGATTAAGATGTATTAATATATATATATATATATATATTAAAGATATTTAACTAACAACTTGGCATAATATATATTAATTATTGAAAAAATTAATATGACTTGTCATAATATTATTATGTTCAATGTTGAACCTCTGCCATCTAAATTTTGTTCTAAGACCAAGCCTTGAGTTGTGCCAAAGTAAATATCTCCACACCATCCACCACTCCATTATTAAACATTATTTTATTCCTATAGCTTCATATTTCCGACACTATAGCCACCCACATACCCCTCTATATTGAATTAGTCATCTTGCTGAGACCTGAAAAGTAAAAGCTCTGGAAATGATCCATAATATTAAGGGACCTAGCATAAGAGATACCTAACCACCTATCACAATTGTCCTATATTTTTTGTGCAATATCACAAAAGATGAGAACATGTTGAGCAGTTTCCTTAGCCTTCATACATAAAGGACATAAGTTGCTAATGACTACGACTCCTATCTTTTCTAGATTAAGTATAAATGGGAGCTTTTCTAACATAGCCCTCCAAACACACACTTGGGCTGAGCCTGCAACTTTAGGACTCCATAAGTCCCTAAACCACTTTTTTTCTGAGGAACTTTCATTTTCATTTAAAACCCTATATCCAACTCCCATTGTGTATTCTCTAATGACCCTCGCACCCCACAACTTCTTATCCGGAGTACCCCTCTTCCACCTGATAGCATTCATAATAGTAATTAACTGCCCAAATTGTTCCTTCTCCCACTCAAACAACTCTCTCCTCTATATAAACTTCCATGAAAACAATATTAATGCTTTCTACTATTGTATCAATGTTTTTTGTGTTGTAGAGGTAGGATTCTTTATATCACGTGTTTGATGTGTTTGGATCCTATGGGTGACCAAAGGTTATTTGTGTTTTATATGGCTTTTGATATAGTTTTCCTCTTATAATAAGAATAGAATTGGATTTTCATTTTCTTATTGTAACAGATTTGAAACATCTTTAATGTACTTCTATTTATTTTATTAATCTTGAAAATTAAAAGATTAATTTTCTAATAATTTTTTTAATGTAAGAAGGATAAAACTTAGTGAATTCCTAACCTTCTAAACTTATTTCTCTCTTTTTCTTTTAATGTTTTGTATAAATTTAACCTACATAATCAAAACTTGTAATTATATTGTTATTTACATTATTCATACACTACATCAATATTTTTCTTATGAGATTCACTAAAAAAAACTTAAATTATCTACGGAAATTATATACAGATAAATATTCGTATGTAAAATTTGTATTACATATAAAATTTTATCTACGGATTTGTATCCGTATCTAAAATTAGCATTACATACAAAATTATCTACGAATTCAAATCCCTATATAAAATCAACCTCACATACGAATTTTTGCGTACAAATTTGCGTCTAGGATATTACATATGAATTTAATCCATACGTAATATAATCCATATTAAAAATCAACATTACATACGGAATTACATACAGATTTGTATCCAGGCTATTACATACATATTATAGAATAAACTAACGAACAATAAGTGCGGTTTAAAATATTTGGAGAAAACTCTGGGATTGAACTTTATTTATCTCACTCATTCATATTTTGGTAAATCATGATATACAACATTTATAACTATTCAAAATTAATGCACAAATAAATGTCAATCATATTGATTCCTCAAACATGAGATTCATAGGGAAATTTCCTAAATACAGATCCCTCGACTATTTAGCAAATTACCCAACATTAAGAAAAGATGTTACAAGCATTCAATATCTTGAAATCGATTCCTAGAATCCCAAAATATTGTGTATTCTAATCTAGGTCAGAAACTTAAAATTACTTTCCAATCAAATTGAAGAATCAAAATCAAGAATCTATTGATAAAATAAAATCTAGCATTAAGCACAAGAAGAAAATACCAAATCTGAATAGAAACTGAATATTATGTGTAAAGATCCCAAATTACAAATGAGTTTGAAAAGATTACATTCAATCCCAAAGAGGAAGAATTAGCTACCCATGGTAGCCATTACAAACTAAGGAAAGGAAGATTGCCAAAGAAGAAGAGAATTTGTGCTTTGCTTTTGTCCCTGCCATCTGCCTTCATTCCTCTCTTTTTCTCCCTCCAAAAGACCTAAAATCACGATTTTAAACTTGTTTTCGGACCTAGCCTAATGACTTCTCGCCCAGGCGAGACCACCTCGCTCAGGCGAGGCCTTCATTGAAATTTTCAATGTTCTCTAGACCATTCTCGCCCAGGCGAGTCATTCTCGCTTGGATGAGTCTTCACTTTCAACATTTTAGTTCTTTTCTTCGTCATTTTCCAATCTTTCATTTTCTTCATTCTTTATTCCTAAAATTTACAAAAGAATTGTTATCAAATGATTTCCTTTAAATTAGGACTCAGAACCTATATTTGAATCCAAAAACACTCAAATTAGGGGTAATTACTATCTTAAAGAACAATTAAAACCAAAAGTACCCAAGTTTTCTCATGTATAAAACACTTAAAATTAGCACTTATCAACTCCTTCGAACCTAGAATCTTGCTTGTCCTCAAGCAAAGTAATTGGATCCACAAAACAAAGGTTTTTCCTAAAGCAAAAGTAGTGGTTGCTCACAAATCAGACTCATAGTTCAATCGCTATAACAACTTTCATATTCAAAACAAGAATTCAACGTAGGAAAGTACAGTGATTCCAAGTTCAATTAAAGTAGGGAAAAGACACAATCAATCTACAAGAAAAACAACTCAAACAAAGACATGATAATCTAATTGAGGAACTTCTCTCTTAATATCTCACCGAATAATGTTTCTCTCAACTTCCATTGATTCTGAGCAAATAAAGGTTGCCTTTCATATTTAGTCAAATCACAAATACACAATCAACATGTATCGTAAGGTCTTCTAAAGGTTGTAATGAGGCTGGAATATCAAGAACATTGGTTTTTCAGATAACAAAATGCACACTTCAGACAAGCAGAACATATCTACAATTGAGACAAAATTTCCTTTGGAAAGAATTTATTTACCAATTCTTGACTTCTTCATTTCACAAAGTGGAAGAAAAGAGGTAAAATTTTAATATTAATCCTTTATGTGATGGTTTAATATATACTAGAAATGATAAAAGTATGTGTGATGACTTTAATTCAATGATGTTCGATTTTGACATGTATGATTTGGGAAAAATAAGGTACTTTCTTGGAGTTGAGTTGATACAAAATTCAAATGGAATTTTTTTGTGTCAGAGAAATTGTGCATGTGAAATTTTAGCAAGGTTTGGAATGGATAAAAGCAATTCAATGCAGAATCCGCTATTCCCAGGACAAAGTTGAGAAAAGATGGAGTTGGAACCAAAGTTGACTGCAACTAGACCTGAGTGAGTCTTATTAGTATATTAATGTCATATCCAACTGAATCTCATTGGGTTGCAGCAAAAAGACTCCTAAGATATGCATAAGGTACAACCAAACTTGGAATTCTCTATAAAAAAGGTGAGGGCTCTGATTTGGTAGCTTACACGGATAGTGATTTTGCTGGTGATCTGAATGATCGAACGAGTATTTTGGACTTTGTTTTGTTGCTTAGTTCTGGAGCTATTTCATGGTCTTCTAAGAAATAGTTTGTAATGACATTGTCTACTACTGAGATTGAGTATATAGCAACTGCATATAGTGCTAGTCAATGTATTTTGTTGAGAAGGGTGTTGAAGCAACTTTGTCACATTGATATAAGGTTCCATTTTCTCAGAGACCTAACAAAAGATAAAGTTGTAGAGTTGAGTTACTGTAATTCTCAAGATCAGGTTGTAGACATAATAATAAAGTCTCTCAAGTTAGAACAGTTTTTGAAGTTAATACATATGCTAGGAACAATTGATGTTTCAGTAGTAAACTAGATGATATTAGCTTCTAGTTTAAGGAAGGGAATATTATAATTAATTACTTTATTTTTCTGAATTTCATTTACTGTTTATGGTTTCCTATGTATTAAGAATATTTAGATGGAGGTTAGCTTATTTTTTTACTGAGTCACCCAGGTTAGGTAATGTAAACGTGAGTTAGTTTCTTTTCCAGTTTTTTAAAACGTCTACTAAGCCAATAGGAATTACAAAAAGTGAATCTCTGTATGTTGTGTGTGCATCTCTGTTTTTCAATTCACTAAAATTCTCTCTCAATTTTGTAACAATTATTTTGCTTAGCAGTTGTTTTCCTTAACAAGCAAACATGAAGAAAATAATTGACAAAAAACAATGAAAGGTTTGCCTCTATTTTTGATACCATCATGCAGGCGCATCCCATTATCAATTTGGAGCATGTCATGTTTTCGAAAGGTAGTGATAATTATGGAAACAATTGTATTATGGATGAAAGAACTGAAAATTGGGAAATATTAAAACATGTATGATTCTAATATTAGTATACAAAATTTTATCTAAGATCTTGGCTAATAGGCTCAAGAAGGTATTAACTAGTGTTATCGATGTACATCAATTTGCGTTCCTTAGTGGGAGGGGTATGTTGGACAACATTTTTGTAGCAAACGAGACTATGGATTACCTTAAGAAGGAAAAGAAAAATGGAGTAATTGTGAAAGTTGACTTTGAGAAAGCATACGACTCGGTGGATTGGAAGTTTCTATACTATATGTTGGGTAGATTGGGATTCAATTGATTAAATAGAGTAAAGCATGCTTAGAGTCGGCCACAATATAAGTACTGGTGAATGGCAGCGCTACGGAGAAATTTAAACCGAAAAGGGGACTTAGGCAAGGTGACCCACTGGCACCGTTCTTGTTCCTCATAATTGCTGAAGGGCTTACTGGTTAGTCAGGGAAGTTAAAAGAGTTGGGTTGTATAAGGGTGTGAAGGTGGGAACACAGGGAGTGCAGGTAGATCTGCTGCAATTTGTGGCTGACACGATCTTTTTTTGCGAACCTTCATATCATAATGTATTAGTAGTCAAAGTAATATTAAGGTTGTTCGAGCTGGTGTCAGGACTTAGGGTCAACTTCCATAAGAGTGTGCTGGGGTCGGTACGTATCTCACAACTAGATATACGTGTGTTCTCTAAGTGCTTAAACTGTCGACAGATGGAATTACCATTCAAGTATTTAGGTATGATAATTAGCAGTAATCCTAGGAGATTTGAGTTCTGGAATTCAATTGTTGATAAAATTAAGTCTCGACTTTCTAGATGGAGGGGAAAGATGTTATCCATGGCGGGTCGGATACGTCTTATTAAGTCTGTTATTAGTGCTTTACCTCTATTTTAATTCTTCTTTTTTAAAACACCTATTGTTGTCTGTAACCAGATCAGAAGAATTTAGGCACGATTCCTTTGGGGTGGGGATTTGAAGGAAGGAAGATTGCCTAGGTGAAATGGGAGAATGTATGTAGCCCAGTTGTAGCAGGCGGATTGGGTATCAAGGACATTGGTTGCTTTAATGATGCTCTGCTAACTAAGTGGAAATGGAGGTTTAAGATGAAACAAGAGGGCCTATGGAGAGATATTTTGGAAGCGAGGTACGAGTGGTGGATGGCAGAGTTGGAATCTAGGTTGGTGTAGAGAGAGGTTTGTTTGGGATAAATGTATTGAAGAGCAATTGTTGGATAAGATTTCAAAAATTCATTGGAATTCGGAGGGTAAAGATAAGCTGATATGGGTAGGCAATGATGAGCAAGAGTATACAGTCAAGTCTGGATACATTGTTCTGAATAGGGAGGATTCAATGCAGTCTTATGAGGTATTTCAGTTACTATGGAGTCTAAAAATACCTCCATCAACAATAGTTTGTGAATGGAGAATTCTTCTAGACAGGTTACCGACTAGGGTAAATCTAGGTAGGAGAAGAGTGCAACTTAGGTATGTGTGTTGCCCTTTGTGTCAAGGTGGGGATAAAACTACTCAGCATCTAAGAAATTCATGCAGGGTGACACAGAAAGTATGGGATCACTGCGAGAGGTGGGTTGGGAATGTTACAGTCAGGCATGAGGATATCATTATTCATTTTCAGAGCTTCCATTTAATGGGTCATAGTAATAGGGTCAATTCAGTTTGGAAAGGATTATGGGTGGCTATTGTATCTGAGATCTGGAATCATAGAAATAAGGTAGTCTTTAGAGGCAGAGTAGTGGATGTTAAAGAGAATTTTAGTCTAGCATAGTTGAAGGGTTGGTTATGGTTTAAGTATAAGTTGAATTGTTTCTTATTTTGATTGGCACTTTTCTCCAGTTAAGTGTCTTTTATCAGTGGTTTAGGTTGTTGTTTGTGCAAGAGGTTTTCATAGGGGGATTGGGTGAGAGAGCGCAGGGAATTAGTTCCTAGATCCTTGTGCAGCACATTAGGAGGTTACTTGTTTTGCAGGTATTTAGGCTTGTGTGACTCGACTCTACCCAGAAGATGTGTGCAATAAAGGATTCAGTTGGAGTGCAGAATTATTGTAGGGGCAAGCCATGCATTGATGATATTTAGATTATTATTGGTTCATTGTAGGGGTGTAGATATTCAATGGTAGATATCCTTTTGGCTATTGTTGGGGTTTATTAGGATGGATGTATACTGAATTGTGTTCATTATGTAGTATCACAGGTTGTTCCTGGTTTTGCTAAGTGTATAAGGGTTGGTGTACCCCTAAAGTGTGCCTTTTAATTCCATTTATTTTTGGCTGTTCAAAAAAATATTCAATGATGGTTGTATTTTAAAATTGAAGATTTCGAATGATTGATCTAAGATACGTTATTGTCTAACATGGGTTATGGAATAGGAATGTTTTGAAGATTAGTTGCATAGTTATCTGGCCTAAAAAAAATAATAGTTATTTTGCAGGATACATAATTGTCAATTTTTTTTACTTTTTATTTTTTGAATATCAGGATGTAATCAGTTGGAATAACCAAAATATATATAATTTTTCATATAAAAAAACTTTCATTTAATATAATACACTAATCATATCTACATTTTATATTATATATATATATAATATACAATTCATTCAAATTTTAAGTTTTTAAAATTATTAAAATACAAAGTATATATATATATATATATATATATATATATATATATATATATATATATATATATATATATATATATATATATGTATATATATATACATCTCAAACAATTAAAAGTGTTCTTTTAAGTATTATTTCACCTCTTACTATCAACTACATCTTAGTACTATTTGTAGAATTAGAAGAATGATTTGATTATTTTAAATAACCAAACAACATTTCATATATATAACATTGATTACATGTCACATTGAAAGTCAAAATATTTGCACTTATAAAAACATTCACACTTTGTATGGTCTGAGTTTAGATGATTTTATGTTACTAGAAAGATAATATGATATTAATGACGGTAAAGATACATCTTTATGTGACTGTAACTGTGTAACTATTAAATACTCATTTTTAATTTATTTCATACTTATGTTTTCTCAAGATGGTTATATTAAATTTATTTCAATATAACATGGTCAGATGGAGTCTACCACACAAAATCATTAATGTTGTTATAACATCTCAAGCTAAGCTTGAAAATATTGGTGAAAAATTCTATAAGAAAAATAAAAAATCTCTAAATGATGAGTCATGCAAGTGAAGCAGTAATAGGAAAATCTAAATATACATCCATGACTTACTGAATATACTTATTTGAACCATAGATTTTGCATTTAGAGTAAAAAAATATGATAAATAATTTCAACTTGCTAGGTTCATCTTCTACTTTGCTCTATCACTCTTTTTATTTTTTTTTTCTTGTTGTTGAGTTCAAAGGTTTTTTTTTGTTGAAAGTTGTTCACTCTGAAATGTTTCTCTCTAATCTTCTTTTTTCTTTCATCTTATTGTTGAGTTTAAAATTCTATCATGTAAAATGACATTTGTATCAATTCATTGTTTTGCTTTTCTTCACTTTTTTATTTTCTCTCTTTCTCAATTACCCACACTTTTATATGACTGCATTCATTTATTTTCACTTCACTGAAAGATATTATCTTTAATTTCAACTCCTTTTTCTAAAAATTCTTGGATTTGGATTTTTTTATTATCTTTTGTCTTATCATTCTTCTTTTAATTTCTTTAATTATTATATTATTTAATTCAATAAGAATTGAAAAACAAATTATAAAATTTAATATATATAAAATTATTAACAAAAGTACTTAGTTAATCTAAAATTTTAAAAATATCTTTATACAAATTTTAAATTAATATTTAATTAATACTTATGGAGAAAATTGGATGAATTATGTGTTAGGTATACTTAGTCTTTGTAAGGTTAAGTCTAGTAATAGATAAACTCTATTAATAATCACTGACGAAAAAAAATTATGAATTATCTATAGATATGTTGATTACTTAATCGTCAATTTAGTAATAGATTAAATATGTCAGTAAATTTGCTACCATTATATAGACAGATTAATCCATCAGCAATGATCAAAAGTGAACTTTAAGCCTAATTCAACTTCACAAAACTAGCTTGTAAAGTGACTCCCATTTATAAACTACTGATAGGCATCATCTCTAGTCGTGGGATCTCTAACACACCCCCTCATGCTGAGATTATTCAACTCGTGCGTGGGGCTATATTATTTAATTGTGGTCCGATAGTGACCCGATAGCGGGTGGTCCAACAATCATGCTAGGATAGGCTCTGATACCATATCAAGAAGTGGAATTTAAGCATGATTCAACCTTAATCATTCACACAATCCAATAATGGTATTGTTATCTCTCAAAGAAAGTATGCATTGAATCTTTTAGAAGAAACTGGGTTAATGAATTCTAAATTTGTTGACACACCCATGGACTCTAATGCCAAACTTCTACCTAGTCAAGGGGAGTCCCTCTCAGATCTAAAGAAGAATAGAAGATTAGTTGCAAAATTTAACTACCTTACTGTTACTCGTCCTGATATTTCTTTTGCAGTTGGTGTGCTGAGTTAATTCCTTAACTCTCCATCTGTTGCTCATTTGAATGCAGTTATTCGTAATAATAATAATAATTCTAAACATAACAATAATAATATTAACAATGATAATATCAATAATATTAATTGTAAAAATAAAAATAAAAGAAATAATAATAATAATAATAATATTAATAAAATAATAATAATAATAATAGTAATAATAATAATAATAATAATAATAATAATAATAATAATCTTTGCAAGGATCGGTCTCATTCACCAAGCGGGCCAGCTTCTCAAAACGAGAGGCCAGTTCTATTGGCGGTTCTTTGATAGAGAGTCGTCCACTAGACCTAATAACGAGTTAGTCGGGGTTGAGGGTGAGGTTAGTGATGTAGAGTCTCTTTTGTAAGTAATAACGATGTGGGTGCCGACAAAGTCACCCCTCCCGATGAGGATTGGGTGGATCTTGAAGCTAAGAAGGCTAGCTCCAAATTCAGGACGTCATGTACATAAAGTTAAGACGATCTTGTGTTCATGGTCGGGGGTCTTCTAATGTAGATTTATATATATATATACACGTAGTACGAGATGAATGCGTTCGGCTTCCCTTGGACGAATTCACAATGGGGGTGTTGAAAGCTCTTAATATGGCTCCCTCGTAACTCCATCTGAATAGCTGAGTCTATCTTTTGGCTTTCCGAATCTTGTGTTCAGCTCTGGATAGAGAGTTGTCCCTAACAATAAGCACTTTCACGACCGGTATTTGTATTTGCTAGATCACTAATCCAGTTGTTGTAGAAAGAGAAGGAAGAGCAGGAGATACTAGAGTCAGGGTCAGATTCAAAAAAGTTCTGCAAGAAACATATCTTTGCGATTAAGTACGTTGTTAAAAGCTACATCAATACATATTTTCCTGGCACCGATCATGAAGTCCTTTTATTCTTTATCCTGGAGGATTCCCACTTTATTAGCTTATGCCAATCCTGTCTCTATTGTTGTCGTACATATTCGACAGATAACACATGAAGCATGTGACTGGTGTGTAAAGCAAATAATGAAGGGTGCCCCAGTCTTGTGTTAAAAGAAGTGGATAATTATTCACAAGCCCTTCCGTGTAATGTTTGGTATTCTTAACCTTTGTGTTTGCCATGCTTGTTGTTGCTTTCTTCTAACACAAAGAATGCACACGACAAAACAACAGGTTCAGAACAGCATACATCATATGACATGACTTGTGAATAATTATCCATTTCTTCTAACACAAGATTAGGGCACCCTTCAATATTTTGTTTACACACAACAAAGTTCACGTAGTTAGAGTCACATGCTTCATGTGTCAAATAGGTATAGTAGCAATAGGGACGAGATTGCAGAAAGCTAATAAAGCGGGAATATTCCAGGAGAAAGAAAATAAAGACTTCATGATTGGTACCAAGAAAATATGTATTGATATGGCTTTTAATAGCGGACTTGTTTGCGAAGATGTTTTGCTTGCGGAACTTTATTGAACCTAACCCTAACATTGGCATGTCCTTCTCTTCCTTCTCTTCCTTCTCTTCCTACAACAATTGGAATAGTTGATCTAGCAAATATAGATACTAGTCCTGAAAGTGCTTACCATGGAGAACTCTTTGTCCATTTCTTCATCCCAAAACATCACCCTGTTGCGGCCAATTTTTCTATGTGTATGGTAATCCCATACCATACACTTTCGCCGCCCCTCCCTATAAACCACCTTTCCTAGCTTTGTCGAAAACAAAACCAACCTTTTCTCTTATTGCAATCTCCAAGGTATTCGCTCTTGTGTTCATCGAACCCCGGCCTTAAACACTATAATCTTCAATGATCCTCTAAGTATATTCACCTTAAAAGTTGCTACAACTTCCTATTCAATATCCTCTACAATAATCAATATAGGATATGCACTTCCAATTGCATCCCCCAGTTGAAAAGACCCCTAGCATTGGCATTTACTTCGAAAATGCCTTTCACACATTGAAGGTTCCACCTCTGAAGTCAAAGATAAACACATTTTTCTCGTCACACATCGAACCTTTCATATATAACCTATAGGCAATAGCAACAACGATTGACTCTTAATGGTTCTCATCACATTAAGCCTCGTAATGGCATTGGTGTCCTTTGTGGCTTCCCTCTAAGAGTCGTTGAAGTAGATAGATAGAGTGATGACAACATACAATAGTACATATAGATGCTAGCCACATCATCTTATTGGTGAGGAATTACTAAAGGTGTATGGTAGGAGGTGGCGGTTTGGAATCTTGGAGGTGTATCGTGGGACGTGGTGGTTTGGAATCTTGGAGGTGCATGGCGGTGTTGTTGGTGCATGGTAGTTGTTCCTTGAAGTTGACAAATGATCATCTCCTTCAATAAGAGGCTAGGGCACGGAGAGTAGTGGCACATTATTGAGACGAACGAGAATTTAACACAGTTTGGTGGCAAGGACGTGAAAGGTAGTGATAAGCCTAATAGTGTTGTGGTGGTGGCAAGGGAGCTACCAACACCAAGGCTTGAATATTTTAAATATAATACTGATTTATTGTTTCGTTTGATTAATTTATTTAGAATAATACAAAGAGTAAAATTCATATCATGGTGGACCGAAATCATTGAAGTATTTTTTTCTTTTATCAAATATAATATTTAATTAACGGTTACTTGTTATCTGATTATAATATGATATTCTAGTTTATGAAGTTTATTTAGTTTCCTTTTGATGCTCAAGATTCACGGTTTTTTTACTAGTCAAGAGCTCTATGTTCAAATCCTATCTTAAACAATAAACCTTTTTCTTTATTTTACTTATCATTTTATTTTCTTTTACAATAAATTATTAAATAGTTTTTATTAACTTTTACATTTAAAATAATTCAAATGACATTTATCAACTCCAATAAAGTTTATAATTCACAATGATAATTAAGGATTTACTTAAATAGAAATAATGTATCTTAAGTATAATGGTTTAGTTGTTTTCTCTAGAACAAAACATTAACTATTTCTTTGAGACGCATTTAAATCTGACTAACATCTACATTATATCAACTCAAATTCAAAATATATTAGTTAGATGATGTTCAGACATCATGTTAAAAAAAATATGGATAGAATACATATAACAATCAATTTTTATTTTTTTTTAAATAAATTTTTAATAAAAAAATAAAATTCAAATGCCATATCTAATGAGACAAATCTTCTTACCCATACCCTCTAATTGTAAATACATATATTTAATTAATCTTCAGCGTAACTTGTACTATATCTTTTAGACGTTATAATTATATAAATTATATAACCTAAAGTTCTAAAAAAAAAAAAAAAA
>Ga0209489_109238_pt1 | contig 12480 bp, 4 predicted proteins | sample SiratrowhiteBW_FD_187527 | JGI IMG/M metagenome (GOLD analysis project Ga0209489, IMG submission 187527) | Root nodule microbial communities of legume samples collected from California, USA - Siratro white BW (SPAdes) (version 2) | ecosystem: Host-associated > Plants > Roots > Nodule | place: USA... | reverse complement strand
ATATATATATATATATATATATATATATATATATATATATATATATATATATATATATATTCATAACAATTTTATAATGTGAAAAGTCACAATTCTAAATTAAAGTGTAGACGAAAAATCGTGAGTTCAGCATGAAATATATTGCAGCATCAGAAAGACTTGGCAGAAAAAAAAGGAACTGTGCACGAAAATACCAAATGCTATTAATCCAAAGGATGATAGGTTTGGTCTCTTGAGTTTTGCGATCAAAATTTGAATTCTGGCATATGTATATAGAAAAAATTGGTTGAAACTAATCTTTAATATCTTGACTTTTTGAAGAAGATTACTCTTTCTATTTATATGAATACCACAAACCTAAAAATGAGTTGAGTTGTTAAAACACATTAAAATGTTCAACCATGGGTTGATTCACCTCGTAATAGCACTTAATTTCAGGATATTCATTAAAAAAATAGAAAGTAATTTCATAATGATTTTTCCTTAAAGTTCATGTACTTTTCTTTTTCATGATAGGAATTGAATATTCAATTAAAATTTTATTAATAAAATTATAGAGATGAGAAAATAAAGAAAAAAAAGAGCTAAAACGGTACATTAGCCAAGATTGCTTGGAGCTTTTGGGGCTACTCCCCAACAGGTTGAGTATGACATGTCATTGATTTGAAAGTGGATTTTAAAATTAGATTCCATTTATGTTAGGACGAAGTTAAAGAATGTTATCATCCGCTCAGATATTAATACATTTTAGAAAAATATTAATTCTTAATAATACTTCTCATAGTATAGTATATTATTTATAATGAATTTATTTATTTTGAAATATTTATTTAAAATATATTTTACACTTCTTTATCATTTTTCTTATACAAATTAAGATGACTTTATAAAATCAACATTTCTTATCTCTACTAATATTTCTTTTATTATTTGATATATAATTGTCTTTCATTTTTTCTGTAACTAAATTGTTCTCTCTCAATTTCTTAGTTTAGTACGTGAGTCTGCCTAAAAAACAATCTAATATTGAAGTCAAATAAAATGTTCATAACATAATAAATGTGTAAAATGAATAGTATATATCTTGAAATTTTAATATTTTAATGGGTTTTTATCTAAATGAATGTATGTTCAAACATTTTACATTTTAACATCTTATCAGTACTTAATTTTATTATTAGGTGTATAATGCTAGTTATTTTGTAAGGATTGAGATGTTGTGACTTAGGTAATCAACATTGTTTCAGTGTGTGAATGGTACACTAGTTCCCTAAGTTTAAGGGGTTTTGAAAGTTTAAAAGAAAAGTTTCATATTTTTAGATGACATCTTCTAAAGTATCATTTGTACACTGACTTCTGAGCTTGATAACTTTTTGGATGACACAAAGTCTAAGAAATGGTTAAAAGAAAACATCTCTTTAGTCAAGATCACCTCGGATATCAATCTGTATACTAGTCCTCATGTTTGAGGAGGACAGAGTTGTAAGAGATCCTTAAGATGAAAAAACTAGTGCAAAATTTTTATTGATTGTGTAATTTCTATTTCATGAATGTGAGGTGCACAAGGTAGCAGGAACATTTTATTATTGTCATTATTAGATTGAAAATATATCTCAAATATAATAATCATTGTATATCCCAACCAAAAGAATATTTTCAAATAATCAAGATTGAGTACTTGAAAATTGTCAAGAAAGAAAAAAAATACTAAAAAGAATTATAATCCAAATATGATGGTGAAGCCAAAACCCGACCACTACCATCCTTTGATAAATAAGAAAAATACAAGAAATGGGATAAGTCGTCCTAGAGGCATCGATCACTAATAGGTACATGGATATGGAGGATTTTAATCAGTCTTAAGTAAATAAAATGCTTGTAGAATAAACCTTGATTTTACATTTTGGAAATTAGAAATTTTCTTTCTTTCAAGTGTTAAATAAATGCAAAAGATAAAGATTATTCAGTCAAATAAAGTTGGGACGTAAGCATTGGAAGGAAAAGAAGTAAGAATAATTTTGAAGTCAATCAATCTAAATTCAACCCACTAAATTCTTGGCCAAGATAGCGAAGTCAAGCAAATAAAAGCAAAGAAGAAAGTTAAGAGTGACAAGGGTGAATGAAGCATGGGAAGAATGACCTCAACATGGAATACATGCTCCAAAATTCTTGGCCAATTAAGCAATATTTCCTTGATTTTATTTTGATTTTTGAAATTCATTTTTGCTACTTAGGTTAGTTTAAATTTCCAGTCGAAGTTAACATGTTTGTTATGAATATATTTTTATTCACACTTCGAGTATTTAATCTTGATTTTCTTAGACTGTAATTGAGAATAAATTCATTGTTTTAAATAAGATTTACTCAATCAGGATTAATTGGAACTTAATTGAGATTATTGGTTAAACTTGGATTTTAACCATATTCTCTTACTTTTCTTGTCTATAATTATTTGCAGATATTCTATGGGCTCCAAATCTAATAAAATATTTTGCAAAGGTATTATTTAGATTTTCTACAAAGATTATCCTCTGCAATTCTTACTTGATTTAGAGAAAATCTCCTTCAAATATTTTGCAATATCTTTGAGCAAATTCAATTATTATGAGCTGATATCTGGAACAGAATTTGGAAACATAATATCTGAAAGAAATTGGGAAATGGAAAATTTACAGCTTTACTGAAAAGAAGATATTTACAAAATTAATCTTTGGCACAGAAGGAAACATTTGATAATTACAAGGATAATGTCTGAAAATTAAATCTGAGTTAATTTCTTGAAGAAAAGAAGATTATAAATAGATGTTAGAGAAGGCATGAAGGACACACATCGTTGCATAGCATAAACTCTAGTTTTATTTTCTTTTGTATTTTAGTCATCCTCATGGAAGGCTAAACTCGTTTGGGTTAATTCTCTTGTGATTTCATGATGAATTCTGAGGTTTCTGTTTCATAAATTTTTGTTCTTTACATAATCTGTAACATTTTTTTTATATTATTGGTCTTTTTGAATTTTATTTTTTTGGAAAAGTAATTATTTTTTAACATTTGTTGATAATTCAATTGTTTTTCCTTTGATTAGAGTTCTTGGTTAGTTCGCTTAGTCTTGATCAATTTGTTATACGCTTAGTTAAGAGATAAAAGATATACATCTCTTTGAGTATAAGCTTGGAAACAAGGTGAGATATTGAATATATTAGTAGATGTTTGTTTTGCTAATAAGATTCTGCTGAATTTGATTAACGTTTGTTTGAGTGAGTTTAACTATGTGAAGGGAATTGGAGGACAATAATCTTAAGAAAACCAAGGAGGAGTTTGTTGTGAAAGGACTTGAGAGTCAACCTATTCTCTTAATAATTTCTAAATTATCTACTTTAATTTCCTGCTCAACAATCTCAAAACCCCTCTTTAATTTACTGTTATTACTAAGTTTCCTTGTTGTAGGTAAATAGTGAACATTGATTTATTGAATTTACTATTGAATTCGTTGGGAGACGACTTGGGGTTAACTTTTCCCTATCTATACTGTCATCTCTTTGGTATCAACACTACATTAGGCAATCAACACTGGAATTATTTTAATTTACTCGTGAAACGACTGCGATCAGTGTAGATTTAAATTTGGATTTGATTCCATAAAATATTAAGTTGCATTTAAGCTTAGAAATTCAGATGCCAAGATTATAAATAGCTAACACATGTCTTTTGTAAACATCTTTTGAAAATTGAATAAATTAGGAAGGTTTCTAGAGTTCTTTGAATGAGAGAGAGTTTTCTTCTTACTTGAGTATTATTTCACATCATTGTATCGAGTGGCAACTCCATCAAAAACTTATCTTGAAGCTTCTTTAAGTGGTGTGACAACCTCCATCAATCCATAGGTTATTATTTTTATTATTTTGTTTATCTTCTTCTTTGTACAAAGATGCATCCTTTTCTATCTCCTTCCTTGTTCGTGCTTGTTTCTATTTGTTCATGTTCATCTTTTTCTCTTGCATGCAAGCCTTCACACTTACATAATCCTTATGGATTAAATTTTTGTCCAATGAAAAGCATCATTAAGATTCATATTGTCCTTTAAATCCTAAGAAGATAAGTAAACTTCCGTCTTTTTCCTTACACAAGTATTCAAAAAGAGCCTAATATTTTATTTTAAAGGATATGTTGAGTACGGTTGTATTCTTCCTCACTCATAACTTCCACATGGGTAAAGTGATGAATATATAAAGTTAAACCAAAAAGGAAATGATTATGTTGGTTGCAGCTAATGGTTTTTTTTAATTTCTTCATGTAGCTTCAAGGTTGTGCACTAATAGTGTTAGGGTGTCAAAAGGTGTCCAAGCTCATGAAAGGATAGAACTCAATCCAGGTTGAAAAATTAAAGAAAGAGTTGGTTGAGTTCAACAACTCTTAAAAGAAGTCTTGTATGTTAACTCCATGATTGGTAGCAAGGTTAAAGACCTCAAAAGTCATAGTGTTTAGTTGACCTTTGGTTGAATGTCCTAAAAAAGTAGGTGCCTCTAATCTCTAATCTAAAGAAGGAGAGAAAAAAAATTAAAGGTTGAACTTTGTGACTTGGAGCAAATCTAATAGCCATGACCCATCATATCATGTCGAGCAATGTTGTATTTAGTTTGTGTTTGTTTTGGATTATTGTTTTCATTTATTGAAACACCAGTATGTTATCATTTTTTTAAAATTATGTTACTTGGGAGAGATCACACATAGTGAAGTTTCTTTAGCTAAGTATTTATTTTTTCTTTAAAAGTATAGTATTTAGGAAGGACCGCTAGTAACGAATTTTCCTTCATCAAGATGTACATACTTTGATATTGATGTACTTAGGAAGGGTTATCTCTTCAAACGAGTTGTTCTAGAATGAGATGTGTAGAGTAGAGAAAATGTTTAACAAATATGAAGTTATTTGAATTGGCTTGTTAAAACCTCATCAACGAATCCTTCTTAGAAAAAAAAAAGACCAATGGTAGGAAAGAGTGCATAAGTGATTTATAATGTTCAGCTAAAATACAACTTAAATGTGTTCCATGTTTGTGGTATTAATTCTCTATAACGGTATTCCAATCTATATACTCCATTTTTTGCTTCATTGAGTATCCAAAACATTCCTTCCTAATTGGAGAAGAACTTTCTTTCATTCTAGTTCTTGCATGGATCACTCTTTATTCTCTATATGAGGTCCCCTAAATTAAGCTTCACGATTTCAACTTTGAATTATAACAACTTATCACTCTTTGTTTGCAGACCTCTTCAATTATTCTCGCTTAATCCTATAAGTTGATGATTATATTTAAGCATACTTGTAAGCACAACTCATTGATATTTATGTTGAAGAGGTGCTAACAAAGAGAGGACTCTTTATATGTTAGGTCTTAAGGGGTTTCTTGTGTAGCTAACGATGAGGTGCATTTACAGGTTCAACGGACTTTGAACAATTCTTCTGTCCACCAACCTTTAGTAGTTTCCAACCTCTTTTTGTCATTCTAGAGAATAACTTTGTTTTCTACTTTGGTCTGTCTATTTGTTTGGGATGCTTTATGAAGCTTGTCATGTGTTAGATCTTAAGACTATGGTACAAGTTGGTTAAACCCTTATCAATGAACTGCTTGCCATTGTTTAAGGTGATCACATAGGAGACTCTATATTAGTGTATGATATTTTCCATAAAAATATTTTGTACCTAGCGAGTTGTTATTGTGGTTAAAGGTTAAACATATGTGCAAAACTCATTTCTTGTCGAAATATAATAACATCTTGAGTACTTAGTGATAATATCAATATCTAAGTTTGAATGAGTTTTTTACTTACAACTTTTTAAATAAATTCTCATTATGAGTTACGAATCACTTCTCATTATACACTTTTTTATTGTTAGAAGTTCTGAAATCAAATTGAAAAGATTGTTCAACAAATCGATCACAACACCAACCCTTACTCCTTTTCTTGTTAGAGAACCCATATACGTAAAACATCCACCATTGCGCTCTCGTCACTTCTTCAATTGGACATAGTTGGTTTGCAAAATTGGTCAGATATTAAGTTTTAATATCCAATTAATCAATTAATTATGCATCCCACTTTCTAAGAATGATCTTAGATATCATCCTAATCTTTATAAATAATGAATTAACTCAACTCGTGAAAAATGAATTAACTCCTTATTCATCTCCTCTTAAAAATTTATTATTACTAATCTCCTCTTCAAAATTTATTACTACTAATTAAAATTTGATGTAGAAATAATCAGATGTTATGACTAAGGTGATCTTTATTGTCTCAATCTATAAATGTGATGTACAAAATTAAAATTAATGTATTATTTTTAAAAAATTAAATTTGATTTTTGGTCTTATTTATTTCTAATTAGTATAGTTTCAAAGTTTAAAAAATTTGCCGAATCAAAGTTTTAGATCGAGTGAAAAAAAAAAAAAAATTGTTCCTTCCTTATCCCTAGTTATGAAGAGAGGTGAGGCTTTAACTCCTCGGATCGAGAGTTATCATGCGTATTTTTTTGACCTAGACAAAGAGCTAGGTATGAACCCACTCACTACTCCTAAATTTATTTATTTATTTATAAAATTTCACTTTTTTTTTGGAATGACTTGGCAAGTTGAAGGTGCTATAGACGACAATGAAATTAATTAATTAATTAATTCTATACATACTGACTATATACTGGAATTTATTATGCTGACATATAAATAAAAAAATGCTTTATTCAGCTTTTGTTTTGTGCTCTCTATTATTGTTGGTCTTTTCAGTAGTGTGTCAATATCTGTAATTATAAGTAAATATTTAATTAGAATAATTAGACATCAATACTCATTAATTTAAAAATAATGAAATAGTTATTAAGATTGAATTAATATATTTATGACATCTTAATATAAAAAAAGTGGAGATAGATTATTATAGATGTAATAAAAAAATTTTAACCCTAATTAAATTATGCTTTCTCCATCACATGTACCTGTCCCACTCAACAAACTACACCTACTTAAGCCAAATTCACTTTTACCTTTTTTTAATTCTTTCTCACTAAACCAATCATCAAGTTGAGACTGAAGAGCTCCAATAATTGGCATCTATGTTGAAGTGAAACTAAATACAGAATCCAATGGTCTCAACAAAGTGCTATGTCAACCTTTTTCAGTACTTATGTGTGCATTATTTTAATTTTTTTGTTTTTTCAATTGGCTACTTTTTTTACATAAAAGTGTACTTTTATATCTCTGAAAATATGGCTAAATTTAATTTTAGTCCTTTGAAAATTCTTAAGATAATAAATTAAATTTATGTAACTATGTTTACATATTAAGTATATTATATTTTTATGAATTTCCTCCCAACTTTACAATTTATAAACCACTGCAGCAAATGAGAATTTTTTGAAACAAAGTTAGCATAGCTTAAAATCTTGACTGTTCTTTAAAAGAGATTATATTGCCACTTGATAATAAAATGACATATATCTAAAAATTAGTTTCAAATAATGGATGATGGTATTGCGTATGCATCTTACGTCAATATTATATAAAAAAAATCCCTTTCAACATTTAAAATCTATGCAACCAAAGCCAAGACTAAAATTAAATTTAACTATGGTTTACATAAATTAAAATTACTATAAGTCAAATTCAATTTTACAAGTTTATATAAATAATTTATGTAGAATATTTGACTCTCAATAAAATTTTAAAGGATTTTCGCAAACGATGACTTTTAGGTCACATTTCAGACTAATTATTAGTCAAAGACTCAGTTGTATTAAAATTTTGAGTAAATCATAAACACTTTCTAAAGTTTTTTTAATTACATTTGCACTATTATTTTAAAGTTCTACACACCTCGTGTTTGTTTTAAATTGACATTATTTTTATATTATTTTATACATTCACTTTAGGTTTTTAAACATAATTTACAGTTATATCCTTAAGTTTTTCATCTCCTCAACTATGATTATCATGTGATAACCTCAAATCTAGAATTTAGTGAAAACGATAAATCCTTGAAAGAGCTACCAAGGTCTTCATTCAATTTATTTTTTTATTATTGTAATTTAAGGGTAATGGTATTTTGACAAGCAAAAAATGCACTCATTTTGACAAGCAAAAAATGCACTCATTTTGACAATCCAAGACATCAATATATATGTTAATTATATTTGTTTATTTTTTAATTTAAAATACTAATAAATAGCATTATATTATTAAAGCCAGTTGTTAAGTGGATGTTCTTCTTTTTGTAAAGGTGTCAAACTATATTTAATATAAAATTATCCTTTAAATTATATTTTAATGATAAAAATGTCCTATTTTTATATATTGAGAATTTTGAGAAAAAAAAAACATCATTGTCTACTTAATTAATATATATGTATGGGTCAAGTCTTATTATCTTCAAATTTTATAAAATTTTGGTACATGTGTCTTTTGTTTTCTTCTAAATACACATTTTGTTGTGGTAAAATCAACCTAAATTTTTTTTATGTCAGGTGTACTCAGATACTAATAAATTCTGTGAAAATAAATGTAAATGTTTGTGATGATGAAAGAGTTAATTCATGGTTTACTCTAGTATTTAGAAAGAGAAAAGCATTTATTTATATTAAGAATAATTAGAGAAAATTAAAATGGGGTGTCACAATCAGAGGCAACCCAGGTGGTTGGAATTATTGAGGGAGGGAAAGAGTGAAAAGGAGCTTTCAAAGACACATAAGAAACAGTAGTAGTAGCCCACTTCCCACCGCAAGTGCCAATGTTTTGACAAATACGTAACCATCCTCTCTATATTTTAAGGATTCATGACACACAAACAATCACTAAACAAAACTCTACCCACCATTTTTCCCTTTCCACCTCTTTTCATCTACTTAACTTGTACTTTTCCATGCCATGTAATCTTTGTTTCCCATTATTTGCTCCCATTCAATTAAATAAGCCAACCACACACACCAAGATCTACCATTTAGGATGGTCATTTTCACTTAATTATTGATGCCACACTATCACTTTATTATATTTTATCAATAGGACTAATAAATCCCCCATGAGTCATATTTAATTCTTTTTTCATCTCCAAATTTTCATCCAAATTTCCATCTATTAATTTATGTAAGAAACTATAATATCATATCTAATTTAAAACTTTCAAGCAATGAATATGTAGGTACTTTTTATTATATATTATTTAATTTTTTATTTCTTTATGAAAAAGCACTGTTTCAATCTCAAATCTATTAAAATGAATGTTACTTACTCATTTACTATATTCAAAATATTATTTATTTTGAAGTTTAGATTTTTTTTGTCTTTATTTTTAGAAAACATTTTTAAGGATTAAAGAAGTAATTTATCTTTACTTTCAATTACAAAGTTATGAAAGATTATTAAGTATATCAGAACATATGTCATTTTTTTTATTTCATTTTTATAAGGTTTTGTTTTTTTACACATGAATTTGTTGTGACCTCATTTGATTTTTTCTTTTAATAATGTTAAATGATTAACAATATAATTGAGATGTCAAAAATTCATAAAAAAATTATTTACACTAAGTTTTATTAAATTTTTTTAGTTTTACTATTCAGCCTTATATTTATATTTCTATAAGAAAAAGAAAGACTTTTTAAAGAATTTATTATATTATATTAGATAATGGATTTCTAGATGGGGAAACTATATAAATATTGGTATGGTCAAGGAGAGGTGTTAGAAGTGCAAAAGATGAGCATATAATAATTGATTGAAAACTATGCTGTGCTGATATCTGTACTTCACAAACCCTCAATCATAGAGGCCTTATTCTAAAATTCTCAAGATAATTATGCAATCATGGATACTGACATCTATCTTGCTGAAATTGCTCGATGGATTTTATCGGATAATTACTACAATTGTTTATGATTTTGGCTTTTGAAGCATACGTGTATGCACTGCATTGTGGGTCGTTGCACAAATAATGGTTGTTCAGATATACGCATACATGTCACATAATAAATAAACCTTATTAGTTTTAGGGTTTGGCAGTTTCATGAGCAATCACTCAGAAAACCACATGGAAATTCATAATTTGACCATCTCTTACCTTGTCATCCACTCCAAAAAATTATACAATTAATGAAAATGAAAGATTCAAGACATTGAACCATTTGGGCATTTTTCAAAACTTTAAATTCCTCATGCAAAGTTTCGTGTAAATTCCAGAAAGATGCACCTCAATAAAATCTAAATTTGTGGATCATGTTCTTGGAATCTTTGCCCTGTATAATACTTTCTTTGTCTTTCTCTGAATTAATAATGTGAGCCATCGCAAATGATGATCTTGAACAACTAAAATTTTATCACAAACACAACACGTCCAAGCTGGGTTATCACTTATAAAATATTTCTATAAAGAGAAGGAACTTTTAAAAATGAAGTAAAACTGAAAACACTTCTTTTTGTACATTTCTTTTTAATTTTACTTTTCTGAAACTTTATAATATGTAATAAAAAACGGATAAGGACAAGAACAAATGTGGTTGAGATTTTTCTTTGAATAAGAGCTTAATGTTACGTGTACAGAAAATTTAAAGAAGTTCAAACTAAAAAGAGGAATATAAATATAAAACTTTGTATACTTTTAAAATAGTCAAAATTACATCATAGTTAAGAGATAAAATGAAAAATATTCTCATAATGAAACTCTAGTGTGAGTTTCCTCCTCACTAACCAAACACATGGCTAAGATCTTTGGGGGAAAACAAAATGAATATTTTAACTTCAACTAAGATAAATTATTGAGCACTGTTCAAGAACATTGCCCTTGATGTAAAAGATCATGTTAAAATATTAACAATTAAAACAAGTGATGAAGCCCCTTATTGACTTGGTATCTTTCCTAGAAAGATCAAAAGAGTTTAAAAACTAAAATCATATTATATGGCGTCGTGAACAATGATCATTACTATGCTTAAAAATATTTTACCATTTAATAGTCATAAAAGTTGTACTGGGTTTGTTCTCTAAAACCAAATCAAATTAAATAATAGTATAGTGGATTTTGGTTTTGTACTAGGAAAAATACAAAAAAAAAAAAAAATGTTGATCATTAATCTGATTGCCGAAACCGTAACTTTTGTCCTAACACAAAGGACATTTGAAAGTGGAGCTCTTATTAGCTGTAAGGTGTTCGTTAAAAGTCCACTTACGTGCACCAACAATCCAGAAGAGTCTAGTGAGTGATCATGGTTTATGCAACCAGAAAATTTTTTTCTCCTTTGACAAAAACACCCTAAAATATCTTTGGTGAAGGAAAACCCTTTGGAGGAAAAAGCCATGGACACTCTCATTCTTTAACAAAGTTCACTGCCCCAAATATGTGAGGGTAGTGTTCATGTTACACTGAGCTGTACACGACTTGGGTTTGTCATTTCTTGATTTGCAACACACAATTTTAGCCAAATAGGAGTTCTACACGCAAAAGGGTAAGTAATTAAATATATGATTAGATGAAAAGATTATTCTAGTTTAGGATTGTTGTTTTTTGCATAGGTGGCTTCCACTTGTGACATAAGAGTAACTTCTATATTTAGGAACACTAACACAGTTAAGATCCAAATCTCAAAGTATAAAAAAAAGGGTTAGTTTTGATGTTAAAACAAAATAATAAAAAAAATAAATGTTTTTGTATTAAAATAATTTTCATGTTTTTCTATGAACCATAATATATAAGATCATGGCCGCAATTAATATTGAAAATTTGAAGACTTTGAATTGGACTTGTGTGGTGATTGTTCTAAGCTGAGGAATTTGTGGACAGAAGTTGATGAGAAGTGCAAAATATTTTTTGCATTCTCTTTTCCTTCCTTTATTTGGTGGACTTGAAAAGCACTTGTAGCCAACAAAAACAAAAGCTTAAAAGCATTATAAAAAGGAACTTGAAGCATAGCTTACGTTGTTGTTAGTGTGGGCACAAAGTTTATTATAAAATAGTACCAACATTTTCTTTTTCCTCCTTGAAATTCATGCGGTTAAGTTATCCTGATATAACTTTTGAGATTGCAAAATTCTCTTAGGAGAGGATTTATAAATAATTATATTCACGACTTGCACTCTAAAAACATAAAAGAAATGAAATAAAATTATTTTAATAAGTTAAAATTAATTTAATACACAAGTAAAAATTAATGTTTTCTATAAAAAAAAAGAAAAAAAATTAAACGACCCTATGAAATACGCTATGAAGTATACAAGTAAAAGTCATTATAACTCAAGTTATTTTTGTTTAGTTTGAATTTTTTAATACAACCAAATATAAATCCATACATACAAAAAAACTACATTTTCTTATAATAATTATCTAAAGATCATATAAAAATTTACATTAACTACGCATAACTATTAAATTTGAAATATATATATATATATATATATATATATATATATATATATATATATATGAAAATAAAAAAAAAAAAAA
>Ga0209489_109236_pt1 | contig 12487 bp, 5 predicted proteins | sample SiratrowhiteBW_FD_187527 | JGI IMG/M metagenome (GOLD analysis project Ga0209489, IMG submission 187527) | Root nodule microbial communities of legume samples collected from California, USA - Siratro white BW (SPAdes) (version 2) | ecosystem: Host-associated > Plants > Roots > Nodule | place: USA... | reverse complement strand
TCTTGGTTAATTAGGAAGTGCATTGTCTAAGGATCTGATCAATAACGATTGATATCCTGACTCTACTAGTAATAGGAATCAAATAGATGATCATTACTAGGTGGTGAGAGTCGAAGGAGGTCTGAAATGGGTGACTGCAGCTTGAAATATAGCTGGTCAGAAAAGTCTCAGGGGGACTAACCCTGTCATACATGATTGATGATTCATTTGTGTGGGGGCCGTATGGATTCACAGTTTGGAGATGTATGACAGGTGCATATCTCGGGGTCTATTCAATGCACGAGTCTTCCGGAAGTAGAGTCATGTTTGTAGTGTATTAGATTCATATATTGTGATAATACATGAAATTGAATGTTTTTGATTTGTTAAAATTTGGTTAGCTTACCCCTTTTCTTTGGTTGTATTGTGTTTGATTTTCTATCTGTGATGATCGTATCTTGACACGGGAGCAGATAGTGTTGCAGATGGATCTTTGGGAGATCATCTAAGTTGAAGGATGCTGTTAGGAATAGTACATTATTTTGAAAAACTTGTATATGATATTGTAAATATGTTTTGAAATTTCAGTTTAGCTTTATTATGTAATTTTGATGCATGTTAACTATGGAATACTATAAAATATGCATTATGTTAATACTTTAATCGCCTTAGTAGAAGTTTTATTTTTTTGTAGGGTGTTACACACCACACATATTTAGAATACAAACAGAATATAAAAAATTAAAAGATATCACCTTATATAATTGAAAATTGAAAATATAAATAAAGTAAATTAATATTAGAAACTTGATCAAGATTCTAAATTTCTTCAAATATCTTTTAAAAAACAAAGGTACTTTAAATTTTTATTAAAACTTTTTCTTAAAACACTCTTTAAACTTGATTTAACACATAAATATCTCTTAAATTGTGTAAAAACAATACATATATAAAATTTGTATTCAACTACTTAAAAAAATTTAAATTTATAAGATTTCAAAACTCATACTAATACTACAATATAACTTTTTATTGTTAATCTATTATTACATAGGTCTTTTAAAAGCATAATAAATCTAATATGAAATAATAGATTATTTTACAAGATAATCCATTATTTAATAAAAAAATTCATTATTCTGGATAATCCATTAATCAATTATTTGATATCATATTCCATTATTATAAAAGTAAAATCAATAATATAATTAATAATTTAATAAATATTATATTTTTATATAATTTTATATATTATTATCACTCGGACACAAATTAAGAAAAAAATAATATTTTATTAAAATTTATAGTATTAATTAATTTATTTTTTAAATCAACATTGTAATCATTTTAAGGAAAAAGTGTTCTTATATTTAAGTCATTCAACATAATAAGTTCATGGTTCTAACAAATAAATGTCTGTCAAGAAGTTTCCTTAAAATATTAATTAAAATTAAAATTAAGGAATTTGTTTTTTACGATTTCAGTGGATTCTTTCATGTAATTTCTCATAAAAATAGCAATTCTTTAATCAAAGTGGTTAGAACTTTGGTTAACTACGTAAAATAAAGAAAAATATTTAACGTTATAAAAAATGAAAAATAACTAATTTAATTTTGAAATGCATGAAATTATTTAATTTAGTTTTTAAAATTAAATACTTAAAAATGTAAAGTGTTTTATGAATATTATAGTTTAATGCAAAAGTATTTTTCTCGTTTAATATCGTATTCATCTTTAAAATTACATTTTAATGATAACTTATCCTAAAAAATTAACAACAAGACGTAATTAAGAATAATAACTAAATCATACTTTTAGCTATTTCAAAAACTATTTGACTAAAGTCTCACAAGCATGCATAAAAAATAATTATTCCCACAATAATAGAGATTTATTTACTTTTATAGAAATAGATGTGTGGATACACCTATTAGTAATATAATTTACTTTTATTTTTTTTAAGAAAAAATCTCTCTCTTTAAATATGAATAACATCGTAATATAACTATTATCCAAAATTCGGTGTAACTCTAGTATCAATTTATCCCCTCTTAAAAAAATAAGTGACTAGAAGATAGATAAAAATGAATAAAAACATCTATGTTATTTCCATAAAGAGTAAAAATTATGCCACAAAATCAAACTTTAAATTATATTTTTATTTTTCAATTTATTTATTGTATATGAGTATATAAATTTGTATATCGGTATAAATTACATTTAATAAAATTAATTAATATATATCATATTTAAAAACAAAAAGTAAAATTTAGAAGGGGTTAAATAGAATTTAAAAATATTTAGTAAATTTTGGATACAATGGTTACGTCCAATAGAAAAAAAAAAGTTTGAAAAGAGTTTTTCCAAACTAGTACAAGACATTTAAAAGCTGGTACATGTACAATAAATAAAGTACAGAAACATTTTAATCTATCGATCCACACGTACAGTTTTTATTTATAAATTATAAAGAGATCCACTAATCAATAAATAAATAGAAGTACTTTTTTATTCATCACTTATAACTTAATTTTCTCTATAAGTTTTATAGGTTCTTAGTTAGTTTGAGGTAGTAGAAAGATAACAAATGGAAGCTTAGTAAAAACACATAAAGAATATAAGAAGATGGAATAGAATCATGATGATTATAGATGCAATGAATATGAATGAAAAAAATTACCTCATTGAAAGTACACAAGTCTAAGATTAGTTAAAACTCTTGTCACACTTTTCAACAGTTCCAAAAAGTCAGATGTTACTTAGAAAAGATTAATTTAGACAAACAACACTCTAACTCAAAGAAACAATTTATTAAATATTTAAAGTAAAAGTTGTATTCATCATATACTTTATTCGAATAAAATTGTCTCCATCAGTTCATGGAGAATTAAATCATGTGTTAAATTTAATAAATATATGACTGAATCTTATTTAAAACTAGGATTTTAAAGCTAATTATTTTAATAAAAATAATATTTTTTTAAACCACATCCACTCACTCTCACACGTGTATATATATATATATATATATATAAAGCTAATACTTGCTATTTGGTTAATCATAGTTTCAAAATATATATAATATGAAACTTTACCTGTTTAATAAATATAAAATTTAATATATTATTTAATCTGATTTATATATTTAATTAAACATATACAGTCAAATTAATATTAAATAACGGAGTTCTTAAATATAATTAATTAACTAGTTTTATTGAATATTTTATTTTTTAAATGAATTAATTTTAATACATGATTGAATTTTGAAAAACTATATTTTATTGTTAGTAAAAATTAATTGAAGAATTTGAATATAAATGGTAATAATTATTAAAATATGAAACTGAAATTAAGATTAAATTTCGAATTTAATAGTTATGTTTAAGTTTAGTAAGTTATTAGTATTAAAAGGATAAATTTCATTATATATTGCACGTAGAGATAGACCAAAATATAATATGTTGCGTGCTTGTCTCTTTTCGATTATGAAAAGTACTTACTCTCCGTTCATATTAAAATTATTTATAATTTTTCTTATGTTTTACGTTACGTATTATTTTATATATTATTTACAATTATTTATAATATTATTGAAACTTCGTTTCAGAAGCTACATAAAAAAAAAAAAAAGGAGAAGAATAATGCCTCCAATGAGGCTTCAATGGTTGACGATAATGTCTTTTGCCTCTTCGGAAGGGAAGAAGTTATGAATCACACTTTTCTTTTTTAATGTTCTTGAATAAGTAATCGTTAATGCAAGCAACGTCATTTTGCTTTGTTTTCAATTTTCGGAAACATTTGCTACATACAATGTTTATTTAATTCATGACAAACTTCATTCTCTAAAATTATCAATTCTCTGATAACTATTATTTTCGTTTTATAGTGATTGTAATTTTATATTTTGATAGAATAATAATGATAATAATACATATGTTAGTTTTTGAAATGATTTTACTCTTTCAGTAAACATGATATTTTTATTGGACATAAATAGAAATTTAGAGAAAAGTTAAGAATAAAAAGATAGTATTTTATAAAAATGGAGAACGTCCACCCCCTTGAATATTTTTAAAAGATTATAAATACAATAGTTTTGAATCAAAATAAATATAAAATTCAGAAATAACTGAAACCTTTTTAGTTGGTAAACAAATATTTCTAAAAATATTTATATAAATTTTATGTAAATTAAAGATGTAAACCTTCCTCACCTCATTCTTTTTCTTTCCTCTCCTTTTAAATATTTTATATTCTTATTTCTTCAAATTTTATTTATTTTATAATCTAATAATCTTTTGTAATAGTTGAAGATCTAAAGTTCACTTTCAATCGATTAATTTTTTCATACAGCAAATTAGATTTGAGGAAAAAAATTAGATTTGAGAAAAAAAAAATGATGTACATTGAACCAATTTGATTAATGAATTTTAATTTGATTGAGTGAATTTCCTAAAAAAAATTGTTTACCTTGAAAAATGTATAGTTTTAAAATTTTATTTAATTGTATATATAATATGTTTTAGTTGTTTAAATTGTTGTATGCTTATGTAGATAAATTGAAGTGATTTGATATGACTATTACCAATGAGGTATTCTATTATGACTTGGGTATTGTGTACATATTAAGCTAATAATATGTTTATAGAATATTCAACATTTTATGGACAACTCTAATCTTGTACATAAAGGTATTAGATAGTGAAAAGTCAATTCAGATTTTACCACAATGTTTTGTTAGTTATCAAAGGCCAAAGAATATGTGAATTTTGATATGGACAGCTTGAGGATATAACATATATTGGTCTCACATGTCTAAACTTCACAAAATATTTCACAAGTCGTCTAATATTTAAAATGTGTGTTTTTTTACGCCATTGATAGGAAATAAATGTGTTTGATATAAGTTTTTAAATTTTATTTGTATAGTTTTATATGCTTTATTCATCCATATTAGCTTATCCTATCTATATGTATTTATTTTAAAATTATGAAATCGTGTTTTGACAAAAAACAAATGATACTACATGCGTAAGATTTTCTAGAAGCTACTAATAAAAGAAGATACTAAGATATTTGCTTGTAAGACCCAATTTTTATGTTTACTGAATTATGTTTAATATATAAATTAAAACTTTAACTATTTAGTAATTATTTTACAATTCTCATCGTCTTTCTAAAATTTTGAGACCATTTCTTATCTTTTCTTTAACCTAAGGACATGATTTAGAAAACAACAGAGTTTTTAGACAATTTTTCTTAATTAGATTGTAATTTTGAGTACTGAGAGCAAGTTAGAACTTTTCTAACTTTGTCTAGATTTTGTATCTAGTAAATTAAGTTGATATACATACATGTATGTGTTAATCAAATTGATGTGGTTGGAGTAAAACTTAAATTGAATGGAAAATTCATGAAGTGATGAAGGATTTAGTTTATCTATGTTAGATTTGCTTTATAGGTTTGAAGTAGTCTATTTGAGTTAGTTATATATAATCATGTGTATTTGATTTCTATGGATGGATTACATTGTTATAAACTAAAGTGAATTTTTATATGTTGTGATTATTTAAAAATGATGATGATATTTAAATATGAAAATATTTGTAGGTTGAGTTCAAGAGGGAGGTGATTGAACTTTATAAAATTTTGAGTTTATAAAGCAAGGAAAACATTTTAAACCTAATGAAAGCTTTCAAGAATCTCCAAGATCAATGATATGCAACACAAAAAATTAATCAATTCAAATACGAATAAACCGATTTATTTTCTGACATAATTGAAAAGACTAAAATTTTCAGCCACACTGATTTGGAATAGGCAATGTAAAACTAATACACAGTTAGAATTAAGTTATGATGCAATCTAATGAACCAGAAAATGCAATTTAGGATTCAATGAATGAATTAAGACAACGCAAATAACAATTCAATGAGCAATAATAAAGTTTAAACAATTGAATGAATTATTTACAAGATGTCGATTTGAGCAATGTAAATGAATCGAGATAAACCAAAAATCAATATACAAAAACACTAAATTCAGTCACAAGATCAAAGCCAAGATGAATCTAATATATTCAATCAAAATCTAGTCAAGAAGCGAGACAATTAAAGATTACGCAATGAACCAAATGAATATATTGCAGATCAGTCTTGTAAAAAGGCCAAACCATATTTAAATATGCAAAGATAATTGTATTAATGAAGTGATAATGCATAATGAAGCAAATATGAGTACGGAAAAAATAATATCCAAAGATTCAAAACTTATATGCTATGTAAGCACAATAAAATAAGCCTTCGAAAAACCAAACAAAATCTGTGCAGTTGATGAAAGATGAGAAATTCTCTAGAAAAACCAGAATTGAAATAAACACCTCAATCAAAACAGTTTTTCAGATTTGAGAGTCTTCATAGAAAGCACGCTGATGACCCAATAAGCACACAATGGTTAAAATGCAGAAAAACATATCCTTACAGATTCAAAACCGCAATGTAGAATCCAATTAAATTGCACAGTGCAGAATTAAGTACAGAGAGAATAGTGAGAGGAGAACACACAAAGTAATTATACTGGTTCAACCTTTCTCAATGACTATATCCAGTCTTTCTTGCAACCCTAACAAGAAAAATTCCACTAACAACACTCAATTGTACACAATTACTATCAAGAACACTTCTTGCACCCTGCAAGATCACAAATCACCTATGAATAACAACTCTAATACCCTGCAACCCCAAATATTCAGAATACAACAATGTTAAACCCTATAACATCACTAATACCCAATTGAATCAATTATTACAATTATACAAAACAAAAATGCAACACTTGAATCACACAGGTTAAAGAATTGAGTTGTAGAAACTCCCTGATTTTTAGTGAAGGAGATCCAGTGCAAGGCCTCGAAGAACACCAATGGCACAGTACATATTCAAGACTTTTTTATTCTTCAAGAACACTTCTTTAAACTTTGAAAAACCAAACAACTTTGTTTCTCATAGAATTCTTGTCACTTTTTTCGTATTTCTCTTCTCTATATTCTTCTTAATTTGCTCTAAAAATCCCACATATTTAAAACATAAAATACCCAAACTGTTTGTCAAAAAAAAAAAAAGTTAACGCAGTTATGTGAGAAGTGCGAATAAATCGATTTTGCCAAAATGGAATCGGTTTATTTTCTATAACTGAATTTTCAAATGATTTATCTCAAAAACCTTTTTGCTCAGTTTTATTACTTTGTTTAGCATGTTTTAACTATGCCAGTGATTTTCTTCTCAGTTGTGCTTAGGTTTACTTATATATTCAATCACACTCACTCACACCCACTAAGACAAAGCCTAAGTCTTTATCTTCAACTTCCATGCTTTGCTTTGCCTTTGTCCAATTGCTTTACTTCATCAAATATTGAATCCTTTGAGATTCTTAACAAAATCTACTAATGTTAAGTTCAAATTGGGGGATTTAGGTATCATTTTGAGTTTAAATGAATTTATTTATAGGTCGTACTATAATATGATTTATTTAGAGTATTGTAAAGTATTTAGAGGAAATAAAGATGGTATATGAATGTTTGGTACCTATTTGAAATGCTACATAATTGTTCCTTGTTTTAGTATTTTCACTCAAGTGAAAGATACATGCTAAAGAAAAATAACAGCGAGAAAAACGTCTCTCCTCTAAGTGATTTTGTTCAAGCTGTATATTTATTGCTTAAGAGAAACTTAGATGAAGACAAATCTCTTTCTTTGAAGGGATTTTTCCTTTGTCGTTCAAGTGAAATCGTAACTCATTAAGTGAGAGACACCTCTGAAATGCAATATTAGTTGCATAATTGATGGTCAAATGTTGATATGATATGATAATATGATATATATGGTATTATATGTGGTATTTAGATACTTCACGGTATTGCATACATAGTTAAAAGTATGATTGTGTGCATGTGATATAGATGTACATAATGATTTATGCTCTATGTGAATATTTATATAATATTATGGATGTATGTGGATATACCTAGTGTAATATTGTGATCCTTTATAAATGTGTATTGAGGGATACATGAGATGATATTATTTAGTATTAAGTAAGAAACTCATTAAGGAATTGAGATATCTCAACTTTAATAGTAATACAATTGCAAATTTAATATTAAGTGGTAAAAAGATGAAGGAGATTTTTGTATCAATGTTTTCAATAGTAAATGTAAAGAATCATCCTAACATAGAAAATTGAAGTTAGTTTTTACCAATAGTGTTTTTAATGGTTAGGTGTTATTTTTTTTTTCACGAATTCTTGGATAGAAATTATTTAAGTGAAAATTGTTGTGTTTGATGTTTAAAGTGAGAATTTAGGATTTTCTTTGAAAAATGAATTTGTTTTGATTGGATGCTTATATATCTATTCTTGTATGTTGTTTGAATTTTACTAAAATTAGTGACCATTATATATTAATTTACACCCCTGTATAAGTTTGATGTAAACTATTTTGATATACTTAGTACATGAATACATGATATTACATGTAATAGGAATACTCGATAAAATTAGAGAGATTTATATTTTCTCCTAGTATGTTAATGTCTTTATATATAATTTTTGAAAACTATTGACTCAAATAATTTTTATGTAAAATTTATGTATATTTTAATAAATAAATAAATAAATTTTGTTTTAATAATATGTGAATTTAATCTCAAGAGAACATATTAGAATGAAAGTATTATAAAGTAACCTATCTTTATTTTAATTAAATATTTTATTCCTTTTAAATAAGTATCGAATATTTTTTTGAGAGATAGTATATATATTTATCTTTTTCAACAAATCTTCAACTTCAAAAGAAACTTTTAAGTGATCCAACTATTAAAGGATAACATTTCTTTTTATAGAATTTTATGAGAATATATGAGAGGCAACATCAATATTTGGTCCAAAATACTTGGCTAGAATTTGGACTAGAATAAATGTTATTACAATTATTAGTTACGTCAAAGGCTTATTTAAAATACAAATAAATTAGGTTGAATAATTTTCATATTCTTAACTTTGAGGTCATTATATACTTCATTATCATTATCAATTTTATTATTTATTTTATTTTGTTTTTGTAAAATTCTATTTTCATTATTTCATTCTTTCATTGCATGTTCACATTCTCTTTTTAAAGTTTTTGTTTTATTTTTTCTTTATTTTTATCCCTTTGAACTTTATTCTTTTCAAAATGTGTTGTAGTAGTAGAAAACTTAGAACATCATCTTAACTAAACAAGTTCACCACAAGAGCTTAGGTGTTTAACACTTTTCTCACCTAAACTAGGAGCATAAAGTTTAATGTAAGAAAAATTATCTTAGATAGTCCTAATTAATGAAGTTAGAATACAAGTTTTTCTTCCGTAAAGATCTTAGTAGCATAATTGTTTATTCTATGTTAAGTACGAAGTTCTTAGATTACAGGTAAGTTCAAAACTCTTCAATAGAGTTTGAAGTTCATATGTTACATATATTGATGTTCTTTAATTATAAATATAATGAAGAACTTTTGTTGCATATGCGTGTGGTACTTTTTAGTTGCATGTGCTTCTAAAGTTCTCCGGTCATAAATAGAATGTTAAGAGAACTTTTGTTGCATGTGCGTCTAATATTCCTAAGTTGTATGTGCATCTAAAGTTCTCTAGTCATACAGAATTTGAAGAACTTTTGATGTATATGCATCTTCAATTGTATCTAATTTTTTTTTGAAGATCATGTGTTGCTTCTAAGTTGAAATATTTTCGGTAGGGGTAGAATTGAAGGTTATCAATGGTAGATGACTGATGTTCCCCTTGTTCACATCGAGTCTAGAGTCTTTATTTTTCATCTGTTACGCAAAAGTCTCCTTACCTGTTTGAATGAAGCTTCATTTTATTTAAAGTCTTAAAAGTAAGATGTTTTGTCAATTGTGTTTGAGAGGGGCATTCTTATGAAATCGCAACAGAGTTTAAAGAAGTCCCTTTTGTTTATAGAAATGCTCATGAGTTGGTAGAGGAGGTTTCATCTCAGCTATTAAGTAACATTCTAATGAGTGCTTTATTTAATAACCTTGCTCAATGAAGGTAGATGCACTTAAGTGGAGGTATTATCTAAGTCATTTCAACGAATTTTTCATTTGATATTGCTCAATGAGGGTAGATGTACTTAAGTAGAGATATCATTTGAGCCACTCCACTAGTTGCTTTGTCTGATACCTAGGGGTGACTAAATGGGATAGCTTGACCCAATTTGGTTCCTACAGCCGTTAGCAGACTGACAGATTGGCGAACTGGCCCGTGAACCTTTTTTATTAATTTTTGTTTTTTTAACTTTTATGTTTTTAAAATTGTTATTTTATATACATATATTTAAATTATATTTATTCATATAATTATTTTCTAAATTTTTAGTTTATTAATTAATATGGATAAAGTAAAATAATTATTACCTTTACATATTAAATTACTCCATTATAATTGATATCTAAACTTGTAAGTGTTATAATTTATGTTATAGTATTATTACATATTTGTATTACAAATAATATAATAAAAAAGTGAATTTTTTAAATTATTTTTTATTTTTATTTTAATATTTTTTAAAAACGAGATGGTGGGTTAGCCCATCCCGATTTACCAATTTGGTAGGATAGGCTGGACGACCCAATATAAATTAAAAACACTATAAGGATATGAGTAGGTGGGTGGATGTGAGTTTGTAGGTGTGAGTGTGTGTAGGTTTTATAAGTTTGTAAGTTTATGTGTGACTGAGTGTGTGTTAAGTGTGTTTATAGGTGCTTATGTATTTTCACGTATTATTTCCACTCAACTAAAAAATATAATTTTTTTAAAATTTAAGTAGTGCCATTATGCACCACTTTAATATAAAAATAAATAATAATAATATTAACCATTTTATGTGACATGATTTAAGTTAAAAAAAAATGTTATCACGGAAATCCTACTTAGATACACAATTTCCTCATATCAAAGTCATTAACAATCATTTTTATAAAAAAATTAAAAAAATATCTATTTCAATAAAAATTAATGAAAATTGTAAAAAGAAAAAAATCCCATTCATTCCTTGTTCATCTTCTCTTTGTCTTTTAAAAAACTCACAATGCCACATAAGTTATCTCCAATAACAAAGATTTCTTAAGAAGAAGAATATTTATCCACATAAGAAACTCTCAAAGGATCTGTTTTAGGAAATGTTTTTATAAATTAATACTAATAAGAAAAAAAAATCTATGTCCTTTAATAAACTAATTGATGATTACATTTTTAATAATATAATTTTTAATATATAATCAATCTTATTAAGACTAACATTTTCAACTCTAGATAATTTGTATCATAGTTATAAAATAAAATTAACGTACACTTCTTATAATCACAGAAATCTCAATATTTATTTAAACAACTTTACTTATTATTTTTTATTTTTAACAAATTAAAAATCTAGTCACCATTTGAATTGAAAATGAATACTAATATTTGATTTTGCAGTTACTGTCAGTTCCGAATGTAGAAGTAGAAAGAAATAAAGTCCTTTTAAGTCAAAATAAATACCTTTTTACAGTTAAGATTTGGTTGAATAAACTTAGTCTGAAATAGATATATATATATATATATATATATATATATATATATTTGGTAAAACTTTAACTTTTTTGAATAATTTAATTGAAAGAAGTGTTTTTCTATAACTTATTAAATTTGAATTTGCGTTTTTTCATTCGTAAAAGAAAAAAAAATAATTTGCATTTTTTCATTTCTTCAAATTTCCCGCTTCTCTTTTCTCTCTTCTCGGTCTGCACTTACCACTGAAAATTGAGTGATAGCATGCAACGAAGATTCGCGAAGCTGAAGATTCTCTGAGAATTCCTACGTTTTCTTACGACGATGAAGGCCACTCGCAGACTCAACAAGCCCGACCCAGTCTCAAAGGTTTCATCTTATTTATTCATCTTCAAAAAAAAGTTCATTTTTTTTTTTTTTTTTTTTTTTTTCAGCTTCTTTTTGTTTTTGTTGTTTCTTGTTTCTCCTTGTTCTTATTTTTTTTCTTTTTTTACTTCATTTAGTTCTTCTTTCTTCTTTTAAATTCTTTATTTTTCTTTGTTACATCTTCTTTAGTGGTTTTTTCTCTGTTTCTTACTTTTTTTTCGTAATTCTTTTTATTATTATTTATTCTTCCTTGTTTCTTATTTTTTTTTGCTATTTCTTTCTTGTTTTTTTTTTCTTTTTGTTTTTGTTTCTTTTTTCTTGCTTCTTTGGTAATTCTTTTTATTTTTTTTTTTTTTTTTTTTTTCTTTTTCTTGTTTTTTCTTCTTTTTGTTTTTTTTTTCTTCTTCTTCTTTTGTGAATGAATTTTGGAAAATTAAGGTACGTAACACCAAACTTCAAGGCTGAGTACCCCTTCTTTCCCAAACGGATATAATAACGTTATTTTTTTTTCACTTTTGTTTATGTCTGATTCATTCATCA
>Ga0209489_109230_pt1 | contig 12494 bp, 8 predicted proteins | sample SiratrowhiteBW_FD_187527 | JGI IMG/M metagenome (GOLD analysis project Ga0209489, IMG submission 187527) | Root nodule microbial communities of legume samples collected from California, USA - Siratro white BW (SPAdes) (version 2) | ecosystem: Host-associated > Plants > Roots > Nodule | place: USA... | reverse complement strand
TAAATATATATATATATATATATATATATATATATATATATATTTTTTTTTTTACATGTATATCACTTTTACAACTATACTCTAAGAGGCTGTTTGTACTAACACTTAAGGAACCTTCATAAACCATGTTGACTTAGATAAATATCTAGCTTCACATAATGAAACAGTTAATTTTAATTAATTGATATGTTTGTATAATAATAATAATATATATATATATTCATTTATGTTTACATATTTAAAATAAAAATGTCTTAAGTACTCAAACGTGCACAATACATTTCTACAAACAACATATCCAACATAGTTGTGAATACTCCATATTGTTTTAGAAGATTCCAATAAAGAACACAAATATATGTTTGAAAATGTTTATTCTTTAACAAATAATCCTTGAAAAATATAGATTTAATAATAATTTTCTTATTTATTTAACATTCTAGCCATAATACATTGCCATACCCAGCTTATTATGCTACTGCCGTATACCCTTTCTTAATGGTTGAGAGGAGGGATACTTTGTTCATATCTAAAGAATTTAGATTGAGAGGAGGGATACTTTGTTCATGTCTAAAGAAATTAGAAGGATCAACTGCAGTTTTCACCTTCACCAACCTATCGAAGTTATCCTTGAAATACTTATAACCCCATGCCCTAGCCTCCAAATAACTAGTGTTGTTCTTCTTGTCCATCCCTAAATCCAAGTCTATATAATTCACATACGTTTCCCTTGGATGCTGAGAAACATAGGGAGCCATGAGGGAATAAAATTTCCTGATCCAGTCCATGTGCTTTGCCATATTCTTTTCTCCATCAAGCCATGTTGTTACATAATAAATTTTGTAGAGAACACCCTTTCTGTGAGGGAAAGGAGTGGCAGATTCTTCAATCCTGTTCATAATGCCTCCATAGGGGTCCCAAATCATTAGGGGATCGTCTTCCTGCAGAAAAAATTCCCATAGGTCATTGAGGGACTTCTCTGGGATTGCTTCCCTTACAAAGTCTGATTTGGCTTTGAAGTAACTCTTTATTTTGTTCTCCGGTTTTAGCAAAACTTTTGGGTCGGTTCCATCAGGGTAGCCTGAAAAGTAGAGCACAGATTTGATCCAGCTAGTCTCCTCACAATCTTTTCTTGTCAAACCCAACTCAGGAAAACCAGTGTTCATCACTTGGAGAAGCCTATCAGCACCACCAAGGAAGAAAGCATTGTAAGCGGTAGTTACTGTTCTCTTTCCAGGAACACTGCTATTACCTGGCTGAATCAGCACTCTCATGAAGAGACCTTCATCAAGGTTTGGAGCCACAGTCTGCCATTTTTGAAGAATCTTGTTCCCTCCTTGTTCAAGGGTCTTAGTCACTGTGAAAACAGTCACAGTTTGTGGCACAGGAACCAGCTTGATCTTCCACCACAGAATAACTCCAAAGCTGCCTCCACCACCTCCTCTTAATGCCCAGAAGAGGTCCTCTCCCATGGCTGCTCTATCAAGAATCCTCCCATTGGCATCAACAATTTTAGCATCTAGAACGTTGTCAGCAGCAAGACCATACTTTCTGAGCATGGCACCATATGCACCTCCTGTGATGTGCCCTCCAACTCCCACGCTTGAGTAAAGCCCTGCAGGGAACCCATGGACTGGACTTTTCTGTGAAATTGCATAATAAACTTCACCGTTGGTGGACCCAGTTTGGATCCAAGCCGTGCTGCTTGGAATATCAACATTCACTGCACGAAGTTTGGCCAAGTCCAGGAGCATGAATGGCTGCTCAATTAGGGAAACATAGGAGAGCCCTTCAAAGTCATGTCCACCACTTCTCACTCTCATGTTAACGCCAAACTGTTTTGCACAAATGACTGCTGCTTGGACTTGAGAGTCATCAAGTGGGGTGAATATGAAATCTGGTTTTGGCACGGAGGGCAACAAGCACCTTAGATTTTGGGCAGTGGACGCAAGGACGGAAGTGAAGGAAGGATTGGTAGGATAGTAGATTGAAGAGTTAAATTGGATAGGAGTTTGAGAATGGTGTGTAAGGCAATCGTTGAAAGCTTTCTGATTTGGAAGTGAAGTGGTGAGTGAAAGTGATAGCAGAATTACAAAACTTGCTATGGTGGCCCAGAGAAACTCCATGGTTCTTTGGTTTCTCCTTTCTCCTGCGTACAAACCAAAGGTCTAGTTTGTGCAGTATAAGTACACTGCTTGGTATGGTTCTCTCTTTTCATTATGTGATTATAATAATGGACACTTTTTAATTTTACTTAAATGAATATATCGTGTATTAGATTGGTATTGTTAGGTGTAAGGTGTAATGATGTATTATTTATTATGCATGTACTGTTATATTAGTTTGGTATTACTTTTTATTTATTTATTATGCATGTATTGATGTATTAGTCTGGTATTACTTTTTATTTATTTATTTATTATGCATGCATTGATTAGTCTGATATTACTTTTTTTTTTATTATTATGTGTATTGAGATAGTGTCTTCATCATAAATTTCTTACTTTACATAAGATCATATACCTTCTTTATATATAATCCTTTGATACTGAAATTTTTATAGATCGATAATATTTTTTTTTAAATTTTATTCTTCACATAACATCTATTTAAGTTTATTTCCTAAACTAACGCTATTAGTGATTTCTCAATTCAAAATTTGTAATTTTAAAATTTATACCCTATCAGAATTTGAGTTACTATAAATTTTTGTTTTAAAGTATAGAAATTTTTAATTTGTATGTGACTTTTTTATTTGAAAGATATAAAAATATAAAAAATATTGTAAATATTTATTGTAGAGTATGAGAAATTAATTTTTTAATACCTTTAACCATCATTATAGAAAAACTTTTCTGTCATGTTACTATTATTATTATACTTATTATTATAATTATAATAATAATAATTATTAATATTATTGTTATTATTAATATTAATAATAACATTATTATTTTAAAATTATTATTATTATTAATATGATTATTATTATTATTATATTATTATTATAATAATATTATTATTATTATTATCAATATCAATATGATTGGTATTATAAATATTATTATGATTATTATAAATATTATTCATATTATCAATATTAATATTAATATTAATTTTATTATTATTATTAATTTTATTTTTATAAATATTATTTTCATTATAAATATTATTTTTATTATTATCATAAATCTTATTATTATTAATATTACTACAATTAATATTATAATAATAATTATTATTATTTTAAATATTATTTTTATTGTGAATATTATTATTGTTATTTAATTTATATTATTATTATTATTAATATATTAAGTATTATCGACACAATAAATCCGTCGATAAATTGACGGGCACCATCAATAAATTATTTGTCAATTGATTGATGAATTTATTGATAAATTTTATCGTTAATTAGCGGTGGATTAAATCTGTCGGTAAATCTATCGATAATTAGCGATTGTCTGTCAGTAATGAGATTTTGTAGACGGATAAAATTCTGTCGATAATACCATTAATGTTGGTTTCAAAAGATGAATGTCTAATATTTTTTTTTTACCCGATGAACTAATTAGATTGTTGTGAGTCGAACGAGTTTATTATTACTTGGAAGATTTTTATTATTAGAGATAACAAAATGTCATTAAATACTCAAAGTTTTATACTTGAAACAAGTTTTCAAAGAGCTATTTGAATTTTATCAAAATCCATTCTTTAGAATAGCATAAATTGGTTGAAATGTAGGAAAGAGAACATTATTTTTACAGGAAATAATGCTAATTGGTACCATATTCAAAAGAATAATATATTGTTCAAAGTAAAAACAATGTAACAAGATTACCTTGGAAAAATAATAATTTATGAATATGATAAATTTGAAGCTTTTAACTTAAAACTTTTTCTCAGACAAAAAAATATCAATTTTCATATGTTTAGTTATCGAGTAAAGAATTAGAGTATGAGTAACTATCACAATACTTTTATTATCACAATACATTGTTGGCTAAAATTAAGTTCAATAGCAACATGAGTTGTACAATTATATTAGACTTCTATGGATAATTGATAGTTGTCGTTTCACGAGCAAATTAAAAGAGTTCTAGTATTGACCATCTAATGTAGTGTTAGACCATCTAATATTAAAGAGATGATAATATAGATAAGAAAAAATTAACCCTAAGTTGTCTTTCAACAAATCTAATAATAAATTCAGACAATCAATATTCAAAACTTATCTGTAAAGAAAGTTAGTAATAATAGTATATTAAAGAGCGGGGATTGAGGATTGTTGTGCAGGAAATTAAAATAGATAATTTAAAACTAATAAAGAAAATAGATTGACTCTCAAGTTCTTTCACAACAAATTCTTCCTTGATTTTCTTAAGATTATTATCTTTCAATTATGCTCTTCAACAGAATTTTATTAGCAAAACAAACCTTTACTGATATTCAATATGTCACTTTTTCTCCAAGCGTAAACTCAATGAGATGTATATCGTCTATCTCTTTACTAAGCGTACAAGAAATTATGATTAAGACTAAGTGAATTAATCAAGAACTCTAATTAAAGAAAAATAATTGAATTGTCAACAAGCGTTCAAAAATAAATATTTTTCAAAAATAGATTTCAAAAAGACCAATAATATACAAAACTGTCATAGAGGATGTAAAGAACAAAACTTTATTAAACAAAAACCTCAGAATTTATTGTGAAATTACAAGAGAATTAAGGTAAAGGAGTTTAGCCTTCCATGATGAAAGCACAAGAATTATAAAAAATAAATAAATAAAACTAGAGTTTATATTATACAGCAATGTGTGTCTTTCATTCTTTCTCCAGCCTCTATTTATAATCTCCTTCTCTTCATGAAATTAGCTCAGAATTAATGCTAAAATATTATCCTTGCAATTATTAGATGTTTTCTTATGTGCTAAAGAATAATTTGTAAGTATCTTCTTTTTAGTAAAACAGTAGATTTTTATTCCAATTTCTGTTAGATGTTTTGTTTCCAAATTATGTTCCAAATACTAGCTCATAATGATTGAATCAACTTCAAAAGATATTACAAAATATTTGAATATATATATATATATATATATATATATATATATATATATTAATTTTTAATATTTTTTAAATAAGAGGTTGATGTGCAAAATCAATAATTAGATAAAAAGAAAAGAAATACAAGCAATAAGAAGATTATGAAAAAATCATAAGAAAAAAAATTAAATAAAATAATAGGCATGACGATTTTTGTTTCTAATAAAATAATGTCTAATAAAGAGAGGAAGAAGATCTCATCATATAAAAGTTTTTATTAAATTTTCCAATATTAGAAAAACTTTGGTACAAGAGTGTCCTTTTCAAAAAAATTAAAGATACCAAAAAAATCATATTAGAACATTTGATTACTAAAAACTAAAGAATAATAAGCGAATCGTATTTTCCAACCTAAATTATCAACGTTTCCAAGACAAAAAAAAATAATGTTTGCTTCTAAGCATAATTAATTTCCTTGTATAACATTAGGTAGAGAAGTAGAGATTGTAATCAGATTTTAATAATCAACAAAACGAGTTAAAAATCTCATATAGAAAATGTCAATCGAGTCTATTAGGTTTCTGAGCAAAAATAATATCATTTTAAGGCTTATCCCGTCAAAGTAATTAAGAAGAGCCTATAATGTACTCTTAAGTCTTATGAAAAAAAGTTATTTTTGGGTAAAATATACTTTGACATTAGCCTTTGGGTCCATCGACCCATTACATTTTTCAACACTTGGCAAACTTCAACTTTTGAGGGAGTCGGTCTTCATAACATCTAGTCTAAAAGGGTGAAAACTCATGAGATTTGCTTTCATCATCTAATTTCATAACATCTAGTCTGAAAGGGTGAAAACTCATGAGATTTGCTTTCATCATCTAATTTAACCGGGGAGTTAGAACTGTCTTAAAGGGATATCATTGATCATATGTTCGTGATTTCCCTTGTAGAGAGGGCTTCTGAAAATAAGTTAGGGGATGTGTTATATCGTTGGCTTGATGTCGCAACCGGGATCGCGATGGAGACGACAATTCGAAAGGAAAATGAAAGTAATTTTGATTTTTGAAAAAAAGGATTCACCACCATAATTTATTATGAAAAACTATGGAAAAACCTAAAATGAGATAAGACAAGTCTACGAAACTGGATTTAGGGTTCGGGAGCCGGTTACATGTGAGGAGGTATTAACACCCCCACAACGCCCCCATCTTAAGACGGTACCTTTAATTAAGTAAGTAAACTAAGTATAATTTTTCAAAGTGTTTATCTTTCCAAAAAAATGAGACAAAAATTAAAGTAAAACAAACAAAAATATTTTTTTTATTTTTTGAGGCCCACTACTAGAAAACTGCTGAATAGTGACTGAAATCAGTGACTGAAAATTTCGGTCACAGATAGTGACCAATTCAGTGACCGATTTTTTTCAGTCACTATCAATGACCGAATTAGTGACCGAAATATTCGGTAACAGATTCGTTCACAGAATCAGTCACAGAATCGGTCATATAATAATAATAATAATAATAATAATAATAAATAATAATAACAATACTACTACTAATAATAATAGTAATAGTAGTAATAATAATAATAATAATAATAATTTTCAAAATTAATTCCACATCTTTTCCAAAAGTAATAAAAAAGAGCATACCATGAAATCGAATCCATCACTTCTCCTACCCAAAGCGAGAATGATACTGTCAAAATCTAATTTCGTCCGGATAGAAAGTATAATGTATTTCTAATAATTTTAAAAAAAATCTTAATCGTTTAGCGTTTTTTTGTTTTGTTTTTATTTGCTCTTTTAAAAAAAAAAACAACAATGAAAAAATATATATAGTTTTATTTTATCGTCTTGTTCTTTTACTTTCATTTTCTAAAAAGAAGAAAGAGTGGTAATAATAAATAAAGTTTCATTTTATTTTAGTAATAACAAATACAAGATATTTTGTATTTTTTTTACAAGGCTTCCTTTTCACCAGCACCGTACTTTCATCTTTAGGCTGGCATGACTATTTTCTTAGACACCCCTAGCATCAAGGCCCAACCTCTTTCTTTTCTCACACTCCCTAATCATTGGCATACCCCCAAAATCTTCAGGATCTTCCAACCCTCTCTCCTCCCAAAATCTTTGTACTCCCAACAAACCAACACACAGCACCACCATCCTCTACCACCCTGCAAAAAGAAATTTTGTCCCTCTACAAAAAAAAAAAAAACGATCCCAAGGTCTGAAAAGCAGGGAATGTAACCTGATGAACGAAATAGACACATTGCCTCCCACTGGTATTTCGGGTTATATTGCAAGCAGCATAGAAGGATTGAAAAAAAGGTTAGAACACTGGATTCTGATTCTTCTCCTCACTCGAGAAGGGGGGAGGAAGGCACAAAAATTAAAAAAGCATAGAAACATAGAAGATTGAAAAGGCACTAGTTCAGAATACCAGACAAATACATATCAGTGAGTCTCAAAATTTCAAAAGGAGAAAGATTGAAGAAGCGATTATAGAGAAGAAATAAGAAATTGAAAGAGCGATAACAAAGGAAGAAGAAAACATTTCTAAAGCTGGTCTTCAACAGGTAAGTGAACCTTCTGGTTTTTATGCATATCAGTGAGTTATCTTTGCGTTTATGTTTGCTTTGTGGTTGTTCTGTGAATCTGTGATATAAATCAAAAGTGTTAGATTATGTCCTGGATTGAATGATGATATAAATCTGAATGAAATAGGATAAATTTTACCTAAGATTGCTACCTTTGGTCTTAATCTTTATGCCTTTTAGAGTTCGCTGCTTGATGGCATGTTCTAATGTCCAAGAAACCGAAACCAACATCATCAAATTGAAAATCCGGAAATGCTTTTCAAGAACCCAATTAAATCTAAAATTCAAAAACACAAACCAAAATCAAATGAGTTAAAAGAAGAGAATGAAGGATTGGGGAGAAGGAAACTGTAAAATATGTGGCACGATGGTCGCCACCATGAGAAAGTCCTCCCACATCGAATTGTTACCACCATTCAGTCTTCATCGCAAACCTCCGCTCGCGAGGTATGGTGCTCTTCCACCTTTGGGCTTGCTTCGATCAAAGTACTCTTCAACCTCCAAACTTAACCTCTGCCATCGCGCCTTGCCAAAGTTCACCGCCGCCAGAACCATGCCGCCATTCCTCCCTCGAAACCGCTATCCACCGAACCTCACTTCAAACACCAAGCACATTGCTAAGACATCACCTTCAAACTCCATCAACATATGAAACTCCACCACGCCTCCACTAGGCCTCAGGCGTAGCACCCAACAAAATCAATTCCTCTAATCTCGTCGTGAGCTATCGGCCGCAGCACCTCCTTACAACCATACACCTTTACCACTCCTCCAAAGAAAAATTGTGAAAGAAACCTAATAAAACCTCTGACGCGTCCCATCACAACCCTCACTGAAATCTCTCGCCACCCTCTAACACCACTAGCATCTCACAGGCCTCCGTCGTAGCTCCTCATCCACTCCAAATAACCACCCAAGCCACCGTCGTCGTCATCGTCTTCCAAACCATAACCCTAAACAGCACCGCCACAACAACAATCTCCCCTCAAACCCTCAAACCCCCAAAACACCTACCTCTTCCACCAACAACCATCGACGACCAACCTACGCCATCAACCTCTCACTCACGCCTTTCATCACTCCCCTAACCGCAAGCAGCAGCTCCAAAAAACCTCCCCTCTCCGTGCCGCCATCCCCCACCGTCGCTGGTGCCACTGTTGGTCGTCGCTGTTGTCAACTGGCTGTTGCCGTCGCATCTGACCACCTAGCAGGATGGTAGCCTCTCTAAGGGTTTCCACCTCCTAAGCAGCATCAAAATGTTGTGCCTCCACTAACCTAATCCTATTATCCAAACCCTAATTAGGTTCTTTTGAATAAAATGGGTCGTTTGCTCTCTGCACCTCATATACTAGGGCCTGCACCCTCAGTGCTCCTTAATCCCCAAAACACCCTTAACCCTAAGAGGTTTCTAATTAGTTAAGTTACATTCTGCACCCCATATATTAGGGCCTGCACCCTCAGTGCTCCTCAATCCCCAAAACACCTTTAACCCTAAGTGAGTTTCTAATTAGTTGAGTTACTTCCTGCATCCCATCAATTAAGATTTGCACCTACAGATTTCCTTAATTCCAAAACCGCCCCTAATTTTATTTTAAATATTTTACTTAGAAAAAGGTTTAAGAGTTTACGTCGGGCTATTTATTTTAAAAGCCTATTTCTCGTATTCATATATAAGGAGGGATGTTTTAAATAAAACTTTCAATTAATTTCTTAATTGACCGCTCACGTCATATGGAAATTAATTCGAAAAGCTTTAATTTCATTTGAAATATTAAAGGGTCATACGCGTCAAGCGATATCCAAAATGAAGTTTAATTTTTGAAAACACTAAATTTTTTCTAAAATTAAAAAATAGAAAAATCTCAAAAATTATCAAATTCTCAAAACAAACAATTTTCAAACCATAGAACTATATAACCCTGATTCTCCATCCCTATGGAGATACGTAGGAGCAAGATTAAACCTTGTCGGGCTCCCTTTCAAAGTAAAAGATATTTTGTTTGTTTTTATTTCCTTTTATTGTGAAAAATAAACATTCTGAAAATTACACTCATTTTATTTTATTCAATTAAAGGTACTGTCTTAGGATGGGCGTTGTGGGGCCTAATACCTTCCCCACGCATAACCGACTCCCGGACCCTCAATTCGGTTTTCGTAAACTGGCCTTATCCTTGTTTCCTTTAGTTTTCCATAGTTTTCCATAAAAACTATGGTGGCAATTCCTTTTTTCTTAATTTTCAAACTTATTTTTTCCATATCGCCATCCCTTCGTGATCCAGGTCGCGACAGATACCACTAGACCAATTGTCCACTTAGTTATCTTTGGGTAGCATTTTCTTTTTCTATATGATGCTGAGTCATTTTTTATTGAAAAATAAAAAGAAAAATTCGCAAAAACTAGACCAATTGCCCACTATTGGAAAGTATAATTAAAATAAATCATTTTACTTTATCTCTAAAATATTTTGATTGAACTTTACTTTTCGGTGTTATCAACTGGCATCCGACCTCTTGTCAATTTCAAAAGGGTTCCTTTTTTTTTAGGGTTTAGAACACCAAAGGCAGTGGTAATCCCTCATCACATAAGGTTGAAAGATCTAAATCTTCCTCTTTGGAGCGGAAACGAATGTGGCTTGCAAAATCTCCACGTAATATTTTCAGTTCAATTTTAATTTGAGAATATTGAAATGGATGGACTAAGATAAAAAAGCATATTTTATCTACTTTGTGGTGAGTGAGTGAGTGAGAAATCGGTTATGGTGGTTGGTTGGTACGTGAGACTATGTCGTGGGAGTGGAACACGATGGCGACAAAACCAGATTTTTTTTTTGTTTTTTTTAAACTATTTAAATATATATATATATATATATATATATATATATATATATATATAAAAATGAGAATTCAGAAAATTGTGAAGTTCGGTTCTTCCCCTTTTGTGTGGGCCTTTGATTGTGGGCCTTTTCTTCTGGTGTAGGTACAAATCCTTATTCACCATTCATTCCTTCATGATTCACTTCACTCACTTACTCACCCCTTCGAACCATGGAAGATCCTGATATATTCATTTTTTTTCAATTTCTTATTCTCGTCTTAAACACTCTAATCATTCACCAACTTAACTATATATACATGTACCTAATATAATTGTTTAGCTTTACAATAAAAATTATTTAAAACGTCCACAAACAAAAATATAGATTCAAATTATATTGAGTTTTATCTACTAGAATGTTTAAAACTGATCTTATTGAAATTGGATAAGAATTTTTGAGATGGAATATAATTAACATAAAGTTTTATGATAGTTACATAATCTTGTAGTAAAACATCGAGTGAAAATTTAATTTTACCTCTAATTTCTGATCTTTTAATAATAATAATAATAATAATAATAATAACAAGTGTGTTATTATAAAATGAAAATGATAAAAAAGGACTTTTACGATGATATAGAATATAATTAAATGAAGATAAAAAAATGAAGAAGAAGGAGAATGAAATGGGGAAAGGAAAGAGTCCTGTATATGTGTGATGTAAAGTGGGACTGTAAAAATCGTAGACAAGGGTTGCAATTTTACCTTGTGATCCTTGATTGCCCATTAATGAATTTCACTCTAATTTCGTGTTTTGTTTCGCTCCATTTTTCTAATGATGATCCGTTCGTTTGTCCTTTTTTTTATGTTTCCTTTATTCGTTTTCTGGGTTGATTTCATAGTCAAATTGTTCTAATTCCTTTGTTATGTGATTTCATTGAGGACCCATTAATGTGTTCACTTTCACTATGGTCTTACACTCAATCCATGTCATCATTGTTTCTACAGATTTTAATTTTTTATGAATTTGTATTAATTAATACTTTGACATTTCTGTTTGCAGGTTTAACTGAAGATTGGAAGAAAATCTTAGTCGTACATGATGGCTTATGGCGCGTTTCACTATTATATGAATTTGACATTTATGTAGCTGTCATCACCCACTATTATATTTAATTGCTTGATAATGTAGCATAAATAATTTTGTTCTTAGTTTTTGTAATATTATAATTATATTGTAAAAGTATTTGAATTTTTCAACAAGTTGAAAGGTATATAAAAATGCATTAAACAAATACTTTACATAAGAAAAACAACAAACACACTTTAAATATGAAATACCATTAGTTTAATCCATGATATATTTCTAATTTATAAAAATAATATACAAAATATATGTTCCTTCTTGATTCTAATTTTAGTGTAATTGTCAATTTGTAAGTTGTATGTCTTGTTTGATTACTATTGGGATATTGAAACTGGCAATACAATTGTTGTAGGTTGGATAAGTAGAAGGAAGAGTTAGGGTGCATCATTTGGATCATAGTCAGCATAAAAACTTCACTTTGAAATTCCATAGAGAGGGGAATGAAATATACTCAGTCAACTCGTTAAACATCCATCTTGTAAGATTTATATCCCACCTATGTCATACTATTCTATTTTAAGTTTGTATGCTCTAAGTTGTTAGACTGCTATCTTTGAATTTTAATTGGGTCATTGCACTTTTTATATTAGTTATTAAAATTAGTATTGGTTGATTATATGACAAAGTATGTGTTAAAATAAGTGTTTGGCCTAAGTTCAAGAGGGGGGGGTGAATTGAACCCTTTTTGAATCTTTTCGAAATTTGCTTTTCAATGTGAGAATACAAAATCTTTAAAGAAACTTAGACTGTAATCTACAAAGGTTCAAACAATTTACAAATATGAAAACCAATCAAACAGAATCAGTGCACTGCAGACAAATATGAAATCTGAAAAACCAGTATACTGAAAACCAGATTAAATTTCAGAAACAGACAG
>Ga0209489_109228_pt1 | contig 12495 bp, 8 predicted proteins | sample SiratrowhiteBW_FD_187527 | JGI IMG/M metagenome (GOLD analysis project Ga0209489, IMG submission 187527) | Root nodule microbial communities of legume samples collected from California, USA - Siratro white BW (SPAdes) (version 2) | ecosystem: Host-associated > Plants > Roots > Nodule | place: USA... | reverse complement strand
ACTTTATTCATAAAATAGAATGGAACCAAAAATCTTTTTTTTATTTAAATAATAACACACATTTTATTTTAATTTTATATTGTTTTATATTTTGGAATAATTTTATTTGCCCGGACGAAATTGGGTGTTGACAGTCGGATTTACGCTCGGGCTACCACCAAATCTTGGTCTCTCCTGAAGATAGATTTAAAACAACTTTTCGAACTCATCAAGGCCACTTTGAATGGCTTGTTTTGCCTTTTGGCCTCATAAATGCACCCTCAACATTCCAAAGTGTGATGAATCATCTCTTTCAGGGATTGCTCAGAAAATTTGTATTGGTGTTTTTTTTATGATATCCTTGTTTTCAGCCCTTCATGGTCGCAGCATATTCACCACTTGTCTGAGGTTTTACGCCTATTACAGCACGACAAACTTTATGCTAAGCTCTCCAAGTGTCAATTTGGCTTAACTGAGATTGATTACTTGGGTCACACAGTCTCTGGAAATGGAGTGGCAATGGACCAATCAAAGGTACAAGCAATCTTAGCATAGCCCTTTCCAAAAATTCTGAAACAACTATGGGATCTTTTAGGCTTAATCGGGTATTATAGAAGGTTTATTAAGGGGTATGTTTCGATTGCTGCTCCTTTAACTAATCTTCTGAAGAAAGGCAATTCCCACTGGACCCGAGAAGCTACTGTAGCCTTTGAAAAATTGAAGATTGCAATAATAGCAGCTCCTGTATTGGCACTTTTGGATTTCTCACAGATCTTTATTGTTGAAACAGATGCCTCGGGAATAGGTATTGGGGCAATCCTTAGCCAAAATCATCACCCTATTGTCTATTTCTCTCGAAAATTATCTCACACCATGCAATAGCAATTAGCTTACACAAGAGAGTTGTATCCCATCACTGCAACAATTGCCAAATTCATGCATTACTTGTTGGGCCACAAGTTCATTATTAGAACCGACTAAAAAAGTATCAAATGCTTGTGGATCAAACTATCCAAACACCAGAACAACAAGCTTGGGTCCATAAATTTCTTGGCTATGACTTTTTCATTGAATACAAACCAGGCAAAGAAAATGAAGGTGCTGATGCTATTTCTAGATCCTACTACATGGCGATCTCACAACCTACTTGGGATTTTACATCCGCTCTCACAACTGGAAATGGGTACACATGATAGAGAAAGTCCTAACGAAAGCCCAACTATTGAGATGAAGTTGAGCAGGGATGACATTTGTCAAAATTTGTTTCTAAAACAGGTTAAAAAGTAATCAAAGCCTATTTTAGTAAAAAACATGATATGAAAAAAAGCAGAAAGACTCTTCTAGATGCCTAGTGTTATCTTTATAGACAAGTTCATCCAATTCACACAATACAATTAAGACATGTAAAATTTAAGATTTCCTTAAACAGATCAGCTTTAGTTCAGGAATACTTGGTTTCGTAGTCTATAGGAGAAAACACATAAAATAATTATAGAAAAACTATCCTAAAAATGAGGAGATACATGAAGTAATGCCCAAAAAAAATCTTAACAAGATAATCACAAAAGGAAAGGGTTGAGCATATCTACACTTTAGAAGAAAAATCAAAGATCAAGATATTAAAAAATGTAAAAACATAAGAATTGAAATAAAATTTTAATACGGTAAATTTGTGATAAAAGTATCATATAATCAATTATATTGTACTATATTATCAATTATATTAATAGTCCTAATCAATTATGCGTGTAAATATTTTATTGTTGTTTAAGTTTTTGTTTTCTATTATTATTATTTTAATATTTATTTATAACGTTTCTATATTATGAAAATAAATAATTAAAAAAATCTAAAATAATAAATAAAATACAATTAAATAATTTTTTATTCATTAATATATATTTATATTGTAATAAATAAATAATTAAAATAAAATATTATAAAAAATAAAATTAACTAATTTAGATTGTCATATTTATAGAGTAATTTATTTAATAATTTTTTAAATATAACATTTTTATTTATTGAAATTTAATTTTCTTCCCTCTTCCATTTTTTTTTAATCCAAATAAGAGTAAAAATATATTTAACAAAAATAAACATAAACACCTAATTTGGTTAGCAGAAAATAAGGTTGGGCCCATTATAGGATTAATTTTGGGCTCTGTGTGTGTATGTTACACGAGTCTTCTTCCTTCTCTCTCTCTCCCTTTCTCTCTCTTTGGTTTTTTCTCACTCACCGTCCATGGCTCCTGGTATTGCATACGGATCTGTATAGCTTAACCCCTTTTTCACTCTCTTTTACTACATGGAAATGAAAAGCTTGAACCAGTAATCACTCTTCTTCCATCGTTTCAATTACTGGTATGTTTCAAACCGCACTTTGGTCCTCAATCTTACAGTGCTAGCAATGCTACTTCTTGAATTTCCCTTCCACACCTTGAATTTTCGCTTGGCTTTTCAGTTCCCATGAGAAAATTTGATTTCCGAATAGGTGGATGGTGGTTACTGGGTACTGGATAGAACCCCTTTATGTGGCACTATCATAGTTAAGTTGAGTTGGGTTTAGGAGTTTCTCTTGTTTCCTTCACAGTAATTTTTCTTTTGAAAGGGAAGCAGGGTGCTGGTGAAAACCCAGACTTTTGTTTTTTGATTCTTTTTCTTTTGTCTTATCAATTTGATGTCTTTTGTTCCATTTCTACTACTGTATTAGGGCCTAGGAAAGGTGATAAGGTATATGTATATGTTTTTAGTGAGCGATTTGTTTTCTTTATTTGTTTTAGGGAAATAATCTCTTTATTGTTCTCTGCTTTATGCCTTGAGTTAAAGAAAGAAGCTATTATTATTGGAATTAATTGGTTCCCAAAAACAGACATTTTGTCTTCAATCTAAGTCTATTTTGTGCATTATTTTTTTTGCATATCTCATTCAATGTTGGCTCCATTTTAATCAATTTGAGGTTTTATTGTATAATTACAGTTTATAACCATTGGAATCGAATTGTGTTGTCCTTTTTTTGTTGACTCTTGTTTCGTCATCTCGTTTTGTCCCTTAATTATGTGTGTATTGTTTACGAGGGTTTTGTGATTTTTTATTTGTAGCGCAATTTTGGGCTGCTGGAGTCTTTGTTGTTTTGACTCATTTCCTGCTCAACATTTGGAGATATTAGTCCGTGAGAGTTAGGACGTTTGATCAAAGATGATTATGAACTCTCCATTGCATGCTTCAACATTGCCAAGTGCTTTATCTTCGGCCCGGATTACTCTACATGGAAGTTCTGTAAATTGTATGCCCTGCCTTCCATTTAGACCCCTGAGAAAAATCAACATCATAAGAGCTACGTCAGCAGATGGAGGGCATGTTGAGCAATCGCCGGCTTCGGGATCAACTAGTCCTCTTGCTGTTGTTTTGGACATTCCTCGTACCCTTTGGAGGCAAACAATGCGTCCATTAGGTGATTTTGGGTTTGGTGGTAGGAGCATATGGGAAGGTGGGGTAGGATTGTTTTTAGTTTCAGGTGCAGTTCTGTTTGCGCTTAGTTTGGCCTGGTTGAAGGGTTTCCAAATGCGATCCAAATTCAGGAAGTACTCAGCAACATTTGAGTTTGATCAGGCTTGTGGAATATGCACTGGAACTCCTGTGAGGATTAGAGGGGTTACTGTGGGAGATGTCATTCGCGTGAATCCTTCCTTAAGAAGTATTGAAGCTATAGTTGAGGTGCCTCTTTACATTATCTTTAGGATGGATATGAAACCTTGTTTCAGTTCCTGTACCCTAACATCCCAGTATTGAAATATTGAGTTAGCTTTGAAGTTTGTTATTTTAGTTGGTGTGTTATATCAGTTTAAAACTTTGGTTTCTTCTATTTGTAGATTGAAGACGATAAAACAATCATACCACGGAATTCATTGGTTGAAGTTAATCAATCAGGTCTTCTTATGGAAACTATAATTGACATTACTCCTCGTGATCCTATTCCATCGCCTTTAACTGGACCTCTTGACCAAGAATGTTCCAAAGAAGGACTCATCGTGTGTGATAGAGAAAAGATCAAGGGTAAAGAAGGAGTAAGTTTGGATAAATTGGTTGGGATTTTTACCCGCCTTGGGCAAGATGTAGAGAAAATTGGCATTGCTAATAGCTATTCATTGGCTGAACGAGCTGCTTCTATTATTGAAGAAGCGAAACCACTTCTTACAAAGGTGTGATGTAATTTTCTTATGTTACTGTTCTTGATTGACGGTAAAATATCCTGTGAAGTAGACTGCTGAATCAAGCAATTTTCTTGCCAATACAAAATGAATGGTTGCCCAACTTTAAGTTATTGCAGGATTAGAAACTACAACAATTTTTTTTGTTAATGCCTTAGAAATCTCTGTTTGAAAGTCTTGATTTGGGAATTTAATTTTATTGTATGCTTTTATTATATTGATTTTAACCTATTCTCTTTTTCAGAATAATTGTCAGATTTTACTAATTAGGATATGTTTGGTTAAGCAACTTGATCAAACACCTATTCAATAAGAACTTATCACATGAGAGCTTATGCTGTAAATTTAATCATGAAAACTCAAAATAGAGGTTATTTTTATAAGCTACACGAAGAAACCGATTGAAATAAGTCTAAAGGAGCTTATGTAGGTCCTAAGTTAATTTCATAAGTTCCAATAGGCTTTTATTAGCCCTTTCAAATGAAACCCTTAGAGGGGTTAAGAAAGAACTTATTCAAAGATATGTTACTGTATTGTGGAAACTCAATATCCATGTTCTTAAACATACTTTATTTAATATTTTGGTTCATTCTTCTAAAGCATAGTGGCTCAATTGCATCAAGTTTCTGTAAGCAGAAACAAACGACATATTCCGTATAAAGTCATCTGATATTTATCCAGATTCGGAGAAACTTATTATGGACTATACTAATTTGGCTTCATTAATCATTTGAATAGTAATATAGTTATACATTACGTTAAGTATACTTTGGCGACTGATAACCAAAGTGATAATGGAATTATCTATGAACTTTGGTGTCTTAGTTAAATGCACCTGCACCGTGTATATATATATTGTTTCCTTTAATACCATACTATTCTATCACGGATTTTCATACTCATATTTTCCATTTGATGTAGTGATGTCACAGATCAAAGCCATGGCTGAAGATGTTCAACCTTTGTTGACCGAAGTTCGCGATAGTAACCTGTTAAAGGAAGTTGAGCATTTAACCCGAAGCCTTACACAAGCATCTGACGATTTGAGGTTAGTTTGTAACCCTCTACCATCTTTTCATCTCTAATTTGGCGTTGCTTGCATGATATTAGAATAGGGCACCCCATTAAGCTTGTCAACATCTTAATCTTAGGATAGATCCCGAGTGAGGATATTTTGCTAATTAAGGTGACAACATGATGTGATCATAGTGGTTAATAGCAGAGCAGCCACCTCCCAAAACTGTTATAGCAAGATGACTGTTATTTTTATCCCAAAATATATATTTATATATATATTGATAAGCAAAGAAAAATACCTTTACTTTAGAGCATGTTCTGATTAAATTTAATAACTAAAAGGTCCAATTAGCTAAGGCTGCAAGAAAGCAACCAATAATCAATCCCAAAACAAAGAAGCCAATCACCATGTCCCAAAACAACTCTGCAGGTTTGATTGTTGGTGGGAGGGAGGGAGAATGTGAACGTGATATTATGTACATGAAATATAAAATTGAAACGTTTGGGCTTGTAATAGAGTTTTAAATTTTTACCCTTAATGTAAACACCTTCCTAATTCAATAAGGTTACCGTTTTGGGCTTCTCTTTCAACCCCCTAGGTTTAGATAACAACAGTGCCATGAGAAGATTGCCAACACCCGCGAAACTCACTAAACCATCCATGAAAAGGGGCACCATTACAATGTGTGATGCGACCCACTATCACATTGGGTGGCCGCTTCGAATTGGCACAATGGTGGTGCTCTCTTGCTCTCAATTACTATGGATCTTGTCACAATTATAGAAACTTTTTAATATAACGAGCTTAGCTTATATTTTGTATTATTTTGTTATTATTTTTACCTAAAATACACAGTCCCTATGTGTGTATTTTACACAAGGGAGATTAGTACATATTTATTTTTTCCTTTATTTTAATATGGTATATAGAGTCTAGGGTTAGGGTACTATTGTTTTTTAGTGAATCCACTGTTCAATGCTGTTTTCCCGCTATCGTCTTTGCTGCTCTCATACATTGTTCTGCTGCACTGTTCTGTTGTCATCCACTGCCTTCATCACCACTACTGCATTGTCGTCATCGATTGGACCGACGACATCAACGGTCAACTCGTCTCGACCAGCAAACCACCGTACCGCTAAAATCTCGGTGATCGGAGCTCCGATGCGCAATCACACGCCGCTCCTTGTTGCGTTACCGTTGACTCTTTTAGCTGTGCGTGCGGCGCGTCTAACACTGTTTCCGACTATAGTTACCACCATTGGAGTCTCCGTATTGTCCTCGTTTTGGATTTGCCTTTGCCATCTTGATCGGAATTCGTTTGAATTTTTTAGGGTTTTTGTCTCTCTTCTAAGGTGGTTTGTCTCACTTCATCTATGGCCTCCTCCACTATCGTATCTGATTTCTTCATCTATACTAATTATGTTAATGTTCATATCTATTGACAAATTGGATGGAACGAATTATGATACTTGGGCTTCAGATATTAAATTATGGCTTAGGAGTCAAGTTAATCATCTTACCAAGTGTGGCGTCGATATTGATGAAAATGAGGTTTTCCTTTGGTTGAAAATTGATGGCCAGTTATGTATTGTTATCAAATCTATCATGCACTCGTCTTTAAAACAAATTTTTCATTTTTCATTCTTATGAGACGTGTTCAGAAGTTTGGGAACAAGCAAAATTATTGTACATCAATGATACTCAACGTCTTTATTGTGTATGTCAAAATGTCTTCAATGTTATTGCTCCCAAACATCTTGATGGTACAATGACAGAATATTTAGGTAAAATTCATGTTTTTCTTCATGATTTTAATGAGTTATTGCCTCTTGCCTCTAGTTCTTCTCAAGAACTAAGCTTTTCATGTTATGGACAAAATGAAAAAGAAAATTTGTAAACAAAGAAAAATTATTAGGATAGGAAAAATTTGAGAATAATTTGTAGAAAGATGAACAAAGTGTATATAGAATGTTATGAGTTTCATTATCTGGGGTCCTTTCTTTTCTTCGTTGAGGAAATAATAAATGGTAAATGATGTGTTCTTTAGTTTCAAAATAAACATGAAAAATAAGGACATTCATTGGGTGGTTTTGTATTAAAATGTAAAATGGATTTTGTTTGACAGTTCTAGAGATAATGTCAAACTTCTAGGGCCATTGCTTAACCTTGAAGATCTATGACAATAATGCTGAAGATAATTGAACTGATAATAATCCATTTAATTGTTATTTTTACGCTCAGAACATTAAGTATAATGGTTTGTTTAAATCTTCTGTTCTACTCTAAATTCTAATTGATTGAAATCATTCAATACTTTTGCAGAAGGGTACATTCATCCATTATGACCCCTGAGAACACTGAACTGCTCCAAAAGTCTATATATACTCTTATTTTTACGCTGAAGAACATTGAGGTAGGACCCCCTAAATTTTAAATGTCCTATAAGTGTAACTAATTGATTGATTTCTTTTGGTTGCTTTTTGCAGAATGTTAGCTCGGATATTTTGGGTTTCACTGGTGATGAAGCTACCAGAAAGAATTTGAAATTACTTATCAAATCCCTCAGCAGGTTATTGTGAGGTCGACATCCAATTAAATTAGAATATAATTCAATTAGGTTATTTCCAATGTGTTTAGCCTACCACAACATTGAAGGAGTAAATAGTATTTTGTGACTGTTTTTAGTTGTTTCTGAGGAGTGGCATTACTTTGATTTTTACATTCTACTGTGATAGAAATTTGTTTTTCCCGGTCTACACTGAGCTGCAGCGATGTTATTGATTGAGGAAAGCTAATTGCTATCTACACATTCTTCTTTTACTGAAATTTTTATTCATCTGTGTATCATGTAGATGATGACTCTTAGTCATTATCACTCGTCATACTTCAGCTAAAATGCTTACAGCCTGCCTTTGTTTCTTAAATCTACTACAAAATGGATTGGAAATATGAAGGTATCTGATGGATGGTCATTTGATATTTATGGAAACTTTGTTTTTATTCATAGGAAAGAATCAAGTACACGTACATTTATAGCACTTCACACGCACTGCACAATTAATTCACTGAGCTAAACCCCTTTGGTGATATCGAAGCAAATGATAATGAGTTATCAAAATGACTTTTTTGTTTATGCACAATTTTATCAAGATGTTAGTGGTAGGTATAGGAATCAAGAAAGTATTGAATTTTGGTTCCAATTTTCTCATGGTCAATTTTTTGGTAGTAATATTCCACAGCTCTTTGTTTGTTGTTTAAATATATTATAATACACACACTACACTGGAGCATAATACAATTGGGCCGAAAACAAAAGTACTATTGTCCATTCCACCACTAGAGATCATGTAATGTACCTTGAAAGCAAGTTTCGTGGGGTTAAAAATAGGTTATTCGTAACCTTTATGAACATCGGTCCATTTTTGTTGAGTAGCCTATTTTGTCGTTTTAATCATGCTCTTCTAAAATATATTTATTATTTGGTAAGAGTTTGAAGATTGGATTTTGGTTAAATGCTCTAGTGAAAAAAGCAGTTACCAACACAAGTGCCGTTTGAGATTTTGTCAAGATTTTTGCAATTTGTGTTGGTAATTTAGTAAAAAAATTTTGGACTACATTAATGAATTTATTATTACAAGACAACTTTATTTCTTGAATTTAATCAGATTTCAGACCAATTTATATTGATTTACTGTCTTCGTTATGTTACTTTGATGATAACAAATAAACTATTTAAGATTTTGGATCTTCTAAATTATTTTTTTTTAAAAGAATTGGATTCATTTTTCTTTATGTGACGTTGTTGATAACAAATACAACTATTTAAGATTTTGGGTCTTCTAAATTAATTTTTGTGAGAATTGGATTCATTTTTATTAAAGGTTCATTCTCTTCATAAAATGAGAGGAGGTTGAATCAATAATGATAGCTTTTTGGATTCATCCTTAAATTAACTCATTCAAGAAAATAAAATAAAATTCACCCATTATGGAGGAATCAACCGTTTGTAGAGTCATCCATATTTGTGATACATCATATTTGTGGAGTTGTCTATAGAATAAATAGTTCTACCATTGGTTAAAACATATTTTTGATTCAAAATTGTTATGTAACATGTATTTTCCTGTTGGGTCATAAGATTGGGAATATGCTTTAAGGAATTTCTTCATAATCATTTATAGGAGAGAAAAAAAAGTTGGAATTAACTTTTTCACAAGTTTGTTATATATAAACCAGTTTGTAAAAACTCTTTTGATATTATAGGAATTTAGTTGAGTCCTCCATTTAACTGTGCCTTCCAAGCCTAGTAGAAACCCTAGTCCGGTGCACCTATGTGACTACATCCATAATGTTGCATATTTATAAGGAGCACATGACAAAATTAAATTTGAATTTCCCTTTTTTTTTTTCTCTTCAAATCTGATAAATACCTCTTATAAATAGGGACCAAAACCTCTTGTAAAATCACTTCTAAATAAGTAGAGTTATACAGCTAAATTGACATCTCATTTGTTCTTGAGTCACCCTAGGATTCCTTCTTATTTTTTGATACTGACAAAGCATCTTCCTTGTGAGTTTGGTCAAGTTTCCTCTCTAACATACACTTTCCACCACTCTTTTTCCTTCATACACCACCAAAACCTCAAAGCTTCCACCACTCCAAGTCTCTTCGACTAATTGAAAACTTTATCTTGTTAAAACAATCCATCATTTGATATTTGGAGCAAGGTCTACAAGAGCTAAATGTTCTTATCCTTATATTTTTTAATTATTTTTAAGTTTTTCATCTTAAATTCTTGATTGTCTTGTGTTGTTTTTACTGAATACATTCCATGTTTGTCTTTAAATTTTGGCTTCCAATCATTTGCATCATCTTCTTGAACCATCCCTTGTGTTTTTGTAGGATTCTTACTTTGTGTATGCTTTTTTTTCTTGTTTGATTTTAATTGGTTCAATTATACCATATTTGAGTCATTTTAATTTTGATGATCAATATGTTTAATGTCATACTCTTGGAAGTAAACATTCACACTTGGATAAATTCGTCAGCGGTGGCAAGCCTTCTCGAGTTCACTTAAACATCAAAGAAAATTAAAATTGAACTTGCACTTTGGAACTGCACCTCCACACCTATATATAAATTTCCTTGGTTAAATTTTGATTCTAATGGCAGTTTTCATTGAATTCTTTGTTTCTTTATCATCTTGATAACAAAACAAAGAAAAACATTAATCTTCTTACATTCTTAGTTTTATTGATTTATTCTGAAGTCTTTCTTAAGTTCTTCCTTTTGAGTACTTACTTTACTTTGAGCTTTAATTCTATATTATAATTTTTTGGAATTCTCATTGAAATCTTGTCTCATTCAAAATTCTCTTTTGAGTTTAAAATTTCAAATTGTGCTTTTATTAATTTAATTCTTCACGGTTTGAAAGTTTTCTTTAAAGGATAACTAAACTCGTAAGGTAGTCTTTTAGATGTTGTGAAGACCAAAGAGGAACCATTCCTTGGTGATTTCTACAAGTGGGGAAGATCCATAACAAAGAAGAGAAAAAAACTCATGGGAGGCTTGAGAGTAAGATTAAAGATCCAAAGTTTTTAAAATTGTACAAATTCGTAGAAATTGGATTAGCAACAAAATTTTATGACCAAAAAGGTTTATCCACCGATTTGAGTCTGTAACAAAAAAGAATATGTCACTAATTTGTTTTCTATTTTTTTCTTTCATTTGCCATTACTACTTGAAAGTTCTTTTGCTTTGTATCTTAGCCATTTTCCTTGGGTATCTTGGGAGAATTCTTGGTATTCTTTCATCTCCCATTTGGTGACTTTTTGTAATAACAACACATGTAGACGATGAAAGTGTCTAGAAAGCTCACAAGTGCTAATAACCTTTCACCACTAAGATTTGACTGGCTTAATCTCTTGTAATTTGTATCTGGTGTGTTTAGGTACAGTAATTTCGCAAGTTCTAAAGGCTAGCATTGTTACGTAGAGTCCGAATTTAGCCTAGAGTCTTTGATTGTTTTTCTCAGTTTTGAGAGCTAGAAAACCTTTTATTTTGATATGTTTAGACATCTTTTACAACATAGTGATATTGATTCTAGTTCTTCTCCTAAGAGTTTAACATACTTATCTCAAGAACTCAAATCATTAAGTAACTATGAATGTTAATACCCAATTTCGTCCGGGTGAATAAATTTTATTTTAAAGAAAAAATATATAAAAGAGGTTTCTAATCATTTCTCAAAAAAAAAATTAAAAAAAATTCAATCATTTAGTAAATTTTGATTTTGTGATTGTTTTCTCTTGTTTTTTTTAAAAAAAAAGGAAGAAGGAAAGAAAATGTCATTCGCCACTTTGCATCTCTCTTTCTTGGGACGATTATACTCATGACATCTTCCCTTTTCATTACTAATGCCCCTCCCCCATTTGGGCCCACAACCAAATAATCCTCCACCCCATTCATTTTTCGTGTTTGCCGGTGGTTGGTTTTGATACCAGGACCTTGAGCTTTAGGTCTCAATTAACCACAAAGTCCTTTTTATCTATGCTTGTAATGTTAGCAATTTATTTTTCTTTTATAAGCATTTCAATACTTCAGACCTAATTTGTATAAATCATTTGGGGATTAATGAAAGAGGTAGACTTTTGATGTTATTATTCCTGAGACGTGAGAAATCCTCTGCTAGGGTTCTTCGTTGGATCAATTGATCTTATCAAGAATTTTCATTCCAAAATTCTTGTGGCGATCTTTAGGGCTTATCAAACATCATAATGTTTGTGACACTCATCCTTTTGTTTCCTTTTATATTCCGCTCTAACCCTTGTTTTTTATCTCTTCCGCAGTGCTAACTTTCCAGAATCTATCACAATTTTCTTATTCTCATATCTCATGTTTTACTAATCCGTTTCTTATGATTTATATGTCTAAATTGCGATTCAGAGTGTCATCTTTCCTATCGTTTTGGTTTCGTTGCAATCAAAGCATTGTGGGTCCAGATACGTAAAAACCGAAAATTAACGTTTCTGTCTATAAAAAAAATCCCAGGGTTACATCATTTGGTAATCAGAGCAAGGTTGGTCATAACTCGTCTTTCAATTTCTAGTGTGTCATTTTTATTTTTTGTTCAATCCTGGTTCTGTACTGCTTCTATTCTTAGTGTTCATCACATGTTCTTCATTGTTCAATCATATCAATTCTTTTAGTCCATGTGATCTGTTCTAAGTTGCTATTAAGTGTTATATATATACTCGTTATCATGTGTTTTATGTCTTGAGTAAAAA
>Ga0209489_109224_pt1 | contig 12505 bp, 8 predicted proteins | sample SiratrowhiteBW_FD_187527 | JGI IMG/M metagenome (GOLD analysis project Ga0209489, IMG submission 187527) | Root nodule microbial communities of legume samples collected from California, USA - Siratro white BW (SPAdes) (version 2) | ecosystem: Host-associated > Plants > Roots > Nodule | place: USA... | reverse complement strand
TAAAGAAAAGATACAAAAAGAGTTTAATGGTGATAAGAAAAGGTAAATAATTTACTAATCTCCTAATTGAAATTTCATTTTATCTTTAGATTTGACTCCTTAGAAATTTGAGAACATTAATTCTTTTTTTTTTGTTTAGTTATAAAGATTTGTGGAATATTATTGATGAAAGGTGGAACAACCAGCTCCATAGGCCTTTGCATGTTGCGGGCTATTTTCTGAATCCTGAATTTCATTATTCCCCCGATTTTAAAGTTGATACCAAAGTTAAAATTGGCCTACTGCAATGCATACAAAGGATGATGGATGACCTAGAGGAGCAACACTTGATTGATTTACAGCTAGAAGATTTCAAGAATCAAGAACAATTGTTTGGTAACCCCTTGGCTATTAAGGCGACTGGAAAAAAGACCCCAGCAGCTTGGTGGGACTCTTATGGAGATGAACATCCAAAGCTTCAAAGGTTTGCTATTCGTGTACTTAGTTTGATATGTAGTTCTTCTGGATGTGAACGTAACTGGAGCACATTTGAGATGGTAAGAACTTATAAATTGTGAATTTACACTTAGAATATACTAAATTAGTAATTACTTATATGTATGTTTGCATTTGTATTTATTAGATCCATACAAAAAGGAGAAATCGTTTGAAACAATAACTATGAATGATGTTGTTTATGTCATGGTTAATTCAAAATTGGCTGAGAATAAAGAAGGTGGAAGAAGGTCACTTCAAGAGTTTGAATTTGATGATATTTCATCAGAAGATGAATGGATTATGGAAAATATTGAAGGAAGAGAAGACAATGAAAATATAAATTTAAATGATACTTGCAATTCAAATAGAGATGATGAACACTTGGTTGAAGGTCAAGTCCAAGGTGGTGTGGAAGATGATGATGTTCTTGCCATCCCAACTTTAGAGGAAGAGAATGTTCTTGTTGATGTACTTAATGAAGGAGATATAACTAACGAAGATCCCTTTAATTTTCATTTTAATTTCAATGATTTGTATTAGATGAACTGAAGTTTTATTAAGTATTGTCAAAGTGATTGATCTTGTAAACTTAAGTTGGATGAAGTATTAACAGATGAATGGATCTCATTATAATATTTTATATATCATTTTCTTAATTATGTGTGTATATTTGATTTGTGTTTATGAGATTCTTTACAGTTTTATTAAGTAAAATGAGACTATACGGACTTAAACAATTTTGTATCAAGATTGAATCATCCCTCAGATACTATTTTTTAATTTCTTTTATTTATTTATTTATTGACAAAAATATTATTTTATATATTTATATATTTAAAAAAAGTAAAATCTACGATTCGTGTTACGATTTCACGATTTACGATTTTATGAACTCTTCACGATCCTACTCAAAATCTTGATTTTAACTACCTTGCCTATATCAATTGATTCAATGAAAATCTTCATTACAACTTTCCAAAAAGGATAGTTCATCCCTGAAAACACAGGTAGCCTATTGATTGAATTAACTTCCACAAAAAGCAATTTTCCCTCACCCAGTTTAAAAAGGATTTTAGAAATCTCAAGTAACTTTCGAAAACTAACTCTTGAAAATCATATTGACACCACGAGGGGTGAACTGAGATTTCAAAGATTTTCACTGTTTATTAAAAATCTAACACACTTATTAGATTTTCTTTGAATCAATCAATCTAAGAAGTGAATAATAAACAAGGCTTTTAAGATGATATATTAACTTCTTTATATTCAAATCAAGGAAACAATATAAGGAAAGAGGAAGAACACAAAAGAGAGTTTGTACTTGTTCACTTCCAAAGAAACTACATCTTGTTATTCAATCACATTGATTAAGTCGAACCACTAAATTCGATTTTTTACATGCTCTAAGAAAAACAACCTAAACACTTGATCTCGAGCCCTAGAAGATCACAACGACTTATGAAACTATTCCATAAGCTAACCTTGACCTGATTAAGAAAACCACAAAAACAAAAAAAAATTCAGAGCTAGTACTAGAACAAACAACTAGATACAACAATTATGACAACAACTCACTCTATGATCAAAAGCACGTACATTTCCATTGTAGAGAAATTTCGAACAAAGCTTGAATCTTGGTCTTGAAAAGACTTTTTCAAAGAGAACTATTCAAAAAGTATTTTTAGCTTTAATAATGTCACAATTCTAAAATTTTGTAATTCCCTTTTGTTTAAAAGTTGTTAATGTATTCAACCACAATGTAATGAGTTTAGGAAAGCAAATCTACTATAATAAACCAATTGAAAACAATTTTAATTGATTGATCGAAAGCGAAAAATAGTTTAATTAACTATTTCAATTGGTTGAAATGCATTTTAGTATTTGAAATCACTTAAATGCACCCCTTAGTGATTTTAATTCATTGATTCATGTTTAGTAACCTTTCTGTGAAGGTTTTAAGATTTTAACATGTTGAATTTTCTAAGCATGAGTTTTCACACAAATATTAATATTTCAATTAGTTAAAAAATGATTTTATCCAGTTGAAATTACTTATCCTTCCTTAAAAATTTAAACCAATTTGGAAGCATGTTTCATCAAGATCAGGCCTTTTCAATTTACTAACATCACAAAAATAGAAAAATCAGCAACTTAGAGTAATCTAGCAACAGTGACTCTTTGATTAATGTAAATTTTTCTACAAGGTATTTCACCTTTAAATTTTTTTTCTCAACTCAAGAACACCATATAGAAGTAATTCACAACAAACTTGCACATAAAACAACACTGGAAAATTAAGAACAATTGCTAAACTGAAAGCATTCAACGAACAAAGCAACCAATTTTTTAACACCTGACATTCATGTTGTGCGATTTTCAATTTTTTTTCCTATACAAATTTGAATGTAATTTTTTAATTGTATTTTCTTAACATCTTGAGGTGCTCAGATAAAACATTTCACATGAAAATGATATGCATACAACTCCTAGTAAATTTTCCAATCTAGTGCAATTTATAAAACAATTTTAGGAAAGTGCTATCTATAGGAATCCAACGAGTTTGATATAATAGAAACCTAACTCTGAGGAACTTGTTAATGATCTAATAAAAATCTAAATAACTCAAAAACATAAATATAAAAGCATACAAAGGTTACCATAAGTTTTGATTACACAAGACATTTTATCAAACACATAGTACACATATAGTATAAGCATTAACAAGTTTTTAAACATAAAGTTTATTACATATTTAGAAGCACGTGACTTAGAACATGACAAGAACAAATTATAAACTAAAAAATACTTAAAAACAAAGTAATTTCACCGATTGAAATGAAGAACAACTCAAAAACAACACTATAGTAAAAGTAGAACAACAAAAACACTCATATTTTTTCAGTTTTGGACAATTCAAGAAAAAAGAATAAGTTTGAATAAAAAAAAAATGATTAAAACAGTGGAAACAGTTCAAAAGGTAAGGAAGTGGTTGTACATTACATATTTAGTATTTATATAGACCTTTTATCTAAATGAACCTAAGTTAACTAAATCCAATAGTCAATTTAGTAATCACTTAATTCCATGATTATGGTGATAATGTTAATTACATGAATAATCCACAGTAATGTCATTCTTGCTTTCAACATTCTTTGTAACGGATGGCGTTTACTTAATGATAAAATTGAAATGAACAAACAAAATTACAAAGGATAAAATTAAAAGGGCCAAAATATACTCTGCATTTTCCCCAAATAACAACCATCTTGTCAAACATTTAAATTGAAACAGGAATTCTTCAATGATGAATAAAATTGTTGAAAGGTCAACATTGTATTGTACAATGACGTGGAATCAAGGGCAAGTGGTTATAAAAATGAACCATGAGAAATTAAGTGAGCGTGTAGGTCAGAGTAGTGATTATTTATTAAAAATTTCGTTGAATTTCATGCTTACTTTGGAGGTAAGTGCTGCTGAAAAAAATGGTGGTTAGTCTAAAGCAATGAGAGTGAGAAGAGACGTCCACCATATATATAGCTTTTTAATGGTAAAAAAGTTTTAAAAAAGAATTATATCACCTATTGGCACAAGTTTTATCATTTTTAAAATTACGTTATTGACTGAGGCAATATGTTTTCAAATTTGCTTTTGATTCATATGTCAAAAGTCGTCAAGTGTTGTTTTCTTCATTGAATAGCAGCAACATTGTTAACAATTTTATACCTAAGTGCTTATTTTAAACTTGCCTAATTGTAGGTAAAATTCTCTCACTTAGTCTATATAAAGGGTCTTGAAATCAAGAGAAGGCTACACATTGACATATATATAAATTTCAATTTTATTGGACAATGAATCCAACTACTCTAGTACGTAAGTAAAATTTCAAACTTTATTTCTTATATTATATTAGAGTCAAATATTGTTCCAAATTTCATTTATTATATATAGTATAAGTCAAAATCAAATTTTGTCAATAAAAGTTTGAACTAGAGGTGAACAAATACATTACATGTTTGGAAAACTTTTGGTTCGCTACAAGGCTAAAACATGATTCAGAGCATTTGTTATGATTAATTAGTATGTTTTCAATTAAGATTTGGTAAAAGTAGATTTTTTTTTTACTTTTGCATTACAGGGTTCCCATTTGCATTCATTCCTATGGATATTTTTGACCATTCACTGTGTAACAGCTTTTCAACGAAATAATATAGAATTTATATATCCTTTGCGTCTTTATTCATCTAAACCTGGTTTTATTGAGAATTATCCAGACACGTCACTCTTCTAATTATACAAGATCAGGTTCATTAAAATTAAATTTGCAGTCGCTTCCATTGTGATAGCAGTTTATATTAAATTTTATTATAGATTTGCTTTGGCAATAAAGTTTTCAAACTTAATGATTAATTGTTTTCAATATCAAATTTAACCAAAATGAATGTCACTAGATCAAGATAATTTACTGAAGTTTGAGAATGCGCTAATATTAATCAGTACATGCTTTTCTCCTGACTCGATAATTGAAAATTAAAAAGTAAGACAGAAGATAATTACTAATACGTGATTATGCAATTTAAAGTCAATCATAAGTGATTGAATTAGTGTTAACCAGACCGGGTTCATGTGGTCGGACAATTCTTGAGTTATTAAATCAATTAATTACACAATTGAACTTGTGGTGATACAATGATCTCTGAACTAAAATTTCGTTGAATTAAATTTATATAAATTGTGATTGTAAAATATTTTTATATAGATATTTGATAGAAACATACCGTGTTATTATAATAAAAAATTCGAAATTATTGTCAAGGTTCCATTTCTGATTATATAAACGAAGAAAACATTGATAAACGGGGCATGATTAACTTCGATGTAGTTCTTGAAAACATTTAATAAAAATGTTATTGAGTAAAAAAAGTAACAAACTTTAATATTAGATTTTAGGAGTTAACATTTCAAATTAATTTTCATTAGATTGGTAATGGGATACATTTCTTTTTAAAATATTCATTAACTTATAATAGTAAAAATACAATACAATGCAAACACTTTTAAGGAAAGAGTATTAATAAATTTCCTTTTACTAAATGCTAAGCAAAATTATGAGAAGGCAGAAAAGCAAAAAGCCAAAACCAGAAAGCTAAGATTGGGAAAGGCCCTTTACAAATTGAATGACAAGAGTAAAGAAAAGGCTGTTACAAACATAGGGATGGAGAAAGACATAAGAAGAAAGTGATAATAAAAAATGTAACAATAAACAGCTTGTAGTTGTGTTGTCACTGTTGTGTACTCTACAACATCAAATGAAGAGTTGTTGAAGAAGCATAAGAGTTGATTAGTGGGAACCTTTTGAATTGCCTTTTATCTTCAAACATTAACAAACACAAAGAGTCATAGACCAAATGGGCTCACAACAATGACCACTGTGTGATGATAATTCTTCATTAGGCATTCAACCTTCAACTGAACCACTTTGTTCTCATTCTTTCATCTTTGTTCTTCTCTCTAGCACTTTACATGGGGGCTCGTTGCTCTAAATTCTCTTTCTGCTGGTTCCACTCCCACCTCAAGCCTTCTGTCCTTGAATCCTCTGACCAAGGTTTATGTTGTTCTTTGTTTTGTGTGTTTAAGCACACCCTTTGTCTGGAAACTCTTGCTTATTTTAAAAATGTTGTCTTTGCTGCAGAAAATGGTGAGAAGGGTGAGAGAAAATTGTGGCCCAGTTTTGGTGAGTTCAGTTTGGAGCAACTGAAGGCTGCCACAAATGGGTTCTCCTCAGAAAACATAGTGTCTGAGCATGGTGAGAAAGCTCCCAATGTGGTATACAAAGGAAAGCTTGATAATGGACAGTGGATCGCCATCAAACGTTTCAACAAGTTTGCGTGGCCAGATTCTCGCCAATTCCTAGTTTGTAACATGCACTTACACTTCGTTTTTCTCTTTCACTAACTTTGTCAAGGTTATAAATTATGACTCTAAAATTTAGAGTCTAAATGCTTAGTACTGCATATAATTGTGGACAAAGGTTTTAATTTGCAGTCATGGTTGCAGTTCTATCTCAACCCTTGATTTTGAAAGAAATTCGGACAAATGTGACTGGAGCTGCCACAATTAAAGTGCAGAGACTTCAAAATCCTTAACACTGCACCCGAAATCACAATTGTGGACCATTTTAAAATTTTGTGAAAATACAGATGATATAATTGTGGCTTTGATGTAGTTTTGGAGATCTCCAAATGCATTTGCCGCAATTGTTGAGATCTCGAAAACCCTGATGTTGAAGCTGAAAATTGACTAATTTAAAACTTTAAATTCTTGCACATTTTTTCTTGTAGAGTTTGACATGGTGTTTTATGTGCTTTTAGGAGGAAGCCAAACAAGTGGGGAGCCTTAGAAGCGAACGTCTAGCAAATTTGATTGGTTATTGCTACGAAGGGGAAGAGAGGCTGCTAGTAGCAGAGTTTATGCCACATGAAACTCTGGCCAAGCATCTCTTTCATTGTGAGTTGTTTGTGTTACCTTCAAATATTTTATGCTAATATTTGATGTGTTTTAAATCTTTCCTTAAATTGTGATCTTAGGACTTGTAATTTTGTATATGCAAGCAAATTATGGTTGTTTGGTGCAGGGGAGGCACAGCCAATGAAGTGGGCGATGAGGTTGAGGGTGGCTTTCTACTTAGCTCAAGCTCTAGAGTATTGCACTGGTAAAGGAAGGGGCTTGTATCATGATCTCAATGCCTACAGGATCTTGTTTGATCAGGTATAAAGGGTGGTAATAAATGCTTCCGAGTTATAATTAAACCTTGTTTCTTGCTAGTTTTAACTTGGGACTGGCTTGTGCTGTATCAACAGGATGCTAATCCTAGGTTATCTTGCTTTGGTCTCATGAAGAACAGCAGAGATGGCAAGAGTTACAGCACAAACTTGGCTTTCACCCCTCCTGAGTACTTACGGACTGGTAAAGGTTTTAGGCTGTTTGTGTGTGTTGGTTGCATGAGTGCATGTACTTGATCCTGGACTCAACTGAAAGAGATCTCACGCCACTGAATCAGCCAATAAAAGTATACATTGGTCTGAAATACTCAGAATGGTCAAAAGACCATCAATAATGTTGTACTGTTCTCTTTGTTAGACAGGATCTTTAATGTATCACAAAGGGGCCTGCATTTACTTTTAGACCCTCTTCTGCAAATAAGTCAACAACTAATGGCTTTATGTTTTCAGTTTTACAAATATAAATTTTGACCAAATTATATGGAAATTTATATGGAAAAAATTCAGCTTCTCTTCCTTTTTTCCTTTTTATTGAAAGAAAATCCTCCTTTTAGATGAGGGAAGCTTTGGAGTTAGTTTGCTTATGCTTACATAATTTGGTATGTGACTCTTGTTCTTTGGTAAATTTGGATTGTATATAGGTAGAGTGACCCCAGAGAGCGTGGTTTACAGTTTTGGAACTCTGCTGCTAGATCTCTTGAGTGGTAAACATATTCCACCAAGCCACGTAAGCTTTTCCTACTATTCAACTATGCATGAATGATATTAAAATTAATTATGTGTATTGCTTTTAGTCTTTGACTAGTCAAATATAATATAATAATATATATTTGTACTTTTAATTTTAACCAGTTTTCATTTGATAAGCTTCCTTAGTCACAGAGCTATTTTAAGTTGCAAAATAGTGTGTATACGTAAAAATGTGTTAAATATTTAATGTTCATGCGGACCTTGTCTTGTATAAGATGATTTATCGAGGTCGGTTAATAAATGTACCAAACTTGATGTAGTATAAAAATTGATATTCACAGCATTCACTTCTGTCTACAGGCACTTGATCTGATCCGTGGCAAAAACTTTCTGATGTTGATGGATTCTGCCTTAGAGGGTCACTTTTCAAAGGATGATGGAACTGAGTTGGTTCGTTTGGCTTCTCGTTGTTTGCAATATGAAGCTCGTGAGAGGCCAAATGCGAAGTCTCTTGTTTCATCTCTTATGTCACTTCAGAAAGAAACAGAGGTATATATACATCATGCATGACTAGCTTTGATTATAGCTTATGCATAGGTCTCGTAGATCTATTATTGTACTTCTATTAGACAAATATTTCAATTTCTCCGTCGTTTTTGAACCTGGATTTACATACATGTGTGTAACTTTATAAAAATAACAATGTATACAAGTTAAACTCTTATTTGTATGTAATTAGCAATTATAGGAATTATGCAAGTGTTTACCTATATTTGCTAAGATGTTATATAATCAATGTCAAACGTGACAAACGTTATAACCATCTTAGGAAGACTATAATTTCTCATTTGGATAGTATATGAGCAGGTCCCCTCATATGTTCTGATGGGTATCAGGCAAGAAAGTGCATCCACAACAAAGCAATTGTCATTAACACCTTTTGGTGAAGCTTGTTTGAGACTTGATCTTACTGCAATCCATGAAATATTGGAGAAGACTGGCTACAAGGACGATGAAGGAATTGCCAATGAGGTTTGCTACCATAATAAACTTATAGAAAGAGGGTCTCATCTCACTTCAATAGAGTATAAAAGAGAAGCTTTGTTTACACACTTTTCCCTCATTATTTGTTGTTACTATATGACTCCAATGTTGATTCTTATTAATGTTGAAATTGCAGCTTTCCTTTCAATTGTGGACCAGCCAAATGCAGGAAACCTTGAATTTGAAGAAGCATGGCGATACTGCTTTTCGAGCTAAAGACTTTGTCACCGCCATTGACTGCTACACTCAAGTAAGAGGACTTTTAGGTTCGAGCTTTTCTTTGAGATTTTTCCACAACACATTAGTGTTAAAATATTATTATTATAGAAATAAATTAATAGAATATCAGAAATAATCAAAAAAATAATAAAAAAATATCAAAAAATATCACTAAAAATATCACAAAGATAATCAAAAAAGCTAATAATTAGTTGATAATATGCAAGCCTTTTCCAAATCAAATATGTTCCTTATTTATATTTTTGTTTATGTCAAACATACACATAAATATAACAATTTATTTCAGTTCATAGATGGAGGGACCATGGTGTCACCAACTGTGTATGCAAGGAGATGCTTATCTTATTTGATGAATGACATGGCACAAGAAGCTCTTGGGGATGCCATGCAAGCGCAAGTGGTATCTCCTGAGTGGCCTACTGCTTTGTATCTTCAAGCAGCTTGTCTTTTCAGCCTTGGAATGGAGAATGATGCTCAAGAGACTCTCAAAGATGGGACTAACATGGAAGCTAGAAAAAACAAAAACTAAAAATTGTATAGATTTTTCCCTTTCCTTTTCTCGTCTTCGGAATTATTTTATGCCTTTCTAAACTAGTTTTATTTGTTAGGCCTTGCTTCCTACTTCCTCTATCATGATTCATTTCTTTTGATTTATTTTGCTTTCGGCTTTCCGTGATGCACGGGAGGGACAAAATACAATGGCTGATTTGAAATTTAATACGCGTGCGCTCTCTTTTTCCTTCTTTTGCTTCACCTGCATGTCCAGTGTTGTCTCCATTCAATAGCAATGCTGTCAAAGTTATATGATGGACAAAAAAGAAGATTCTATTATGATGGTGTCACATGGAGAGTCTCGGACGTGTTCATCGCATGGAAAATTTTCCTTCCAAAATTTTAGGCTTTTCGATTAGAAAATGTGTCAAATAAAATATTACTTTCAAAATATATATTTAACATATATTTTTTTTATTTGAGCGATTCATTATAAATTTTTATGTAACGTGTAGACAATGAAATAAAGCAAAGAATGCCACACACACATAAGAGAGGATAACTGGAATAAAATATTCTTGAACTCAATCAAATTTATTTCAAATTGATTTTGATTTTTATTGACCAATTTCTTTTGATAAATGTTTCAAACTTTCTAAAGAGACATTTGATTCATTATCACTATTGTAAGAAGTGTGCTAGACATCTTCAGCTTGTAAGGATTTTTCACAAGAAGAAATTAGTGCAGGGTACATCACTAAAGATTGGTGAGTCACAATGGACAAATTTAAGAACCAAGTTTTTTCTAACCTAAACTTTTCTTAAACATGAATAAACTTTCTTTAAATGAAAACTTCTTAAATACAAGAAAATAAGTTAATGCTAAAAAGAAAAGAAAGCTTTAAACAAATGAGAATTGCAAGAATTTAAACTATTTGAATCCTAATGGTGAGGTTTTTTTGCACATGTGAATCTTCAAGACATATTCACAATCTACAAATGTTTACTAGTGTAAAAATAAAGAATAATGGTTGTTTACAATACAAAGAAAATACAATCAAAGTTTTGAAATAAGACTTCAAGTGTCTTCACTCCTCTCTCTCTTCAATTGTTTAATCTCTTTTATGTGGATTTTCTACTTGGTTGTTTTCTCAAGGTGAGTACTCATTGTCTTGATCTTTAACTTTTCCAAGATGCTACCTAGCAAGTTAGTTTACTTCTCACAAAAACCACAAACCAAGAGATGTTCCACTTCAAGAGGTGATAAATGTCTATTTACTTATTTTTCATCTTGATTTAAACACTTAAATTGATACAAATAGAGATAATGTTGACAAATCAAACTCAGAACCCACTTAGAATCTTGTATTGATTGAAAATAGACACTACAATAAATTGGTGTTTACGTACGGATAAATAAATACGGATTTAGATCTGTAGATAAATTGAATTTTATATACGGATATTACATACAGATATTGATCCGTACGTAAAATCACGTTACATACAGATTTTTTTTGTATGTAATGCTAAGGTGATGGTTCCGTACCTATAATTCGTATGTAACTTTGATGGGGTATGGCAGAAAAGTTACATACGGATTATATTCGTATGTAATGCTTATAAAATCCATAGATAAATTAAGTTATATTTTATCTATTGATTTACATACGAATTCTGAAAATAAATTTTTTAAAAATTACATTCCCAACTATACGAAAACCCTAATCACCCTTTCAGATTGTAACATTGTCTTCTTCTTGCCCTCGTGACCTTGCCTTCACTAGTGTGTAAGCTTCATTTTCGTGGGCTCCTTCGTCTCGCGACCGTGATTCAACAACTTCTCTCCATCAAGGCCAGCAACCTGTAGGGCACAAACTCCTCCATCCGATCAAATATCTTAAGATCTCACCCTTCTTGATCTCGTACGCTGCATCGTGGGTCTCCACAAGATCTTTCTTGGCCTTCACATACTAAAACGACACAATAGGCTCTATCCAACGCACGGAGACTGATTTCGTCGGCAAGCTGTTTGTGCAAACCCTCCTCGCCCAACCCTACCCATTTCATCAAAATCGGAAGCTAGTTGTGCAAACCCTCCTTACACGTCTAACCCTGACATGAACAAAAAGTTGTGGCACACTTCCTATTCTCACCCTTGTTTTTCTTCATTTACGTTTTCTTTAGTGTCCTTCATCACTGCTTCATCATTGCTTTGCATACAAAGTGTTCATAAATTGTAAAGTTTGTTACAAAGGGTTTCCCAATGGGCAATTTCAATTTCTTAACTTACATACAAAAGTCACTCACAACTTATTACTAGACCCATTTTTTCTAAGATAGAATAATTGAGATTGAATGTGGGATCATGTGTAATCTGAACTAGTATAAATCTTTCTCTTTCTCTATCTTCTTTATATTATTATCTACAAATCTTTTATCAATTTTGATTTCCAAATTAATTGTATTTAGATTTTTAAATTGAAACACTTTTCAAAGAAAATGAAGAAAAAGTAAATCTTTTTCAAAATGTTTTTTAAAATCAATTCACCCCATTAATTTAGCTTAACTACTTATTCTTTTCTAACATTGAACAACCTGAAAACTTTGGACCACCAAATTTATCCATTGTAATAAAGGGACAATTGCTAAAAAATGAGGCAAATGTGCTATTCAAGGAAGATAACCAAAGTGAATTATCAAAAAACAAGACTAGTAGATCAGAAGTATTATATGCTCTTCTTCAAACTCCACGCCAAGCATTAAATATATATATATATATA
>Ga0209489_109221_pt1 | contig 12510 bp, 7 predicted proteins | sample SiratrowhiteBW_FD_187527 | JGI IMG/M metagenome (GOLD analysis project Ga0209489, IMG submission 187527) | Root nodule microbial communities of legume samples collected from California, USA - Siratro white BW (SPAdes) (version 2) | ecosystem: Host-associated > Plants > Roots > Nodule | place: USA... | reverse complement strand
AAAAAAGCTTTTTTATATAATGGTTATAGATTCTATAGAATAATAATAATAATAATTTCATTTTAAATTATTTTCAATCTTTTATAAACTTTCAATTTTACAATTTTATTAGTTAAAAAATTAAAATATCAATTGCACTTATTATATCATATACAAACTTTTTACATATTTTCCTTTGTTTGGATCTAAGTGAATACTATTGATTATATACAAACTTTTTACATATTTTCCTCACACTTTCTTTGGATCTAGGTGATACATTTGAAGGCGCGAATGCTATTTGAATATGCAAAGAAAAAAGGCACAAAAAGGGCAAAATTTTTGCTCAATAATTTCTTACTCAAGTATCATAAAATGTCAAGAAAGCTAACTGGATTGAGATAATTTTACTTTTCATTGTGATTCACTTTATTCAAGAAATCTTACACACATTAATCATGCATCCAATCCTAATATAGAAATTCTTGAGCTTGAAGTATATAATCTTTAAATTGTCCTTATAATAGCTTTGTCTTTTAAAATGTGAGATATTTGTGAGTTGAGTTTAAGTTATTTAGTACGTATGTTTTATTGGTGCTGATAAAAACTATATTTTATTTAAATTGTTAAAAATTATTTTTCTTGTTATTATATGCCAATATCTTCTTTTTGTTTTCGATATTAGCTAAGGTTCTTCGTCAATATAAAGGAAAATATTTTTTAGAATTCAGGATTTACGTTTAAAACTTAAGATATTTTTTCACAGATGTAAAACAGATTTTTTTCAATTTAACATCAGTCATAGTTATTATTTTATAGATGTATGTGATAATTTTTTTTATCATATATACTAATATTATTATTGTTTAATGGTTTGTTTGAATTTATTTTTCTAATGATCCAATTGGTTCATAATTATAGATTGTTCAAAAAAAGAATAACTATGGAGAAGTATCAATGTTTTTATACCTGAAATTCGATTTTTATAACTTAATTTGATAAAAACTAATATTCACACTCTTTATTTTTAGTCTACATCATATGAAGAGAATGATTAATAAGAACAATTTCATCATAAGCTATAGCTAATGGAGCTAATGGAGTAAAGGCACTCACTAGCACACCAACATGCTGCTTAAGATGCATTATAAATGTTCAAGAACAATTGGTATATTGCTTCTTTAATATGATCAACGCAAGTGCAAAAGATTTCACAAGTCAAAACAATTTAAACATTACGGTTGTATATCCAAGTAATTTTTTGATTCACTTTTTCTCTCTCATTTTCAGTTTTCTCTAGTTATGATAGAAATAATCTAGTTAGGGTTTTCAATTTAGTTTGATTATAACATATGAGAACATCATATTACATAAAGATAAGAAGAATCAAAACCTGTTAGTTCTGTCCTTCTTAATCAATGACCTCTTTGCAAAGAATAAAAGAAAAGAGTGTGTACAAACTATTAATAGCATCTATCATATCACTCACAATTTTTTTTTTATTTCTTATTATTTCCTCCTTACACTCTATTTGAATTCGGTTGAGTACTATTCACTTGGATGAATTTGAATGAGTGAATAATATCTCAATATGTTTATATGCAAAAGAAATGAGGTTCAACTTTTGGTTAAAAGGTTCCTCACTCAAGTGTGATGAAAAGTTAAAAAAGTCAGTTGGATTTGGGTGATTTTATTTTATTGTCTTTTACTTTATTCTATGAATCTTGTAAAAAGTAGTTATGTAGTCAATCACAACACATAGATTCTACAGCCTGAAACAGAAAATCTTTTAACTATTTATTTTTAGGTGAAGCTTTGATGAAGTTATTAAATGATCATGTAGTTAAATGATGTTCACAGGTCTTTTTAAACATGAGATATTGTGAATTGAGTTTGTGTACTATTTGATGTATTTGGTGTGTATGTGCTTTCCTTGAATTAGATTTAATATTTTGGAAATTGTTAAAGAAGTGATGCTACTAGAACAAGAGTTGGTTATGAAGTGGTATGGTAGTTTTTATAATAATAATAATAATAATATTTATTATTATTATCATTATAATTATTATTATTATTATTATTATTATTATTATAATAAGAACAATAATAACAATAAAATAATATTAATACTATTTATAAGAATAATAGTAACAATTTAGATTTTTTCATATCCAAAGTCATGGCATCCAAACGAGTAGACATCTTTTTGATATACCTCTAGAACTTGGCGTGATTGAATTAGGTTTGTTTGTAACTCATTTTTAAATTTTCTTTTTTCTCGTTTACAGGGCACGTAAAACTTGTTTAATTTAAAGACGTTGTTAACATATAAATTTTTCTTAGATAATCAATTATAGATGCATACTTAATTGATTATGACTTTTTTTAAAATTGGTTGTTCTGGACCATGAATTGAAGTTTGGGTGCTTATTTTTATTGTAACAAATTTTAATACCTCATGGAAATCAATTACAAATGATAAGAATAATGATAAAATTATAAAAATAATAATAATAATAGTTATTATTATTATAATAATAACAATAATAATAATAATAATAATAATAATAATAATAATAATAATAATAATGATCATGGCATATAATGTAATGGTTATAGTTTTTGTCATATTGCTAATTGTATTAGAACAATAATGATAATTATTATTGTAATTTCATTTTAAATTACTTTTAATCACAAATACATATCTTAATCTTTTAAGTTTATCAATTCAAATAATTTAAATATCAATAGTACTTATCATATCACTCACAAACTTTTATAATTTTTTTTATTTTCCTTTATTTCTTATCATTTTTCCTTTACATTCTATTTCAATATGGTTGAGTACTATTCATCTCGATGAATTTGAATGTGTGAATATTATCTGGATATGTTCATAAGCAAAGGAAAGGAAGTGCAGCTTTTGGTTAAAAGGTGCATCATTCAAGTGTGATGAAAAGTCAAAAAAGTCAATTAGATTGAGATGATTTTACTTAATTTTCTATGTAGTCAATCACAATACAAAGCGTGAAGCCAAGAATCTTTTGACTATCTGTTGTAGGTGAAGCCTTGATGGAACTATTAAATGGTCATGAATGCAATTAAATGATGTTCACAAGTCTTCTTAAACATGAGATATTTGTGAATTGAGTTTGTTATTTGGTGTGAATGTACTTCTTTAGTCAATTGAATTCTTGAGTTTGGGAATAGTGTGTGAATTAGATTTAATTTCTTGAAAGTTGTTCATGAAGTATTGCTACTAGAATAAGAACTGATTGTAAGGTGGTATGTTGGTTATTATATAGTAATAATATTTATTATTGTCATTATTATTATAAGAACAATAATAGTAATATCAATAATAATAAGAAAAGTAATAATAATAATAATAACAATAATTATAATAATAATAATGATGATAATAAGAATAAAAATAATAATAATAAATTATAAAAATAATAATTATAATATTAATAATAATAACAATATAATAATTCTATTAATAATAATAATAATAAGATTGATAGAAAAGTTTATATGATATAATGATTATAGGTTCTGTCATAAACTTTTATAAATTTTTTTATCATTTTTTTACATTCTGTTTGGATTTTCAGCCGTTTAAATTTGAAGGTGTAAATAGTATCTAGATTTGTTAATATGCATAGAAAAGAAGGTGAGAATTTGGCTAAAGAAATTCTTAACTCAAGTCTTATAAAAAGTCAACTGGGCTAGATTTCTCCTCTACTTTATTTAAAGATTCTTGAGATTTAAAGATTCTTGAGCCTGAAACAAAAAATCATTTTACTATCATTGAATGACAAGTCATGGGATCCAAACGAGTAGACATCTTCTTGATATACCTCTAGAACTTGGCGTGATAGACTTAGGGTTGTTTGTAACTCATTTTATAAATTCTTGTTTTTCTCGTTTGTAGTAGGGCACGTAAAACTTGTTTTAATTTAAAGACGTTGTTAACTTATAAATTTTTCTAAATAATTATACATGTACACTTAATTGATTATGACTGTTTCTTAAAGTTGATTGTTCTGGATCATGAACTGAAAATTAGGTGTTCTGGATCATGAACTGAAAATTAGGTGCTTATTTTTATCGTAACAAATGTTAATATCTCATGGAAATCAATCTCAATGATGTCATAAGTATTATGTTTTTTTAATTCTTTTAAAATTAAAATTCAATAAATTTGCATCTATGAACAATGAATTTGAAAATTTTAACTTTTTAATTTAAGCTTACAACACTTCTAATCAATCAAATTCTATAGTAAATTACTTTTAATTATCACAACGAAATTATAATTACACATTTTCATCAATTTTAAAATAAAAATTTATCAAACACACCAATAAATTAATTATATTTTATTTAAAATTATTTTTAATCTTAAATTTATAATTTTCATCAGTTTCAATCATACTAATAAATTAATGATATTTTATCTAAATAGACTTTTAATCATAAAGATAAATTCATAATTTCATGATTTTATTAAAAAAATATAAATCTTCAGTCACGCCTTCCTGTTAATTATATTTCATATTAAATTATTTTAACTTATAAATTTGTTAAAAAAAGTATAAATTATTAATCTCACAAACATACTAATCATAATTCATTTTAAATTATTTTTGACCAAAGTTTTAAATTATTTTAACCAAAAAAAAAGCAAATAACTAATATTATTATTTTATACATTTAAAAAAAATTAAATATTATTCACACTAGTTAAAATATTTTATAAACTTTCTCTAACTTTGTTTAAATTTTTACTATCCCTACTTTAATTCAACCAACGTCACTCTTCAAATAAATCATATTCAAACAAAGCATTAATTCAAATAATCTCAATTGAAATTCACTTTGACTTCAAATTCATCTTTTTTTCACTCTCAAATAGATCCAAATAAAGAACTAAGGAAAAAAGTGAGCTTGGTCCATTTGAGAGATGTATTTTGTAATGGTATTGATTTGGAAAAAAATTGTTTATTTATGCGTAAAACGTATTTTCATATTAAATACCCTGGAATGCTTGTGCTGCTTTCTTCCGTACAAACGAATCAGATTTTGGAACTAAAATCGTATTTCGTAACCAAGCTTCAACATTTACCATTCTGGTCGAGAGAAATTTGTGAAAATGGACCAAATTAAATGAATAATCCGAACATTCATTCCATCAAGCAAGCTCTAACACAAGTGCCCAAATCCTCACTGAGTTCATGATAAAATTTACATTAACAAGTGAGGGTTTCTGAAAACGGGTTGTTAACCTAATTGATCATAAAATTAGCTTCGATCCACAGGGTCAAATTTATCTTAAACTCGGAAAATTATTCACACTTCCCACGAAATTACGATAAACTTGTTGATTAGCTACTGAAGGAAATTAGATTATGAAAACATAATTTAAGCGATTCCTTCACTCAAGACAAAAAAAAAAAATCTTTATTTTAAGAACTACGAATCAATATCCAATACTCGAAAGCAATTAGGGTTTATCCAATTCCCCCAAATTGCTCGGAATCACCACGTCACACCACACCACAACGCAGCTTCATTAATTAAAACTAACAGCAAAAACCGAAAAACAAAGACAAAATTTGCAAGAACAGAAGGTATATAATTTGATATAATCGAAAAAAGTTTGAAGTGAGTCTGATTTAAAGCAGCAAAAACATAAAACGAAAAGCATGAATGAAAAGCAAAAACGACATTCCGAGGTGTGATGGCCAATGGATCAGTACCTCCTGGTGAAGGGGAAGTTGTGTTGGACAGGGACAGGGTCGACCTGGGTGATGCCGGGGATATCGTTGATTCCGAGGGAGTGGAGCATTTCTAGGGTTTCCTTGTCGACGGCGATGTGTTCGGTGTTGATGGCGGAGACGTCGGGGACGAAGTCCATGCGTCGCTCGCGCTCCTCCTCCTGCAGCTTGAGCGAGATGCCGCGAACAGGGCCCTTCTGGATGCGCTTCATGAGATGGGTGGAGAAACCTGCGATCTTGTTCCGCAGCCTCTTGGAGGGGATAATGGCCACTTCTTCTAGAAGCTTCTTGTTGGTGTGGAAATCCAGCGTCATCCTCGAGTAGTAACGCTCGATCACTTGCCGTGAAGATTTCTTCACCGTCTTCGTCCTCACGCGCCCCATGCTTTTTCTTCTTCTTCTTCTTCCTTTTCTTCCTCTTCTTCCTCTGCGGCTTCTCTTCTCTTCTCTGCTCTTCTCTCGCACTGCTCCTTCAAAATTAGGTTTTTCATCTTTTATCTCAATCACTTGGGCTTTTTTCTCTATTTGGGTTTCAACGTTTCAAAAATAAAAAACTAGACTTGTTTCTTTATGTACCCCTCTACATTCTTATGACACCTCATAAAATTAAAAAAAAACTAAGTTTTTTATTTTTTTGGATTAAACTTTTCTGAATAATACAATTGATGGTTATAAGATTAATAACTCGAAATTCATTATAAAAAAAAGGTATATTTTTGTTATGAATTTTGGAATAGTTGATTGAGAATTATTTTGTTAATTAGATAATTTAGAATACATATTTTTTTTTATTTCATATCAGATCATCTGAAATAAAATGTGAGGGTGTGAAAGTATTAGTTACAGAAAAAAAAATAGTGTTTTTTTTTTAAATAGTGTTTCATAATGATTATGAAAATGCTTCAATTTGATATTTTTCAACTAATTGAGCTCACACCATTAAATTGCAAATTCTGACAGTTTTTGTTTATGAATAGTGGTGATTAAAAGTTTTAACTTATTTGCTATTATTTTAAAAATATAAAATCACATCAGAAAAAACATTAGAATAGATGGAAAATAATACGAATTCCCAGTATTTTTATTATTGCTTTAAAAAATAATCTTCTAATCCTCATACAGAAAAAAAAAGGTATACATTTTTTTTATTGGTTTTTAAAAAGGGATTAGAAAAAATAACAAAAGAACATATACAATGTGTTCTTTTGGTAAATTTAATTTGGAGTAAAATTTTACGGCAAACTCAAATCTATTGGAGTGTCTTTCTATTTTCACACAAAATATATTAACTTATGATTAGCTTTTACATTATTGAAAGTGTTTTGTATTAGTCCTTTTGGCAAAGACTAATTTTAAATATATTTTAATTAGTGTTAACCAATACTGGGTTTATTTTATTTTCAAGATTTATAAGTACTGTATTATTCAATAAAAAAAAAATGCAAACTCATCAGGACAATCTACTTAAGCCCTTCAACACTAGATTGTAATAATAGCCAAACTTTGAACAAATTTATAGTAAGCAAATTCTTGAAACTACAGTCAACAGTTGTGCTATTACAATTTTTTTTTTCTTATCATTCTCTTACAATAACAATCAATTAAGTAAATAGTAAAAGATGAATATTTGATGGAGATTCAAAGAAAAATAAAGACAACATACAATGACACAAACATGAACTTCATATTGAATATTTAATCTTTACATAATATACAAGACAACATCTTGTGCAAGAAACTTTTGGATTGTGGAGCTGTGTGTGGCTTTGCACAATGAACAATTTCAGATCCATCAATTCTACTTTGCTTTGCTTTCTCACACTCATTCAAGAATGTTTGAAATGCACCTTCACAGTATTTTACTGCCTCTGAAACAGTTAAATTCTCTGTTAGCTTGGGGTATGTACTCTTACTGTGATCACCATTTAAAGTTGCTGTCATGTATATCAGTTCTTCCTGAAATTCACTCAATTCTGCATGTTCTTCAGCAGCAGCCTCTCGTAGTTTGATAGGCTCGGGCAATTTCTCTGAAATTTGTGATAGAAATAGTCAAAATGGAAAAGAAAAATTGCTAAACATAATTTATGGTGACAAATATAAACCATCATACTTCATAATTTTTCAATTATCAAATTTTAAAATGATTTTTTATTTAGCATTTTCGAAGTTTAAAATAATATTAATTATTATTTTTGTTAGTAAGAGATAGGTACTATTGATTCTTTTTCATTTGAAAATATTGACACTCAATTAAGGACACATCATTCAAGATGTATTCCTTTTTAAGCTTACTATGCCTTACACTTTTTTATATTTTATTTAATCACTATATGAGATATATAAAATAATTTACGAATTATGTATATATTGTTTTGTTGAATTTATATGTAGAATGGATTATGATGATTATGAATCATTAACTTATGATTAGTTTTTAAATTATTTTATATTATTAGCCCTTTCGCTAAAGACTAATTTCAAGGTATAGTTTGAGATACTGGATTTTATTATGATGTGTGTTTTCAGGTATTATTGTACTTGTTTTAGTTTAAGTCAATATATTATATAAAATAATTTTAAAAAACATTACTTTTATCCTTTTGTTTCTTGTTTTCAAACCCTTAATTGCATGAGAACGATGAACCCAAATAGAACTCTTCTGGCTATTTCTTCATGATGATTTCAAAAGATGAAATAAAGTAAATATTTAATAAAGAAATGCTCAGTATCAATTACTTGTTACTCACATTCCTATATCAACGTGGCAAAAAATGTATAAATTTTTAAAAATAGTATCATATACCAGTTATGAATTCTATATTCATTAGATAAAGCATTTACCAATATAAATAAAATAATCATAGTAGTATCTCACCTGGACAATCACTACGTGGAATTGTAAGAGATAAGAGATTTTCGAATGTTCCAGCCCATTCATCGCGCTTTGTCAAGAACTGAGGAAGATTGAATATTTTCTTCACAGTTGCTGGTATTGATGAATGTTCATACTGAGATGTTGGAAATGGCCCAGAAGGTTCATGCAACACTGTATACAAAATACACACTCACTCAATCATTACATGTTTAAATTTTCAATTCATTTCTAAACTAATTTATGTTTTAGAATTTTATAAAAATGAGTTCATATTTTTACAATTACATTTTACGATAACAAAATTAATTGCATTAGTAACATTTAATTAATTTCACCAAAATTACTGTGGCTAAAATTGTACTAAAAATAAGATCACTCAAAATTTGGGTGATTCGTTGTCTATCTCTCATATGTCATACCTAATTAGAAATTCTCAAACAAAATTTAACTTTTATTTTGGCAAAATTGTATAAAACTACTAAAGATCACTTAAATTTGGGTGATTTGTTTTCTATACATCATATGTTGAAATTCTTTTAAGAAAAACAATTCATAACACACTAAGTTATTTAGAAATCAATATTTAACTATCAAATAAAATGATTGTTAATTGTAACTAAAATAGTCACCAAATTAAATTTTGGTTACTAAATAACAACAAAATATACATCTAATAGTATAGGTCACTAATGTTAGATATTAATTATTTGACTTAATTAATCACTAAATTCAATCATTACTTCTATATTATAGCAATCAAAAATCTAATTTGATAACTATTTAAATTACAATTAATAGCCATTTTATTTGATAGATAAAAATTGATCTCTAAACAACCTGTAGTGTCAATAAACATAACATAAACTCATAAAAATTATATTATGACTCAAAATTTTAAAATAACATATATATATATATATATATTGATCATACCTTTTCCTGCCTGAATCCATGGAGAAATGATGATGGTGGGAACCCTAACACCAAGTCTATCAAACTGAAAGTTGAATGGTGGAGGACCTGCAATGTCATCTGGGTTTGGAACTCCATCCACAGGTGTTGGAACATGATCATAGAACCCTCCATGCTCATCATATGTAACCAAAAACAATATTTCATTCCATTGAGGACTTGTTCTTAGTGCCTCGTACACTTCTTTCACAAATCTTTGTCCCTCACCAACATCATGGGATGGATGGTCATCGTTTGCTGGCACTGATAACAGGTCAAAATATCTTTGCTCAATCACCACGTAGTTTGGCAACTTCCCTTCTTCACAATGCTTCTTGAACTTTGCATCGAACAAATGAAAGTTGTCTATGTATTTCACTTTCCTAAGGTTTCTGAAATTGGCGAAAAAATTCATTTGTCAAACAGAACATGTGCTTGTAGAAAAAAAAAAAAAAAAAAAAGACATGAATGATAATCTCTCACCCCGGATTCAACCTAAATAATGTTAAATTAGTAATTTTCCAATAATTTAAGAGGTTAGTTAATTTCATTTAATTTTGGAATGATGTTTTTATGTATGGTGTGCATATCATATTGTGATGTATGTAGAAGTACAAATCATTCCCAGTGAATTAAGATGATGTTAATTAAATTTCTTCTTCTCTCCTTTTGTTAGCTTTGTCTTTCATCCTATATCTTTTTATTTATCCATTTTTTAGTATTTTCTACAATTTAAAATATTAATTTTTTAAATATATTATTTAAAAGAATTCATTATCATTATATTATAATAGAAAATGTATTTTTATAATAATATATTAACTATAATAATTTTAAGTAATCATAATAACAATTGTTAATATTAATTTTATTATTATAACTACAACAATAAAATTAATGTTAACAATACTATTATTCTTATAATAGTAAAGTTATTATTAATCACATTTTAAAAAGTATTTGATCTAATGTTGATTTATATTGAAATTTTGAATAATATAATTAAAAATTATATATATACTAGGTTAATCAACTATCAAACAAAATTTTATAATCACTATTTGAATAAAAACAAAAAATTAGCATTTTTTTTAATTGTGAACCAACTAATACTATTTCTTATATGATTATATTATTAATACAAACACAATCACTTATAATTAATCTTTATCATAAACCTGACCACTTTTTAAGTGAATCTAACCTCTCAGTAATTTTTTTCTATCACAAGACTGAACCTGAGAGTGACCCATTAATATATAAATGCTACTTTACGTTACCTTTTTTCATTAATAAAGGGAAGAAACGCTGTATGTCAATGCAAAGGGAAACATGCAGAATATATAAAATATAAAAATAATTTTGGAATCTAAATAAGGGACATGTGAATCACAGAGTGTCTTCTTTCTTTTTTCTAACATTATGGGGTTTCGAATCCAAAGTTTTTTGTTTTGCAGAGAAACACTATATAATGTTCATAAATTATCATAAAATAAATTTATTCATTTTCATAATAATTATTTTGAAAATTATATCAATAAAACTTTACAATTAAATATCAGACACAACTGTACAACTATCTATTCCTCAATAAAATGCATACACGAGTTTAACTACAAGAAATTGATATTAATATTAATATTCTAAATTAAGAAAAAATAAATATTATAAAGAAAATATTTCAAATTTAAAATAACACTTAAATAATTAAACTTTTTAACTTTTCCTGCATATTTAATGTAGAAAGATTAGTGTTAATAAATTAAACTTATCTTAAATATAATTTTTTTAAAATAATTATACAAAAAAGGTTAACAGTAAGATAATGCATAGTAATTTTATAGCAAGATTAAGGTGTAAAATAACACTCTCAATATAATCTAACCGAATTTTTATTTTAAATTTAAAGTTAAAACTAAATAAAAAATAAAACTATATTTTTTAATCATTAGTAACAGTAAAGAGAACAAAAATATCTTTAAATTTCAATAATAGAATCCTCAAATCAATTTTAAGTTTACATCATATACATACATATATTCAATATTTTTGTAGACTTATTTAAAATCAAATTTTTCTTTAAAATTTAATTAACTTAATATTTAAAATAAATTGATTTTTATAATTTATTTTAATTAAATTTAAGTAAACTTAATTTTTGATTGAAAAAAACTAAAGAGAGGAAAAGTGACTAACCTATAGAAAAGAGTGGATGGTGGGTATTGGTAATAAATTCCAAAACTGAACCCATTTTCGTCCAAAGAATCAAATATAGTCTTCTGTGGCAAACCTCCAATAAGTTTCTTTGTGTCCTGAGTGGTCAGCCCATGCGACGTCGCAGAGTGAACGTAGAGCCGGTTCGGTTGGGTTGGACCGGGAACCGAAGCAAACCACCGATCACACACCGCAAACTCCTTAACCAACTCTCTATAAACCGGTAACAGATCCGGTTTGTACCCGTTCATCACTGTCTCCGCCGTTGATCCCTTCTTTTGCTTCACCGAGTTTTGGGCGAACCCTTCCATTGTCGCCGTCACTTTCTTTGTCATCGAGGACTCGCTCCACGGCTCGCCGAAAACTTGCTCGTACACATCCTCCACCGTGTGACCCGGGTCCGGTTCAACAAATTTGGACTGGTCGGAAAAATAAACCCGGTTCGAGCTTGGCTCCAAGGTGGAAATCGGGTTTGACTCCGAACCGGTGACCCCATCAATTTCCGGGTTGAGGGACTTCATCCAACCCAGCATGTGGTCAAATGAACGGTTTTCTTGAACCAAAACGACGATCGTTTTGATGGGGTAAGGCCAAGCATTAGTACCGGATCTTGAAGCCATGCTAGATTATGAGTTTTGTTGATGAATTCTCAAATGGGATGTGAATAGAAGCTTAGAAAGAATATATATATATATATATATATATA
>Ga0209489_109220_pt1 | contig 12510 bp, 10 predicted proteins | sample SiratrowhiteBW_FD_187527 | JGI IMG/M metagenome (GOLD analysis project Ga0209489, IMG submission 187527) | Root nodule microbial communities of legume samples collected from California, USA - Siratro white BW (SPAdes) (version 2) | ecosystem: Host-associated > Plants > Roots > Nodule | place... | reverse complement strand
TATATATATATATATATATATATGTTGAACATTAGACGGTCCAAAGTCTCTTTAGAGGATCAAATCATTTGATAAAATTTTGATGATAACAAAACTCAAGTATATATTTATATTTGATGACTTATATACATTGCGCAATTAACATTATTATTATTATTAAAGCAGAAGACACATGGTCTATAAAGAGATAAGTTTTCTTACTATTTACTTTTATGTGTTATTGATTTGATTTAAAATTGATTTTATATCATATTATGCTCTAACATTCAAATTTGTTCATAATGAAAATTATTCAAATTATTATGCAGTATTTAAATGTGATTAATTGATTTTATATCATGATGTGCATTAACGTTCAAATCTATTCATAAAATAAATTATTCAAATTATTGATGAGTATCTCAAATATAATTTCTCTATGTTATTTTAAATTAATTATTTCTGATACAGAATTAATCAAGTTTAATGCAGTTTAAAATATTAGAGAAATATTTCCAGTTTGAGCTCCATACATCAAAAAGTCAAGATTGCTCTGTTCAAGCATCCCAATGGCTAGTTTCTAAAAAGCTATATATAGAGAAGCAAGTTCAAGTTGAAGAATATAGAAGAAGAAGCAAAGAGAGAAACACATCATATAATACATTGAAGAAGATATACTGAGTGTCTATTGTCAATATACTATTGAGAGCATCTAGAGTTTTGGGTTGTGTGAAACCATTGTGTAATTCTTCACCATTTTGAAGTAAACCCTTGTGAGCTTTCATTGTTCTCTCTTTTGAGAGTGTTTATTTCAATCTTGAGTGGTCTTGATCTCAATGGGAGATTGAGACTGGTATAACCTGGAGAGGTTTGTGTACTCGTGATAACCTGGAGATGTTTGTGTACTCGTTGTAACCTGGAGAGGTTTGTGTACTCGTTGTAACTATTTGTTGAATAGTGGAACCTCTTGAACGGTTTGTTCAAAGGAGAAATGGACGTAGCCTAAGAGATTAGGGTGAACCAGTATAAAACTGCTTTATCTGTGCTTATATATTTTTGTCTTTTGGTGGTTTCTATTTATAACAAATTGAGTTCAGGCTCCATTCAACCCCCCCTTCTAGAGTCAGTTGTTCCTACAATATATATATATATATATATATATATATATATATATATATATATATATGCTCCAATCAGAAGACTTTAAAGAATAAGAAAACTTTGTTTACAGGTTAACCAACTTTTTAATAGTTTAAAATAGGTCTCCAAGTATTAGTACAAGAGATTTAATTCTTTTATTATTAACCTTGGTTACAAAAGATTGAGTTCAAATCATTTACAATAGGTTTGACGAGAATGATTTTATCATCTTACTATTGTATGTGGATAGCGTGTTGGTGGTAGGCTCCAACAAAGTTTGAATCCAAGAATTGAAAACACATTTGGTTCAGAAGTTTGATATGAAAGACTTGAGACCAACTAACAAGATTTTAGGGATACGAATTCACCAAGACAAAAAGGATAAGAAAATTTGACTTTCTCAAAAATTACTTATTGAAAGTCTTGTGGCGTTTTTAGAACATGCAAGATTACAAGCACATTTTTACCACTCATCCTATCAAATTTATGTTATCCTCAAGTATGAGTCTTAATAGTGAAATAGGAAAGATGGAAATGTCTTTAGTATCATATGAATTAGTGGTGGGTAGCCTTATCTATGTCAATGTTTGCATAAGACCAAACATTACACAAGTAGTGAGAGTGGTTAGTAGATTCATGGAAAATCCTGGTAGAGAGTATTTGACTATTATTAAAAGGATCCTTAGATACTTCAAAGGAACCTTAGGTGTTGCATTATGTTTCAAAGGATCAAAATTAGTCATTAGAGGCTATGTTGATAAAAGGAGATATAATATTGGTTATGTATTTACACTCGTAGAAATGGATAGTAAGTTGGTTATCCAAGTTACCAGATGTTGTAGTTCTGTCTACTATAGAAGTTGAGTATATGGCATCTACCCAAGCATGCAAGGAAGCTATCTAGATTCAAAGGTTAACAAAGGAACTTGGGTAAACAACAAAATGTTGTTATGTATTGTGATAGTTAAAGTGTCTTGTACATTGCAATGAATCCTTCCTTTTATTCCAGGACAAAACACATAAGTATACACTATAACTTTATTCGAGAAATAGTGGAAGAAGGAACTGTGGATATGTAAAAGATTCACACTAATAAAAATCTAACAAATGTTATGACAAAGTTGATTAATATTGATTCTATTGTGGTCTATAATAAAAATAAACAATATAGATGGCAAAGAATAAAACATGGTGTGAAAATTTGATTAATTTAATTAAAATTTTCAAGTGAGAATGTAAAAAGAGAAGTCTCACATAAGGTAAAATTTACTTTGGTGTTTACTTTTCTTGTTATAAAAGAAACACAACATTTTCTAAGCACTGTCATAATGATTTCCTTTTCTTTTGTAATGCTTTAATGATTGAGAGAAAAATTAAGAGAATATATTATTATTTTTAAAGTTAGAAAGAGGAACATTGTATCATTTCCTTTTCTTTTGTAATGCTTTAATGATTGAGAGAAAAATTAAGAGAATATGTTATTATTTTTGAAGTTAGAAAGAGGAGCATTGTATCCTTCTTTCTTTTAGTAAAATTATATTATTGTCTATTTTTTTTCTTCTTTCATTTTTATTTTAGTTGTGATTTCATGTATTCTTACTTTAGTACCTAACAAAGTAATATAAAAAGGTAAATATTTGAATCCCACGAAAGAAAATCTCTTATTATCAATGTATCTATAGACCTTCAATTTATAAAAAACATGATACTGTTTACTGGATGGACAACTAATTTAATCTTATGCAAACCACAAATAGAGATATCCTCAAATGCAATAAAAATCAAACAGAATTGTCCTTTTATCTTGATATTAAAACTATATTAATTTATTCTTAAGCTTGATTGTTCTTTTATCTTCTTTTCTTTGTCTATTTTTTTAATCATTATTCCTTGATATACAATTCTTCACTAGGCAATAAAATAATTCACATTAATAGTAATTTATAAAAGGTTATATTCATATTTAAAATAGAATAAGACATATAAAAAGCTTTACAATCCCCTTTTAAAACTTATTTCTCAATCATGTTAGGACTTTAAGAGTAATTCTTCTTTTTCTCTTACTTTTTCTTACATTTCTTTTTGTCTAAGCTCCCTTTTCTCTCTTTTCTTGTTATTCTCTTTCTTCTCCTTTTAACTTTTTCTTTTAAGTTCATTTTTCTCTCTTTTCCATAAAAAAAAGTGTTCTAAACCTTCATATTTAGAACATTTAGAACTAGTTTTAATCCTTGAGCTTTGTCTCTCTGTTTTTCTCCTTATGTTCAAGTTTTTTATAATTATAAATTTTTCTTTTTAATTTTTTATTCTCAAGACCAGTTTTGGAAAACAATTATCTTCAAATGCTCTCATGCCTACAAAAGGTTAGAAAAACAAGAAATTAAGACAAAAATAAAATGGTTTGCATAATTGAAAAAGAAAATCATAACTCATTAAATATTTATACTCAATTCACCATAAAAGATTGTGTATTCCTTTAATCAAATTTCCTATCAAGAATTTATATTTAAAGTGAAAGATGTAATAAATTCAAACTCAACTTAAAAAAGTTAAAAAATGACAAAAAAACCAAGAAATTTAAAAAACAAACTAAAACTCACCAAATTGAGGAACATGCTAAATCAAATAAGAGTAGAATTTCGAAGAAGCTAAACAATTTAAAAATATGAAATTGCAAAATATGAATCAAAACTACTTATAGGAGTTAAATAATTTGAATATCTAATTTATAACTTAATTAAAAATAAATCTAAACTTCAAAAGAAATACATATATTTATTCATCACAATGAGATGAATAAAGTAAATTAGGTATTCACTTATTCAGACTACTAATTGCACCACCGGAACAAAAGATGTTTTGCAGATAAATTATTGATAATATTAGATCTATCATGAAAATATATAATTTAAGTTCTGATGACATTATTTACAGATGCTTTATTCATCTTAAACTGGTCTAGTCGGAGTAAAGCTTTCAACCCATAAATTGCATATGCATGAAAATCTTACAATTACTGTTCAGTAAGACACTCGGCTGCATTTGTGTGGATATGAAATGGTGACATTATCAATGCATGTATATATTGCACGTAGTCCATCCAAAATCATAAGTGGCAACTTCTTACTGGATAGGATTTGTTTGTAGTGATATTTTTTGAGATACTTCATCTGTGTTGCCAAGGGATCAAAAGAAAGTATCAAAAATCATTCGTGGCAAATTCTCAGTGGATAGGATAGGCACTAACGATATTCTATGAGATGTTTCATGTGTTGGTTGGCTATGGAAAACAAACCGTTAGAAGTCGATAAGTGATATGAGAATAAGCAAATGGACAAAATGGATGCAGCAAACCAATAGAAAGTGAGGTATAGATCTCCTAAAGATAACTACCCTTTCATATATAACAGGGCTCTCTACAAAAACATGCATCAACAAACAACACCCATTCAGTTACAAACCTTTTTTGCAACACTTTCACCACAATGGCTGCTTCCACAATGGCTCTCTCTTCGCCCTCACTGGCAGGCCAAGCGATCAAGCTTTCCCCTTCCACCCCCGACCTCTCCGCCGGAAGGATTTCCATGAGGAAGACGGCCTCCAAGTCCGTTTCTTATGGAAGCCCATGGTACGGCCCAGATCGTGTCAAGTACTTGGGCCCATTTTCCGGTGAGGCCCCTTCTTACCTCACTGGGGAGTTTCCAGGCGACTACGGGTGGGACACTGCCGGGCTTTCAGCTGACCCAGAGACATTTGCCAGAAACCGTGAACTGGAAGTGATCCACTCGAGATGGGCGATGTTGGGAGCATTGGGGTGTGTGTTCCCGGAGCTCTTGGCCCGGAACGGTGTGAAGTTCGGGGAGGCGGTGTGGTTCAAGGCTGGGTCTCAGATATTCAGTGAGGGTGGGCTTGACTACTTGGGCAACCCAAGCCTCATCCATGCTCAGAGCATCCTTGCCATCTGGGCCACACAGGTCATCTTGATGGGTGCAGTCGAGGGTTACCGCATTGCCGGTGGGCCTCTGGGTGAGGTCACTGACCCAATCTACCCGGGTGGCAGCTTCGACCCATTGGGCCTTGCTGATGACCCAGAGGCCTTTGCTGAGTTGAAGGTGAAAGAGTTGAAGAATGGGAGATTGGCCATGTTCTCCATGTTCGGTTTCTTCGTTCAGGCCATTGTCACTGGAAAGGGTCCTTTGGAGAATCTTGCTGATCACATTGCTGACCCTGTCAACAACAACGCCTGGGCCTACGCCACCAACTTTGTACCTGGAAAGTGATCAAAACTGCAATGCCACAATGAGAAACACCTTCACTTGCATACGAGAGTGATAATTTCATTTTTGTTATTTGCTCAAAAACATTCGGTATATATATGCCTTTTGCAATAATGTGAATTATATATATGTCTTTATGCTCCATTTATACTTTTTTTTGTGTATTCTTATATTGTTGATTAGCTTTATTGATCACATATAATGCATTATATATCAATTAAAATAGGAAATTGAAGGGTAAAACAAAACCTTGAAAAATAGAACAGGTAAGTGACTCTACAATTATTTTTTTAATACTAACATTGATTAGTTAATATACTAAATATATTATCTTATACAAATGCCTCATCTAACATAATTGTATAGTTAACTCATTACGAGCGAGTAAATGATTGTTAAAACCATGGTAAGTTTATGATTAGAATACAAATGTTTTTATAGTTGTTATCTCTTTGGTTGTTGGAGCTCTTGATTTAGATTCACTATAATTTAGATTAAGTATATATCCTATTAGGAAGTATGAATATATGCACATCCTTTTGTTAGAGATTCTTTTAATCATCTTTGTAGGCAATCACTCTCTATTTTTTTTAACAATAAAAAATAAATAAATAAATAGAAAAAAGTACTAGGTACACTGATATAAGAAATACAACTACACAAATAAAAAAGATAATCACTTTATTGTCCATTATCATCTCTATCACACGAATTTCTCTTTCTCAATCACATCAGTGCCAACTTCAATTCCTGTATTAACATTACTTCCATCAATTTTTACCATTCTGACACACTTTTAAATTTTATTTTTCCACATAGCATCTTTCTAATATTATTTCCAAACTAGCATTGTTTACTTTGTAAGTGGGGAATTCGATTATAGGAGCCGAATTCCCAATTGAAATTTAATATTTGGTCTTTTAATAATAATAAGAATTCGGTTATCCATAAAACGAATTCTTACAGTTTTTTTAATTTTTTTTCAAGTTTTTATCATTTTAGTATAAAAAGGTATAAAAGTAAATAAAAATATTGTAAGTGGTTTATTGTAGATTATGAGAAATTAATTTTCTAGAAAATAAATTTTAACTATATAAATAATGTTTTAAAAAGTTTAATTAAAAATGGTGAGAATAAATTTAAAATCATTTGTGAGAGAAAAAAAATTAAACTAACCAAAATTAAATATAAATTGATTTAAAGATAATATAAAATATTAAAATTTCGTAAATGCTTATTGTTATTAATAAAATAAAAATTTGAAATGAAATTGAAAAAATGAAGTTAGAAACGTTAAATAAAAATATCAGTAGTGTAATTTATAGATTTAAAAATAGGTAAAAGTATTTTTTTCACTAAAAACTTAATTAAAAATACAATTAGAATTTGGAAGGATTTATTTTTAATTTATATGAGAGAAGGAGATAAATAAAAAAAAATATGTAAGTGAAAAATCATTTATTTTTATTAAATTTATATGAAAGAAAACTATTTATAGATGTTTTGAAAATTTTAATTAAATGTCATTTGTTAGAGAAAAAAAATTAAACTATCTAAGTTTTATGTAATTTTATTTAAAGATAAAAGAAAATATTAAAATTTTGTGGATGTTTATTAATAATGGTAAATTAAAAATTTGAAATGATTTTGAAAAATGAAGTTGAAAATGTTAAATAAAAATCTAGGTAGTATAATTTATAGATTTAAAAATAGATAAAAGTAGAATAATTTTTTTTGTTTAGTAAAATTTTTATTTAAAATAAAATTAAAATTTGAAAGAGTATACTTTTAATTTATACGAGAGCAGAAGTTAAATAAAAAAATATGAAAGAGGGAAAACATTTATTTTCATTAAATTTATACCAAAAAAAGTTGTAATAATTAACATACAGAGAGAAAAAAAACTATTTATAGATATTTGAAGTAATTAATTATAATAAGAAAGTAAATAATAAATTACTTTTTTTGTATTTTTATAATAAATAAATATAATAAATTACAATAATTTTATAACCGTATTTTATATTAAAATTAAAATTGAAAGAAAAATTATAATAATTTATAATATTGAAATTATAATTAAGTTTTGTATTTTAAGTTTAATAAAAAGATATCTGCAATAATCGAAATGAAATAAAATATTTATTGTGCTTAAAAAAATAAGAAATATATATGTTGAAGAAAGAAATAACTATTTAGAAAAGAAATATAAAACAAATAATTAAAAGTGTTTAGTTCAAAATTTATTTATTTGTAAGAATGAAAAAAATAAAAATAAATACTATTAATGTTATTATCGAAAACTAAATTATATTAATGTTAGTATTGCAATAGATAATTTTAAAATAGTAAAAGTCAATTACTAAAATTAATAAAGTTATATTGAGTTCAAAATAAAATGTCAAAAGAATTTTATGTTAACGTAGTTAGTAAAATTAAGGTGATTTTCTAAAATTTAAAACTTTGTTTTGAATAAGTATTGAACATATGGATAATATTGGAAAGACTAGGTGAACTTTTTTATTAATAACTTAAAATTTTGCTAACAACATTTTTAATGACATGAAAATATGTTAGTCTTCATAATGGTAACCGATTCCACTGTGGCGACGACGTCTGTTACGTGGTGGGTTGTGTCGTGGTGATTGTGGCTGTTGTGGTTGTGGTTCGTCATTGTATTGAAATTGTGGAGGTATTGTATTCATTTGCATTGTAGCGGAAGAACTTCCTGCTTCATTGTCAAAGTGTGTTGGATGCATATATTTCATGTGATCATTAGTAGAAGATGGTGTATTTAGATCTGCTCCAAACAAGTTAAAGAAGAAATCAGTTGAATTGGACGCAAATGATTGTCTTCTATCGTCCATTATAGGTTGTCGTTGAGGTGTATTGAATTGTTCAGAGGCCAACGAATGTCGGTAAGGTTCTTATTGTGGCGGATTTTGTTTTGTGCCTGGATCATTTAGTAGATGCGGCACTGAAAAAAAAAATATATTGAATTTGTCATGTACGTACCATTCCATGTACTCTCTACTTTGGAACAAAGGTCCATGAATTGGACGACCAGTTAATGTTAGTTCGTGACGATTGTTCCACATGTTTATCTACCTTGTATGCTTAGTCTGCCATTCGTCATGTCGTCCCGCATGTCAATTTTGTGTAGTTTTTCCAAGTTATTAGGTGGGGCAGGGACTTTCTGGAACATACGCGACGGGGACGGCGAACAAAAATAATTTAATTTTCAAAATAGTGGAGTCGCCACCATAGTTTATTAGAAAAAATTATGAAAAACCAAAAACAAGAGAAGGCAAGTTTACAAAACCGGATTTAGAGTCCGGGAGTCGGTTACATGTGGGGAAGGTACTAGCACCCCACTATGCCCGCCCTACGACGATACCTTTAATTAAATGAGTAAAAGAGTGTGATTTTCTGAAATACCTATTTTTCTCAAAAAAAGAAATAAAATGCAAATAATAACAAACAAAAATATTTTTTTTAAAGGGGCCCGACAAGGATTTGACCTCGCTCCTACGTATCTCTATCAAAGATAGAGAATCAGGGTTACGTAGTTCTTTGATAAGATTGTTAGTTGTTTTGATTTTTTTTATTTTTGAAAGCTTGTGTTTGAAAGTAGGGTAAGTGAATGGCGTCAGTGTCAAGTTTAAAGCCTGGGCTTTGAGATACAGTGCCAGGTTTAAAGCCTGGGCTTTGGGAATTGGGGTATATATCGAATTCGATGTTGAAAAATAACATGCAACAGTTATATGCAACATGGAATTGACACTTTAGTTTTAGCGGGATCATGCCTACAAGAATGGAACGTGAACAAATGAATTCTTGGCAATGCAAAGCTTAAATATGTGAGTTTTAGGTGGTGCTTGGGGACTGTTTTGGGTATTTTTGGGTGTTGTGTGAGGTGCGAACAGCAAGAGCATTGGTTAACAAAATGAGCCCATGTTCTCATGGCAGTACAGATTGAAATATGGGGTGCATATAGAACTTTATTGGGTCAACCATTTTTGACATTTTAGCAAACTGAACCCTGAGCAATGGATATTAACCAGCTAATAAATAATCACCCACATTCTCTCCTTGCATGACATTAATCAACTGACAAGGGAATAGTGTTTCTAGGAATCAACTTGGTCATCACTCCACCAACAGTTTCAATTCCAAGGGTGAGGGGAGCCACATCCAAGAGAAGGATATCTTTGGTTTCTTCACCACCCTCTCCGCTCAAAATGCTTTCTTGCACTGCAGCACCATAGGCAACTGCTTCATCAGGGTTGACACCCTTGTTTGGCTCATTTCCGTCAAAGTAGTCCTTCAAAAGTTGTTGAGCCTTTGGAGTCCTAGTGTTTCCACCAACAAGAACGATCTCATCAATTTGACTCTTCTGTAATCCAGCACCTTCCATAGCCTTCTTCAATGGTCCCATTGTCTTTCGGAACAAGTCATTGTTCAACTCCTCCAATCGATCTCGGGTCAGTGGCTTAGAGAAATCAACACCATCAAAAGTGATTCAATTTCCATGCAGACCTGGTGCTGGCAACTGAGAGATCTCTTCGCATGCTCTGCCTCTCTCCTCAACTTACCAAGTGTTCTATTATCCTTGCTAATATCCTTTCCATGCTTCTTTTTGATCAGTTTAATGAAGTACTCCATTATTCTCTGATTGAAGTCCTCCCCTCCGAGATGAGTATCTCCATTTGTTGTAAGAACCTCAACAACACCATTATCAATTGTCAAGATACTGACATCAAATGTCCTGCCCCCAAGATCAAAGACTAGAATGTTCTTCTCGCCACCTTTCTCGTCCAATCCATACGCAATGGGAGCAGTAGTGAGTTCATTAATAATTCTAGCAACATTGAGATCAACAATGACACCAACATCCTTGGTGGCTTGCCTCTGAGCATAATTGAAGTAAGCTGGGACAGTGACCACAACATCATTAATTTTCTTCCCAAGGAATGCTTCCGCGATTTCCTTCATCTTAGTCAGAATCATGGCACTGATTTCCTCAGAGCTGAACACCTTGGTCTCACCATCCTTGATTTTTACCTGTATGTAAGGTTTTTCATCCTTGTTGACAATGTTGTAAGAAACAAGCTTCATGTCTCTTTGAACTTCCTTATCTCTAAACTTTCTTTCAATAAGTCTCTTAACATCGAAAATGGTCCTTTCTTTTGAAGCAGTAGCTACCGTAACATTTTCCAAACCTTCTGGATTAATGATACTAACAGAGGTGGTCGCTTCTTTATGTCCCTTCAATATATGAGTACATAATCCAGCACCTTTCCATACCCTGCCTAAACCATCATAACATCTTGTCAAAAAGAACTGAGAAGAAGAACCATCAACAACACTGACCCAGTCATCATGTAAAGAAGGGTCTTCCTCCTTTTGTGGGGCCACAACCCTTGTGTACTCAATTTCCAGTATCATTTCCGCAGAGATTCCCTTGGCGAGAAGAAACTGACATTTGCACGAACTTGCCATCGATAAAAAAAAAAATCAAACGGATCGAGCTCATAATCAGCATCGTTGGATTGAATGAGTGCGTTGACGAGAGAGGATAGGCTGAATCGAGTGAGGTCGGCCGGGATTGCGATGACGGTGGGCGGAGCTACGAACGACGCATTCAACTTCGTCACGAACCGCACTTGGATCCTCCTCGCGCTCCCTTCGCCACTTTCTTCGTTCACGTTCATCTTCTCCCGTTTCCTTTTACGCTCTTTGTTCTGCAAGCTGAATGAGAAAACGAAGCGTGAGAGAAGAAGAGCGTCAAGCGAAGAGAAGGAGGAAGAAGAAGGAGCAGCAACTAGGGTTTAACGTTTTTCAAGTGATCATGTTCAATTGGCAATGGGTTTTGGAAGGTCGGACTCAAGGGTAGGATCATGTGTGTGCATGCTGGTGGCATATGAATAATTTTTTGTAGGTGTTTTTTTTATTCTATACAATGAATGTATAGTATGACTAAAAAATAAGCAAAATAAAAACATACCGGATACCTGAAGTTGGTCTTTTCTCTTTGTACTTTCTTCTTTCTCTAATCAATACCCTTTCCTGTTCTCTCTCTTTTCTTTTTTCTCCGTGTCCCCCTTTTCTCTTTTTTTTCTCCTCTTAATATCTTCCCTATTTTTTTTATTATTATTCTTTCTTTTTCAAAATCAAGGTGGTTCCAAGCAGTTATCACTCTTTGACCCATTCTTATTGTTTATTTTTTTTAAAAAATATATTATTTAATATTAAAGATGAATCTACCCAGGAATGAGGGATTAAGCCAATTCAAAACGGTCATAATTTATTACTTATTATTAATTTTATTCTTATGTAGTGGAGAGAGTGGGTTGTTACCTGAGCAGTTTTAAAATTATTATTTTATATATATATATATATATATATATATATATATTTAAAAACAATATGTGGAGTTAAGGAGTGAGAACATGAGAAAGTACTTCAGTTGACTTATTCTTTTTTATTATTATTTTTTTTATTATTTATCCTCTTTTTTCTCTTTTTTCATAAATTTTTATTTTTATTTTCTTTTTGTTATTTAATTATTTATTATTTTCATTTTTTTATATTTTTTTTCTTAATGAAAAAATTCAAAATTTTTTATTTATTAATATTATTTTTTTCAAGAAAACTTAAATTAATAAATATATATTCTGTTATTATTCATTTTTCATTTTGAAAATATATTTGGCTGAGTTCAAGAAGGGGGTGAATTGAACTTTAAAAGATTTTTTTGGTTTAAAATACTGAAAACAGTTTAGTGAATAGAAAACCTTTTCTGAACCTCAATGATAAAAGATTTAAGGTGCAGTGGTGAAATAAATCGATTTCAGGCACGCATAAATCGATTTATTTTGCTGGCAGAGAGCAGATTTCAAACAGCACATACACTAGTTGGATTTTATGCAGCAAAAATGATTCTAACCAATATTATCCAGCAAAGACAGTATGAAGCAAATTAACTCTCACAATTTCAAAGTAATATATCACATAGATTCAATCACACCAAATTGCACACAAGATAGAATACAAATAGAAATACTAATACTCAATTTGCAAGTTTATGTAACTGAGATATATCAAAACCAATATC
>Ga0209489_109218_pt1 | contig 12512 bp, 4 predicted proteins | sample SiratrowhiteBW_FD_187527 | JGI IMG/M metagenome (GOLD analysis project Ga0209489, IMG submission 187527) | Root nodule microbial communities of legume samples collected from California, USA - Siratro white BW (SPAdes) (version 2) | ecosystem: Host-associated > Plants > Roots > Nodule | place: USA... | reverse complement strand
GAAAACGAACTTACTCTATTGGAGATTCTAATCGGATAGACTTGCTCTGTTCTCCGCCACGAGTCCAATGGTGGGCTCCGCTCGAGAAACTGATGGAAGACAGACGCGAAGTCTTAGAGAGAAGTCAAAGAAGGGGGAGGTCAGAGGTTTTAAAGAGATGGTGGCTCAAGTGGGAATGAGACTTGATTACTAACTTTTCCTATAAATACGTGTTTTCAGTTTAATAATATAATAATTAAATCGATGATAGATTTTCTAAGTTGTGACAATGAGTCTAGGACAAAGTATAAGATTTGTGATTTATGAGTAGTTTGATTTTCAAAGAAAAGATATATAGAATAAAAAAGAGAAAAAAATAAATATTTAGTTGCTTTATTGAATAAAAATAAATTAAAAATATAATTTTTAAAACAATATACAATTTGATTGATTTAATGTAGAGTTAATTATTTGGATGCTAAAATGCTCATTGTACCCTTCATCTTATTCCATACAAACATACTGGACGAAATAGAAATTAACTTTTTTAAAGTTTATTTATCTATCCTCCCCGTCAAACTATTAAATTTAATTTCATATTCATTTACATTTCCATTAAACAAAACATTAGTTTAAATAATTTTTATTTCTTTTTTATTTCTCTTGCATTTTCACGTCAAAGGTAGCTTTTTTATTATTTTCTCTTGCATTTTCAAGTTGGAGAAGGAGCACGATGTGCTTCGGTTTCTATTTAGAGCTGTTACCTTGAGGTAACTTTGTTATTTATCTTTTTTCTTTTACTTTGTTTATTTATTTATACTATTTTTTTATTTTAAATTTTTTATGATTAAAAATACTTTATTTTCAAATAGACATTATAATTTATAATGCTAAAGTGTAATTTACATTACAATTTTTATAGCAATCATTAAAATGTGTACGTATAGCCATAAATGTTATATTAGTCCTTATATAATTTTAATAATATTTTTTAAAAAGGATATATAATGCTAATATGTATCTTAGAGTGTATTATAACGATAGTAAAGGTATATTTTTTTTCCTTCTACTTATATAATTTTAATAATATTTTTAAAAATGATATATAATGCTAACATGTATCTTGTATCTTATAGGATATATATATATATATATTCTTGTTTTTTTTCTTTTTCTTGTTCTTGCTTTTCTTTTTGTTTTTTATTTTTCTTTTTGCATCTTCTTTTTCTTAATTTTTATTCTTCTTGTTTTGGTTCTTATTTTTGTTTTTAGTTTTTGCTCTTGTTGTTGCCTTTTTTTTCTTTTATTTCTTGTTCTTATTTTTTTTCTTCTTCTTGTTATCGTTCTTGTTTTTTTTTTCTTGTTTTTGGCATTGCTTTTATTTTCGGAAGAGACTGGTTGACTCCAACAATAATAATGTCTTCTAGAGTTCTTCCTTGATTTTTTCTGATGCGCTCCCAATTCCACTATCCTAGGAAGAGGAGGTCCTGTAGGCGTTCCGACGCTCAAATCAGTTTAAGGAGTGTGTATGGATATAGATCAGAGTTTAGAAATACCTTTTGGGTTGTGATTGGTCCTGTATTTATAGGAGTTATAATGGGCTTAAAGAGTTGGGCTATCTTCTTGTATTAGTTATTATTCAATTATCCTATTAAGATTTCGTAACATAATTAGTTACTAATTATTGTCCTATTTAAGGAGGTGCCTAGTCAATAATATAATATATCTTTTTTTTTCTTTTGTTTCTTCTTGTTCTTGCTTCTTGCTTCCTCCTCTTATTCTTGCTTTTTCCTGTTCTCTTTTTTTTTTTTTTTTTTTTTTTTTTTTTTTTTTTTTTTTTTTTTTTTTTTTTTTTTTTTTTTTTTTTTTTTTTTTTTTTTTTTTTTTTTTTTTTCTTCTTGTTTTTTTCTTTTTCTTCTTCTTATTCTTGCTTTTTTCTTCTTCTTGTTCTTGCTTTTCTTTTTCTTATTCTTAATTTTTTTTCTTCTGCATCTTCTTAGTGCTTAATTCTTGTTGTTCTTGTTTCTTCTTCTTGTTCTTGCTTCTTCTCCTTTTTTATTGTTATTATTTTTCTTCTTGTTCTTGTTTCTTCTTCTTATTCTTGCTTCTTCTTCTTTTTCTTGCTTATTCTTCCTGTTATTGATTTTTCTTCTTTTTTTGGCTTCTTCTTGTTCCTTGTTCTTCTTGTTCCTCTTCTCCTCCTTCTTTTTTTTCTTGCTTTTTTCTTGTTCTTGCTTATTCTTTCTTTTCTTGCTTCTTATTCTTTTTCTTGTTTCTTCTTGTTCTTGATTGTTCTTGTTCTTGTTCTACTTCCTATTCTTGTTTCATATTCTTATTCTTTCTTCTTGTGCATGCTTCTCCGTATTGCTTTTTCTTCTTGTTTCTCTTCTCCTTCTTTTTGTTCTGGCTTCTTCTTTTTGTTCTTGCTTCTTTTTCTTTTTCTTCTTATTGCTTTCTTCTTCTTGTATTTTGTTCTTGCTTCTTTTTCTTTTTATTTTTCTTGCTTCTATTTCTTCTCATTGCTTTCTTCTTCTTGTTTTTTGTTCTCGCTTCTTCTTCTTGTTCTTGATTCTCCTTCTTCTTGTTTTGGTTTCTTCTGCTTGTTCTTGCTTTTACTTCTTATTCTTGCTTCTGCTTCTTGTTATTGCTTTTCTTGTTGTTATTTTGTTTTTTTCTTGCTTCTTCTTCTTCTTTTTCTTGCTTCTGCTTCTTGTTCTTACTTTTTTTCTTCTTGTTCTTGCTTTTCTTCTTCTTGCATCTTCTTGTTCTTAATTCTTATTTTCGCTTCTTCTTCTTATTCTTGCGTCTTCTTCTTGTTCTTACTTCTTACTTCTTACTTTTGTTCTTGATTCTTCTTTTTGTTCTTGCTTATTCTTGTTCTTACTTCATCTTGTTCTTGCTTTTTCTTGTTTTTCCCTCTTGTTATTCTTCTTGCTTTTTCTTGTTTTTATTTCTTGTTCTTGTTCTTGCTTTTTCTTGTTCTTGTTTTTTCTTCTTCTTCTTGTTCTTGCTTCTTCTTCTTTTTATTGCTTCCTCTTCTTGTTCTTTTTGTTCTAGTTTCTTCTTCTTGTTCTTTTCGTTCTTGCTTCTTCTTCTTGTTCTTGCCTTTTCTTCTTATTTTTTCTTCTTCTTGTTCTTACTTCTTCTCGTTCTTTTTTTTCTTGTTTTTGCTTCTTCTTATCGTTCTTGCTTCTTCTTCTTGTTCTTACTTCTTATTGTTGCTTCTTGTTATTGTTATTGTTCTTGCTTCTTATTCTTGTTCTTGTTTTTTTTGTTATTGTTCTTGTTTCTTCTTCTTTTTTCTTGCTTTTCGTTCTTTCTTCTTGTTCTTACTTCTTATCATTTCTTCTTGAAGAAACTTCTTGTTCTTTTTTTGTCTTTGTCTTGTTCTTGCTTCTTCTTCTTCTTCTTGTTCCTCTAGTTCTTACTTCTTTTTATTCTTTTTCTTTCTTCTTCTTGTTCTTTTTCTTTTTTCTTCTTGTTATTGCTTCATGTAATTGTTCTTACTTCTTCTTCTTTTTTCCTGAGAAGTAAGAACAAGTACATGAAGCAATAATAAGAAGAAGAAAAAAAAAGAACAAAAAGAAGAAAGAAAAAGAACAAGAAGAAGAAAGAACTAGAGGAACAAGAACAAGAAAAAGAAGCAAGAATAAGACAAAGATAAAGAAAGAACAAGAAGTTTCTTCAAGAAGAAATGACAAGAAGTAAGAGCAAGAAGAAAGAATAAAAAGAAAGAACGAAAAGCAAGAAAAAAGAAGAAGAACAAAAAAAAAAAGAACAAGAACAAAAAAAACAAGAACAAGAATAAGAAGCAAGAACAAGAAGAAATAAGAAGCAAAAAGAAAAAGAAGGAGAAACAAGAACAAGAAGAAGAGGAATAATAAGAAGAAATAAGAAGCAAAAAGAAAAAGAAGGAGAAACAAGAACAAGAAGAAGAAGAGGAATAATAAGAAGAAACAAGAAATTCTTCTACCTTCTTCCACCTCCTACCTTCTACTTCTATCTTTTTCTTATACCTTCTTCTTCTTTGACCTTCTTATTGTATCTTCTTTTTTTTCTTATACCTACTCCTTCTTTGACCTTCTTCTTCTATCTTCTTCTACCTTCTTTTTTTTATCTCCCCCTTATTCTCATTCTTCTAAGCAAGAACAAGAAGAAGAAAAAGAAGGAAAAGAACAAGATGAAAAAGAAGAACCAAGAATAAGAAGAAAAAGAAGTAGATAAAGCAAGAACAAGAAGTAGCAATACCTTCTTCTTCTACCTTCCTGTTTTATCTTCTTCTTATACTTCTTTTATCTTCTTTTTCTTTTTCTTCTACCTTCTTCTTCAACATTTTCCTTCTTCTTATTCTTCTATTTTCTTTTTCTTTTATCTTATTATAAGAAGAAGCAAGAAGAAGAATACTAAAACAAAAGAAGAAACTTAAACTTTTTTCTTAAAAAATATTCAAGTGCTATCTTATTTATCTCTAGATCTAAATTATATATCTTAATACGTTTTTATTATATAGCTATTTTCTATGATTTTACAAAGCATGTCCTGTTATGTGAACAATGATATGAATAAGGATCATTAGTGATTGAAGGAGATGTACCAATATTTGAAACTTAAGACTTGTATATTCTCCTAATAAATTAAATTACAATTTAATTTATACTTTCAATCTTTCATGTACAAAATTACGAAATTATGTATCATCCTATAAATTAAATTAACCTATATTTTTTATTACAAATTAAAAGAAAATCTTAACCAATAAATTATTATATTTATATTGTCATTTGATATGTTTAACTTCAATATATTTAATTAATGAAAAATATTGTAAGAAAGTTTTTATACATACAAATAGAAAACTTGAAGGGATAATTACACATCTTAAAAGCACAAAAGTCATACTTCAAATGCTCTGAACATTGCTTCTATCAAATCTATACCAAACTAATATTTAATATTGAGAGTTATTAAAAATCTAAATATTAAGTTTAAGACTTTTATCCTATTATATCAACACGTTGTTCATACTGAAGTTTCTCATAACACCTTAACATCTCAACTAATAGTCTAAAGCTAAGCTATTAGAGTCTTTACAAATTAAAAATATCCAAGACTATGGCCCTAAAAGAATAATTTTATTTCTCAAATACTACAAGAACAGAGAATCATGAAGTGGTGAATAATACACGAAGCCTTCTATTAATTATATTACATATTGCTATGTGCCCCCGTCATATATTTGACAGGTTAGAATTGTTAATATCATCCATACATATACAATTCCACAACAAGACAAAATAGCTTTATAATTAAAGCAGTCTTAAGGAGCATTGTGCAATAAACAATGTTGTAATCTCTAATCATTCAACAGAATTTCGACGAGTGTAAAATGTGTGGATGCCTCATTGGTTTTTGTTATCCAATTATTAGAGTTGGTCAATTTGCTTTTGAAATTTGATGTAGAAACTTCAGTTTGATGTTCACCAATTGATTAAGAAATTCAAAAGGAGCTTTAGATTTTTCCTAATGTCACTTAGTGCTCATAACTATACTCTTTCTTCATCATAAGTTATTATTTTTCCATTGAATTATTATCTGTTTCTAAGATAATAATGATTAGACCTTAACATGAAGAAAAGATATAGATATTTAGGTGATATGTGTTCATTTCAGAATTTCATTAATTGTGCAAACCCTGGTTTCTTAGTCTAATTTATTTTTAAAAAATCAATTATTTAAATGAATCTCAATATCTTAATAGATTAATTAATACTTGACTTTTCATGGAGAGATATTCAGAATTCAAATGAATATTATTACATAATTAAAAAATATTTAAATAATTAGTGACTAATAAGAAATAGTGACCATGATAACTTTAAATAATTCTAGTTTAAAGTACACACATAACATGAGGTATGTATGCATTTAACTTTGATAAGAGTGTTCACTGTTCAAACCCTAAAGGAGATTGTCCCTCTTAAGTAGCCATTGTCCTACTATGATAAGAGTCTTTAACCAAACCAATTTAATATATCAATTAATAACAACTAAGTACATAAGAAGTGAAAAATATTATCACATCTTTTTAAGGAGCAATCTTAATTAGGTGATATGGTTCACATGGAACTCATCAAACCAAACCTAATTTTTATAAGAATTAAATTACACCAACAAAAGATGTGTGCATTATATGTTACTCCCACTTTCTACCAAATATCCTCAAAACTTATCAATCGTGGTGGAAAGTTGAAAGGGAATTATACTGGTTAATTTTTCGATTTCTAATACATTTTTTTAACTAAATTATATTTTTTTCCTTTTAATTCTTGATACGTGATTTCTCTTTTCTTTTTTTCTTCGAGATTTTAATTTAGTATTTTAAAGAATTCACAATTTTTCGTTTAATCATCATTTTTCTATATGTGTTGTTCTTCCAAAAATGTAAGAACATGTGTATTTCCTCATTTATGTATTTTAGTTAATTAAATTATTTATTTATGATACCTTAAATAAATATATTAGGTCTAGAGTTAATTTGGATAAAAAAAAAAAAGTAAAATATACGTAAGATCGTGAATTTGACCAAAATTATGGATTTTTAAAACATGATAAATTAAATTGCGAAAAAACAAGAAAATAAAAAAAATAAAAGAAGACTAAAATTTTAATTTAACATTTTATGCCATTTATTTTCAAACATTTTCAACCAAATCAAGAGTTTCTTTTACCAACATTTTCCACCAAACATGGTCCTTATTCATTAGCACGTTTGATTTGTACAGGCGCTGTATGGTATTTGATTTACGTTCTTACTGTTTGCACCCCCACTTTAACTTCTTTTATTTAAAATAACAAACTTATCCTTGTTTTCTCTTTCTTGTTTCATGTTCCAGAAATTTTTAGAATGTTAAGGAAGTAAAATATCTTTTAGAAAGTATTTTTGGTAACATTAATAAAAAAAATTCTAGAAAAATACATCTCCGAACATGAAAAGAGATAATAGTTTTAGTGAAATAATTTTAAGAAATTCTTTTTATATTCTGTATTATAAGGTCAATCAAGAACACACGGACTATATCAACTATCAGTCGTCTAGAAATGCTTAACCTCTAACAAAGGAGCAGTTTCCAATAAAATGTTACATCTTCTCCCTTTGATAAAAGTAAGATTGAGTAAATCTTACATCTTCTCCGGCAGATAAAAAACAGTAATTATATCTTTATTAGAGAAAACCTTATATCTTCTCTCTAATATAAAGTAAGAAAATAATCATTACAGATAATGCTATGTAAATGGTAACAGTAAAAAAAGGTACATTTTATCTAATCCAAGACATAGTAAACCTCTAATAAATAAATACTGACTTAAACATCAGAGTATTTTCTGCAAATAATTTTCTCTTTGTTTCATATACTAAACGGACAAAAAAACTATTAGAGATTGGAGTAGATATATTGGAAATATTGTTGTTACCTCAAGGTTTCCTATTAACATATTCTAAAAACATTTCTCAAAATATTTTTGTCATCTCAAAAAATACTTTCTTAACGAAATAAAAGTATATTTAAAACTACATTATAAAATATACTTTTTGGAACATATTTTATAAAATTTAAAGTATTGTTTGAAATAAATTTTATTTCTTTTAACATTTGTGGAAGATGAAACAATAGAAAAGAGAAGAGAAAGATAAATATATCATTTTAAATAAAAAGAAACATAAATGGAGTGTATTTTTAAACTATGAAAGTGTAAATAGCAAGAGTCTATTTTATTCTCGTACTATACACATAAATCGCCCACTCAGCAAAAGAAAAGACTTGGACGGGCTACTTACTAGGCTTCAACACGGAGCTATTTTGAATCACTTTTTGACAAATTCTTCCTCCATCCCATATCTTCTTCTTGCATCCCCATACAAAATTTCAATTCCATAACTGTCCTTATTAAAATTATCCAAATATCATTTTTTTATTAAGTAATTTTGAAATTTTTGGTAGGGCACCCGGATGAGGTTATCCGGATAAGGGTGCCATCCGGTTCACATTTTTTCAATTTTTTTTAAAGTGCACTGTGACAGATTGGTGAGGAGTTGGTTAGCTGTTACCTATCACCACCTAATTAAAATTAATATAAATATAGATTGGGGAGGAGCAGAGAAGTTGGTTAGTTGTTACCTATCACCATCCAATTAAAACTTGAAAGTAGAAAAGAGTCTTTTGCTGTATTTACTTCTCATTCCAATTTCCAACCCCAATCCAATATAACTCCATCTTAAATGAAGAGTCTCTCCTCTCCACGAATTCATTCATTGGCTTTCATAAAATTAAATTAATTTAATTAAGGCAAATAAATAGTCAAAGAGACACTCTGTCTGAAATACAGCAGAGGAGACTCTTCTTTGACTCTTCATTTGCCTATTAATTTAATTTTATGAAACCCAATGAACCAATGAATTGATGAAATACAGCAGGAGAGAGAGGAGAGACTCTTCATTTAAGATGGGATTGGGGTTGGAAATTGGAATGAGAAGTAAACGCAGCAAAAGAAAAGACTATTCATTTCTTTTTTACTTTCAAGTACATTAATGCTCCTCACCAATTTGTCACAATGCAGTTTAAAAAAAAAATTGAAAAAATGTGAACCAGATGACACCCTTATCCGGTTGCACCCTTATCTGGTTCGCAAATTTACAAACCCGATGAGGTCCACCTACCACCCATCCGGTTTGCAATTTTTTTACCTTATGGCAACCGGACGGGGTGGCGTCCGGTTCACAACTTACAAATCGGATGACACCCCCATCCAGTCCATCCGGTTAACAATTTATGAACCGGATGTCAGGCTGTCCGGTTCTCAAATTTCAAAAAATGAGAATCGGATGACCTCATCCGAGTACCTTACTAGAAATTTCAAAGTTACTTAATAAAAGAATGGTATTTGGATAATTTTAACAAGGACAGTTGTGAAATTAAAATTTTGTATGAGAGTGCAGGAAGAGGGTATGGGGTGAAAGAAGAATTTGTCTCACTTTTTTTTTTTCTAGTACTATCGTTCTTTTCAAACCACTTTAAAATATTAATTTTCAAATGATTATTTAACATGTTCTAAACTATATAATGTGTTATGATAAATAAAATATTTTAAATCTAATTTTAAAATAAAAGTATTAACCTCTTCTGTCCCACTCTGTAGACCTATCTTTTGCAATCCAAAACATGCTATTGGATAGCCTACTTTGGTGAGTAGAACTCCATTTACCACCCATACATGATTCTAGAAAATAAGGAAATTTTTAAAGGTAGGATGGTACTAAAATTATAACTAAAATAATTATGAAATGATAAAATTCAAAAAAAAAAAAATCAGTTAGAAAGAAAATATGATAAGTATTTTTGCATATTCGTTTTTATTTGGTCTCCATTAATTTGGGTTATGATAGTAGATTTCTTTTAGGTTTTGGCCCACTACACATACTTTACTAGGCCATTTTTCTTCTGTACCCCCGCAGTTTTCATGTGTATACCCATGGGATGGTGTTAAAAGACCAAACAGCTTCGTTGCTGCCGTCATCTCATAACGTCGATACCATTTTTTAATTTTTTTTGTCATGGATAGGTTAAAAGAAGAAAGTGTCCTAGATTATAAAATTTAAGAATATTTTTACAATTTGTTTTTTAAATTGTATAGTTTGAAATTTTTATTCATGCAAAATTAACTTTTAAACTCTACACTTTAAAAGTATTTTTTTTTGTAAATCACAAAAATAAAGTGTTATAGATGAAAAAGAAAATTATGGGAGTGAGAAAAAAAATCTCTTTTATCATGTTATAAAGTAAACTCATCTTACTAAAAAAGGACAATGAAATTTACATAACATTTATCAATAAAAAAAAAATTATACTCATACTAAACTATCAACTTGACTGATTGATATATTGTTTTGATGATTATAATTGCTAAATTTTAGAAAAATAAACATTTATAAGTACGCAACAGTGTTAGTGTAATTTATAGTTAATTATATTTTAAAAAGTATATCATGCATTAAAATAAAATTGATTGATAGACATTAAATAAATCTTAAATTATATATAACTTACAAGTTTGTTATATTTTATTTAGATGATCGATTCAAAAATTAAATTAATAGAATTTATTGTCTGCAAAAAAAGTAAATAGAACTAAGTTAAATAAAAATCACTTTAAAAATAAGCGCACCCCTTATCTAACAAGAATTTATTATAAGGCTATAAAATGCCCAACGATGATTTATAAGATAAAATCGCGTTGTATATTTTTATGAAATTGAAACTGAAATAAATAAATTAATATAATGTTCCTTTGTAAAGCTTTTATCAATATCGTAATGTTTAAGGAAATAAGGTTTAAATATTTTATTCAAAAATAAATAAATTTAACTCAACTCATCTTTAATTATGTTACATCATTCGTGTCATGATATTTAAAATGTCATGATATTTAAAATATTTTTTGAAAAGGTCTATAATTTTAAATATTCTTTATAATTTTTAGAATATTTTTTAAAATAAATCATATAATATAAGCAAAACTAAATAAAAATTATAATTAAAAATAATAAATAACTATATTATATATAATTTATTTTTCACAGTAATTTTGGTTCGTTGAGTTGAATTTCTATCTTCCGTTATTGAATCATAAGAGTAACTTAATTCGTGGGTCAATTATTAAAAAAAAAAAAAAAAACTCGATTCAATTAGATTGGATTCGGTCGTCACAAAATTTGACCTAACAAATCATATAAGTTCTGCAAATAAAATTTTGAAATTATTATGAGTGTGACCATAACAATTTATTTTAACATAGTACAAATCTTTAATAATTAATAATAGTTCTACACTAAATTTCCTTATAGTGACATAGACCCTCTTCATATTCCTTGGCATATTCCTCTGCAATCTAATCTCTCGAGTTTTTGGTAATTGTTTTTTTATTATAAGACTCTATTATAACCAAATAAATTGGTTGATTTCATGGATAGCATTAAATATTTTTTTATCTATAATAATAATTTAAAAATAATTAAAAATTAACACATTTTACTGGCTATTTATTTCACTGGTGTGTGAGTTTGTAAAACATTTATCTTCAACGCAATTTTCTTTCAGCTCAATTAAACAAATTTTGCTTCTTCATCTTCTATGTTAGAAAGTGTGAATGTGAGTTGAACAAGTCTTAACCTGAAATTCAAAGACACACAACGTGGAAACCAATGAACCCCAATTATTAAAAAACATGGTGTTTAATGTGTTTTGTGGAGTGAAAAACACAGGAAAAAAAAAATACTCTTAACATCTTCATAAAAAAATGCTGATAAAGAAAATGTTGATAAAAATATTAGCCTGAACCATTGCAACGTGTGTAATGTGTTGCTTTAAGATTGTTATAGCAACTTGTGGATTCATTAATAGCAAAACTTTTGGTAGGGACAAAGAGATAGAGAAATAAATACTCGATGTCCAATGAAAGAGGTAACATATGAAGATGAGAGGAAAGTGAAATATATGGAGAAGAAACTAAGAAACAGAAACTGGTAAATTCATTGAATTAGATATAGGATGAAGACAAAATTATTTTGGATCTTCCTTAGAAATTTCTCCATAAATTAATTGGGTGTTTGATTAGGTGATTCCGTTTCTCTTCAAAATTAATATTTTTATTTTTAAAAAATTAATAATTTTTTTTATCAAATAGAGATGTAATTAAATTATAATAGTTAGTTTAAATTTAAATTTTATTTTCTTAAATTGACATTAAAATTTATCTTAATTAAGTTTATTGACTCTATTTTATCACGTTTATTTTTTATTTAAAATGTTAGATTCTCAAAAGAAAAAGTATATATATAATGTTACATTTGTCAGAGACATACTGAATCAAATTAAGTATTTAGATATATATAATTCTCAATCTTATTTTATTATTACCAAACTGATTTTGGAATATTAAATTAAATTTAAATTTCATTAGTTTAAGAAACTGATTAAAAAAATTATATATTTTTTTATTATATTTTAAATTTTTTAAATAAAAGAATATTAATATTTTAGGAGAATATATTACAGACAATCCATTATTTTTTTTATCAAGAATATCAATATATCTCTTAAAAAAAAAGATGACCAACATATTTTTAATTAACAATAGTGTTATACAAAATGACACGTATAAACTAATTATATCTTTTTGGCTTAAGCGTTAGAAAAACATGATATATTTGACTGTTAGGTGTAACAGCCCAAAAATTCTATAACTTTTGTCTATTACCAAGTATTAACATCTATTTAAGGTTCAAGGTACTACAAAAAGTGTTCAGATACATCAGAGTTATGTATAACTATTCTCATGACAAAAGGAAAACCATCTCAAGGTCATAGAGTCTTTAACTACAACAAAAACATATATACAAGACAAAAGGAGATCGATTTAAGAGTATATCATCTTTAAGGTGCTCCTAAACCTGCATCTGCACCTGCTCATGTACATAG
>Ga0209489_109216_pt1 | contig 12514 bp, 5 predicted proteins | sample SiratrowhiteBW_FD_187527 | JGI IMG/M metagenome (GOLD analysis project Ga0209489, IMG submission 187527) | Root nodule microbial communities of legume samples collected from California, USA - Siratro white BW (SPAdes) (version 2) | ecosystem: Host-associated > Plants > Roots > Nodule | place: USA... | reverse complement strand
AAAGTTTATATAAAACATATATATATATATATATATATATATATATATATATATATATATGTATATGACTTTATAAGCTCCTAAGGTTGAAATCGGAAAAGGTGAAGCATTAAAAGTGAGGAAGCATTAAGATAGAGACATGCATGCATGTGAAGTTGGCAGGTAGGAGAGGGAAGTCATGCAGAGAAAAAGATGTGCATGGTTGGTTGTGTGGGAGAAAAAACCAACCGAGAAGAGGGAGTCTTCAGGGTGGCAAAATCTCAAAAGTAAAAACAAAGAGGACATTGGTTTTTGATCCACCACCCCCCTTGCCGGTTCAGACTCAAATCAAAACCAGTAGCTCAACGTCTTTTTAGGTGAAAATCCAGCTATGTAGCACTGCATTTTTCAGGAGCATAACCTATATTTGGGACTCCTTTCTTTTCTAAATGAAAGGTTCAGAACTCATCATTGCTCAACCATAAACCTCAACTCATTCTATTAATAAGAGAAATCTTTGGTAATAATGTTATAAATTAAAAAGTCCTGGTTTATTTTTGTGTAGGTATGTATACCATTGAACAAAATATTATTGAAAAGTGTATGTGTGTATAAATTTTATTACCAAAATGAGGTGGAAGAATATTGCAAGTTTTGATGTGTGAACATTTCAAAACAAAATAAAAAATGGGGACGCTTAGCTTTCTAACACATAAATGGAGAATTTGTTTTGATATAGTAAATTCGTAAGGCAACCAACAACCCTCAGAAAACTCCTCTAAGAAAAGTAGTTATATACAGACAGAGGGAGAGAAACACTTTTGAATATCATTATTATTAAGTATTTCATACTTGTACGCATGTTTCAAATTTAAAAAGCTTGAATTAAAAGGAAAATGAAAAAAAAATTTAAGTTATAAGAAATGTATGTATAATAAAGTAAGAAATATATATATAACACTTTCAAGTATAAAAATATTCATTACCAATTCTAATTTGAATATAAAATTTAAAAGATTACTTTCATTTCTTAAAGGAGTAAAAAATATATATATATATATATATATATATATATATATATATATATATAGAGAGAGAGAGAGAGAGAGAGAGAGAGAGAGAAAAGGGAAAGATAAATTAGTATAAATTTTAAGAAATGTTACTCTATTTAATATCTTTCAAAATATTTGTTTAAAAACTCACATGTTCCTTAGATCAAGAAAATTAACCTTTTTAACAAGATAATTTTGAAATTTTTTTTAATAAACTTTATCAATACAAAGAGGGTTAAATTTTTTTGTAAGAAAGTGCAGATTATATTTTATCATATAGAAAGAAAATTATTATTATTATTGACGAAAATATATTTATAAAAAAGATTGTATATATTTGTATATTATTTTTTTGAGTAAATTTACATCTTGTGATTTTTTTTTATATTATACAGTATTTTTATTCGATAATAAGATGTCAATGTAATAATTCAATCGAATCGTGAGTCACTCAGATATATGCAAATCTAAAAATTCATAAACTATTCTTCTTATTACGAATAAAATAGTATTATGAATATCGTTGCTTCCTTGTTTAGGTACTCTTGTATTTTCACTTTTAACACAGCTGTTCTACTTTTTATCAGTTTAAATACGAAAACTGTTATTATGTATGCCTAAACAACAAAATGGTAATTAAAGTGGGAAAAATAAGGTTAAAGTAAATGCGTAATTTTTTTTTTTATTCTTCCTTACGTAAAGCCATTTTTCTTCAATATGAAAATATTTTATTGCCTAAAATTTCATTGCACGCATAATAGACAAAAAAATGTAGTGAAAATGAGATAAAACAACAAGTGAATATACACTAACTCATAATGACCAACTTTATACTGTATTTCAGAAACAAGTTCCTAAACAACCATTAACCTTAACCTTTGTAATAAACTAATAGTGACAACTTTGATATCAAAAACAGTGTAAGATCTTAATAGAGTACTTAATTAGCAGTACACAATGAGAGTCAGTGCTTGTATATTGTGGCAGTAAAATTGATAAGAGCATGTAAGAGCTACTCAGAAAATTTCTGACCATGAATCTGTGGTTTATGATGCTTTCATGTCATCCAAGCCAAAACGAGCCTGTTCAGAAAAAGAAGTTTGATGAGTTCCTGGGAAAATGTTCAAAATATGAAGTTGCTAATATACACCACTGAAAATAAACCTCTCCATGCACCCAAACCACTTAGATACTGTGTTCACCATGGGTCTATTTGGAAGAAATTTCTCAAGTATTTCTAAAAGAGAAAAATAAGAATAAACAAATGAAACAAACTTCTTTATAAGCTAAAATTACATTATGTACAAACTACTTTAAAGAAGTTTTCTCCTTTAACTTTTCTGTATTATTATTTTTAATTTGCGCATAATCTAATTTTAACTTACTGAAAAACCCATCTCATTCTTTTTCTTCTCTGAAAGTACTTATCGGAGAAACTTGTCCAGATAGACCTTATGAATGACAATGAAATTAGCTTCTGCATATATGCTAAAATTAGCGTTAAAAATCAAATTTTGGACCATAGTTTTTATAATTTAATTCATGCATAGGCTAATTTGAATTTTTCATGAAAAAAATAATAAGATTTAGTCGTTACCAAATAAACATGATTATATCTTTAAAAGTCTGTATGGATGAGCTTGGAAAAACATAGCTTTTGCATTGGGTTAAAAATTGTATACCAACTTTCTAAATATAAATCATTTCACTTCAAACTTAATTTTAACCAAAATAAATTCTGCAGAATCAATATAATCTAAAATCAATGTCATTCTACGATATCATCTTCAAGCATAAAAATGATCCAATATATCTTATTTCTTACCAGAAACTTGTGATTTTCTTCAAGTAGAGGAGAAAAGGTTGTACAAAATTTCTCAATGTCAGCATTGATATCACCAGTGCCTCCTATCACCTCCATGAACTTCTTCCTACTAGGGGCAAGCTTCAGGACAACCTGTAGGTCACAGCCCAAACCATATTCAGTTTCATACAATGTACAGTCTCTTCATAGTTAAGAAAAACAGTGGAAAAAGACAAAATAAAACAACAGAAAAAACAAGACAAGGAAACAGGACTGACACATAGATAATGTAAAATTGCATTGTATTTAAATTCTTTGATCTAAATTACATAGACTAATGTAAAGTCGAAGAAACTAGAAGATGCAAGCTTATTTTATTGCTGGTGTAATGTTTTACATGATCATGACATTCGGCTCATTTATTTACAAACCTTAATGCAATGTCTAAATACTGGAAATTAGGACAAATAAAGTAATAATATTGATAGTTAAACGTATTTCATACACAATAAATATGAAGCACTGACGTTATAAAGTGCAAAGGTAGTAGAAAATTGACAACACAATGATGCAAATGGTAAACTCAACAGGATTTTCTAGGAAGATTATTTCAATGCCCAGCCATTGACATTCCACAGATTTGCAAGACGATTTATAGACCATTCAAGATTATGTCAACAAAGAATTAAACATTAGATTACAGTGAAGCTTGAACTAGCAAGCCAGCCATGCCACTTCTTCAGAGTCTTGTTATAGGAATCTGTACAAGCTTGGGACATTGTCCAATCTTCATGCTCGATTAAGTTTTGGAACAAAGCCACCAAGAAATCCATTGCCCTGAAGATGTTACCAGTTAGCAAAATAGATGTATCACAAATAATATTGCAAGGATAAATATGGCAATGGCAACAAATACCCATTAGCTAAGGTCTCTGACCACCAAATAAAAATAATTATCACATTAATGTCTCAACACTTTGAGAAAGATAAGCAGAACTAGCTGAAGCTTCATAACAGTCTCAAAAGAAATAAAAGATAAAATCGAATTGAACCAACTTTAAAGGATCCATCATAGTTTCATACAATGACAACACAAATTGTTTCCTAATATGCTGGAGTAAGCTAAATGAATTTTACTGTGACAAAAATCAAGTCTACAAAACAGTCATTTAGATCTACATCCTTTTTATGGGTATCTCTCCCTTCCGATTGTCCTCAACCTCTATCTATTGGGCTTTCTATTGGTCTTCATGTTATCAGCTATTCTCACTGGAGCTTCTATAGGTTTATTTCTCACATGGTCAAGCAATCTTCAGAAAAATTTTATCATCTTTTTCCTCACAGATGCTACCCCTACTTTCTCCCCAATATTAATGTTCTTGAAAAACATAGCTAATTTTATTGCTGTAAGGTAAAGTTTTCCATTGAGCTTTGTTAGAATGTATGAAACTGTCTTATAATATTGTAATGATGTACTAATATGTTTAGAGCATGGCAGTAAGTATCGCACCATACACTATTTGTATAGCATGATACTATTTGCCAACCCCACGATACAAATTGTTGGAAAACTCAGTTTTGCTCCCGAATTAGTTTTGTATCATTCGTATCACAGAATCACATGAATTGCATATCCAGCCTGAACTGTGGGTGAAACTGAATTCGGGTCTCACTCCTTTAGATCGAAGCCTTGCATACTACGAATTTCTTATCCATTCTTTCATGGAAGTCTCACCCATCAAGTCTGACTAAGAAAGTTTATCCATGCAGGAAGCTTAGCACCTCAGCTCAGTATGCACAGAAGTAAGCAGCAACCATAGTCCGCAGATCTTGGAGAAAAAGAGGATGAAATATGAATGATTTGGATATTATTACTTTGTTTTTGTGGTTGTTTAGTATGAGTAAAGCAGCAACCATAGTCTGCAGTAATTATGCAATAACAACCAACAACACTTATTTTTTGGATGACTATAATGCAAAATTTGTTTAGTATCATATAACTATTGTTATAAGAATTTTAAGCACAGCAACAACAGTGTTTATCAGAGGTTGTGTTACTGAAATTGTGCAAAAACTTCATACATGGTGCAACGAATGCTTGAAATAAAAAAATAACCCTGCTATAAATATTAGAAAAAGTTCTCCTAAACAGATTTAGAAATGACATAGCAATATGAAAACACAAGTTAAATGCATCTGCATGATGTTCATTACCTCGTCAGCCAAAGAAGTCCATTGGTGCAACTAGATGATGATTTAGCTGTCTTAGTTTCAATCTCCACCTGTACCAAACTGTACAGGTAGTTGAATCTGGATGGATTGGAGGAATACATAGTTTCCAATCTCTGCCCAGAAAATGAGTGAGATATAGAATTAGAACAAATAGCATATGATCACAAGGCTTAGATAATATACACACTTATAATTGTTAAACAAGTTAAAGTGAAAAACATTTTATGTAAGTCAGATAGAAATCCACAAATTAAAACAAGATGAAACACAACCAAACACTATGCTACGCATATAGCTATACCATTTACAATAACAAGTGAAGAATAATACATTCAAAGATGCAGGAAAGTATCTGACAAAGTATACAGTAACATTAGAGTCGGATAGAGCAGTTCAAGAAAACATACCGATATGTTGCCACCTATGTCAGATTTAACAAGGGCCATAGCAGCTCCAAAGTTATCTGTTACGAGAAAAGTGTTAGCTCTTTTAACCATGACACATGTATTCGTTATGCTTAAACAATAGCTAAACCAGGGTGCATTGGTTCACAATGTATTGTGTTGAATATGTCGCAGTTGTAGAGTTAAGACTGTAAAACAAAAATTACTTCTGCACATTAATAGTCATGGATCTAGAAGTGAAGATATAGATACCTAAGAGACCAAGAAAACAAAATTAAAAGAAATCAATACATTTTCCACATTTTATTGATGAAAAAAAAAAAAAATCTCTGGATGAATGCTAACAGAACAGGATCAACAAAAGTCCACCTAGGGAAAACTCACGTTATGAATCTTACCTGGCTCAAAGAGGTGATAATTCATCTAAATTTACCGAATAAAGTATCATTTGATACACCACAGATTATAAAAAAAAGAATGTTTGGATTATCCCTAACCATTACAAAGGACAAAATATATACGGAGGAAATACTCTGGGAAATGTTAGCATCAATTATTTCTTTCTTTTTAGTGCTAATAACAAGGTACTGAACAAGACACACCTATTACTGGCAATATGTGCTTGCACGCTTCCAAGAAAGGCTTGCTCAGAATTTCTCCTTGCTCAGACTTTACATGCTCAAGTTCTTTCAGGGCAGGAGCGAAAACAGTCCCCTCCATTTTTGGGCTTTGCTGCACATGACAGGACCCCAACAAATACATTAGCATGAGCTTAACAGATATCAAATCCACACATAAGTAACTGGAATTCACGTATACAAATGTCACCACTCTTACGCCAAGCAGAAAGTTAAGAAGAATACAAAGCTAAGAAATAAAAAAATCAGAATCTGACACAAACAGATTTTTTACAGGTGGAATCTGACATTAGTCATTGATTCAACAGATGCATAATCTATCCTCGTAGCGAAATTTCTTCTAAAGTAGGGAAGTGAACAAAAATTTAAATTAACTTCATATTGTATGGATAGAGTTTTTACTCTATTTTGATAGCTTGTAAAATAAAAAAAATGGTTTTCTTTTAAAAAAATACTGAAATATAAAAAAAAAATTCAAATCACTCTAAAAATGGTGGTTCTAAAGAAGTAAAGTTGAACTTAATTGCACTTCTAACACATCAGAAGCTTAAACTTTGCTTAAAGCTAGCTATTCTAAAGCTTATAACATCATCACAATTTGCTTTCCTACCACACACACACATAGTATGCTGCCAACTGAGATTAGGATATTTTCTATGAACTAAGACTTTGGATCCCTGGATTTCTGGATGAGACACCCTTTGAGATGCTTCATTAAAAATTGATAACTTCACTGTACAAATTGCATGAGAAAAAAAAAATAACAGCAGATCTTGTTCATGCTAAATTTCCCTAGGAGCAGAAAATAGCAGGGACTTACCCAGAAACTGAAATTGAGTTCAGAAAAAAAGAAGAATTTAGCATACCCATGTGCTAATTTTCAGAAGCAAAGAAAAATTAGATTTCATTTATTTCAAGAAACAAAGGAACATGCATTGATCTATGAACAGAGAGAAAAGATGATGGGCATACACAGGAGGAGTCGGAGGGACTGCGACGCAAACAGCAATAGCGTTGGAGCTACGAGATGGGAACAGGATTCCAAGATTTTTGTCCTTTCTTCCTCCTTGGGTGCTGAATTTTGAAGTATAAATACGCAGAAACAAGGGAACTAAAGTGTGAAACCATGAAAAATCATTATAAAATTTTAAAAAATTGCAATAAAATTATTATCGATAAGTTTTAAAAGAACTGTTGTAAAAAGAGTTAAAACTTATGGATTTGTGTGGTAATAAATAAAATCAGTGTTGAATTATTAAAAGGAAATTTAGAAATTTGTTTGTTTTACAGTACAATAAAAAGATTTTCATATGCCACACCCCCAATGAAAGACAATAATAAAATATTAGCAACGGATTTCTTGTTTTCATTTTTAATTATAAATTAGTAAGTTGCACACGTTCTATGTGAATTTAAGAATTGTTATAAAAATATGAAATTTGATTAAAATTATTTAAGTAATTAAATATTAAAAATAACACTTGTAATTACTATTTAAATAATTAAGAATCAACCAAACATGTGTACACAATTATCAATTATCTATATAAATTATTTTATTACAATTTAGTAGAAATTAAGTGAATATTAAAATTTGGGTTTAATTTTTTTACTGAGAATTATTATCAACTGTGTTAATTATGACACTTTAAAGTTCAACAATTAGTATATGAAAGAAAAATTGTTTTGCTGTTGTTTACTTATGGTGGCCGAAAATACCAAGTGAATGGTCTTGGCCCAATTTGACTCATTTTGCTAATTGGCACATCTCATTACTTTGGCCCAAAAGTCTTAACCCTTCATAAAATTTCCATTAATTATTCCATTTACAAGTTAATTAATAATTGATTTTTGTGAATTTAATTTTTTTATTTTTTTACTTCATGATTTAAGAATGTTTTATTTATATTTATATTATCTTTTACATACTTAAATTATTATTTAGCATAAATAAAGCTAAACTTTCATAAACTACTCAATTTAACACTTCAGAGATGTAAATTAACTTTTCTTTTAAGTTAAAACAGTTAAACACAGCAATTTAGTAATTAACATTATTTGTCTATAGAATATAAATAAAAAACATGTGTTACATGACCCAATACTTTAATGAAATTTTATTTTGTAATTTATTCTATTAATTGACCCATAACAACTAATTTTGTGTTACTATTATTCTTATTTTTATTCTAGCACGAACATATTTTATTAAAGTATATTTCTTCTATTTACAAAAGCACTAAAATATTACTTGTTAAAATTTAATTTATGTAATTCTTATGTATTACAAAATGTGTACATAAATTAATTTAATTAGTTAACCATAGATCTAATTACAAATATTAAAAAATAGTCAGAGACTAAACTATAATAATTAAAAATATTAATGGACTAAGTTATAATTAATAAGAATTAAATAAAAACCAATTTGTAATCAGTGTAAATATATAGAGATTGATTTACGATTTAAGAAAATTTACGACCTTATATCTAATTATAAACAAAATTTAAGAATTAAGAAGAAACACTCAATTTTTTATACGGTTAGTTAATAAGTTTCACACTCTCAATAATTGATATTTATTATTATTATTATTATTATTTTAATCAATAATTTAAATGATTATATCTAAAATATAGTATGTTACCCTTATCAATTTTTTAAGAATAAAACATTTAAATTTTATTATAAGAAATTTTAATTTACCTTATATAGATATAAATTTTTAGGTAAATTTAATATTCTCTACATATTTGTATTCATCCTTAAAATACACATTAGTTATAAATTATTATTTATTGATCTATATTTGCCGATAAAATACAATTATCCACATATATGTATGTATCGTTAAAGTTCATGTTGTGATTATCCATTGATATGTATAATAAATTACAAATTGTGTTATCAACATATATCTCTTCCGTAAAATATAAATTATAATTCTCTATGAATCTATATCTATCATTAAAATACAAATACAAGTGTACCTACCGATTTTGTTACCCAATGTATTCATAGGTAATATTATTATTATTATTAATATAATTATTATTATTATTATTAATGATAATAATAAGAATAAAAGAAATAAGAATCACAAAGTTTACATAGTCTACATATACTGATAGGATCTGGGTTTGAATATCTCTTGCAACAGATTACTAATAATATTTTTTACAAATACAAATTTATTTTTACCTTAAAAGTTTTTTATCCATAAGTTTTTCTTTTCATAACTATGAGTCAAGTCATCACTTTATTTCTAACTCAAAATTTTAAAATATTAGGTTTAATCTAAAATTTTAATTTTTTTATACATTGTTTATATCAGTCATCTCTATCTAACGTTAACGTGAAATTCATAGTGACGATAATTTTCTGATGATAGAGTTTCAATCTGGATTTATTTTTATTTATTTTTTGTAAGTGTTTTTTTCATTTACAATTTTGTGTGTAATTTTTATATGATCGAGACAAATAAGGTAAATTAGTAATTAAAGAAGAATCTGGATTTATTTATATTTATTTATTTATTTTTATTTTTTGTAAGTGTTTTTTTCATTTACAATTTTGTGTGTAATTTATATGATCGAGACAAATAAGGTAAATTAGTAATTAAAGAAGAGTGGTTAAAAGGAAGTGATGTATGTATAATCTGGAGAAGTTGTTCAAATGTAATTTATTTATTTCTTTAACTAAGCTTAAAAAAAGAAAACCATTAGTAAAGTTTAATAGGTTTATTTCAAGTTTAAAGTCTAAATACGAATTTGTGTCACATGAAAAGAGAGTTTATCATTTATAATGATTTTATTCAATTCAATCACAGTTATCTTTCACAAATTGTAGTCCTAGAGATAAATATCTCCTCCTCTCCAAAATTATTTTTATGAAATAAATTAAATCTATCATAATAATTGTATTAAACCAAACCACCCAGTTTTATTTATTATTAAGATTACAAAGTACATGAAAACAGGAAAGAAACATCCACATACAGAAAAAGAAACACAAACATGCAAAACAAACTTTGGCAATGAAAGCCTTATTTATGACATATTATGACACCACTTCTTGTGATGAGGCTAAGGTGGTTGATGATGAGAGTGAAGCTTTCCTTAGTTGATAGGCAAAACGCCTCTAAGACAGGGCCAACCATCAAGGGTAGGCCTCACTTCCCCGATAAGAGTGTCATCAGTTGCACCTGGAGTGAATTTGATGCGCACGTACTTCTCTCCTTTGAAAAGGTATGCTTCAGACTCCTCATGAGAAGCAAAACATGCATCAATTCCATTTTCAAAGACGGTACCTTTCAGAACAGGAAACCCATCAGGGATGTTACGAATGTTGCCAACAAGCTGCTTGGAATCATAGGCTATGCGAACATACTTATTGCCCTTGAATAAGTAAACTTCTTTTCCTCTGGTTGACCTGAATGCCGAGTCTATGCCATTCTCAAACACAGTGTTTTTGAGAACCGGAAACATTTCAGCAATTGTGGTAGGACCTGAGAGGATCTTGTCATTTGTTGTGCCTGGAGCATAGTCTATGTAGGCACAGTGTTTGCCTGAGAAGACATATGCTTCACTGGCTTCAGTGTCAAAGGAAGCGTCTATTCCAGGTTCTGCAAATGGGGTTCCTGCAAGAGATGGAAAACCACTACTAATCAAACGCAGATTAGTCAAAATCTTATCATCTGTTTTTCCGGGAGTGTAATACACCCGGACATACTTATTCTTGGCGAAGAAATACACTTCATATTCTCTTGATGAACGAAATGCAGCATTGATAAGAGAAGTGTTTGACATCTTTACTAAACAAAGGAAGAGGAGTAAGGTAAGAGGATTTGGTTTGAGGATGCATATATTGCTCTCGGAGGCACCTATTTATAGTGTTATGGAGTGGGATCTTCTTTACTATTGGCATTGGAAACTACCAAAAAATACACTTATTTCTACGTAAAGAACATGACAAAGCCTTATCAGTGTTATCGGCGCTGCATGTCCTCTCTGTTGGCATCATCTACTTCTTTTATTACGTATTATTCTAATATTAAATTACAAAAGTGTTCATATTTTTGCATGTTTTTAATCATTGTTGGGACTGTGACACTTGGGGATAAGGTTAAAGGGAGGGCTAACACGTAACCTTAAAAGCTACTAAATTGGAACACGTAAACAAATGTTATGTAACTTGTGCATGTGCAGTTTGTCATCACATAAACAAAGGTTAGAGCTTGCTGGGTTCTACATTGTTATTTCAATGATTTGAAACGTGTGCTGTTCTCTCATCACATAATTAAACTCTGTAAGTTGCTCCATTCATGTTATCATAGGATATTTTAATTTGTAATATATGCCGATCTGTTAATTTAAAAAGTGATGTTTAACAGTCAATTGTGGACAACTTTAATGGGTTATAAAAAGTAAACCTAAAACTGCTAATTGGTACACGTAAACTCAAAGAAAGCTCTCTATCCGATATGATATCAGTAATGTGAAATCAATTATATGCATAACAATATTATAATAAAACTAGTCAAAGAAATAATAATCTAATATGTGTTTTTACAAGGCAATAGTATATATTTTTCACATCCTGCGCATTTTACATTAGATATTATTTTATAATTTTGTCGTCGATCAAAACCCTGAGCAAAGAAAGTAAAACACAAGGTGACCAATCACTTTAAATAGTATTTACATAATATAATAATTTTATAATTGACATGTGTATTTTGTATGTTTTATAAGTCGATTTTGTATTTCTTATTCTATGGTAAATTTGCATGAATGTCGTTCATTATAATATTTAAAGATATTAATTAAAACTAGAGTCTCTCGCCAATTGTTCAAAAGGTTTAAAAATGTCTGGAGGATTGATTAGAAACTTGAGTGATTTACAGGTGATGTGTGAAGCCTTATGTTAACGCATTGAAATTTACCCACATATATTACTCAAAGTATACACAAGACAAAAAAAATTGAGCATATGAAAGGGCTAGAATCATACAAAAAGGTTTCATTAGTACACATGAACACTGTGTATGGTATGTTTATAATACTTAATAATATTTGTTTAAAACTTAATAATTTAATATTAAATTATCAGAGATTTTTTTAAAGATAAATGATTAGTCTTTATATATAGACAAGGTCTTTTAACAAATTTATATTAAAAAGAATACTAAATGAAATGTGTATAATACACATGTAAGTATGTTTTGGGATTTTCATATATTTTTTTAGTACTATCTTTGTTTGAATAACACGAAGATATTTAAAATAAATTTTCTGACCTATGTCCGTAAAAAGCTTACAAGATCATAAGATCATAGATCATAAAATCATAACATTAATTATAATATATATATATATATATATATATATATATATATAAAATAT
>Ga0209489_109215_pt1 | contig 12514 bp, 7 predicted proteins | sample SiratrowhiteBW_FD_187527 | JGI IMG/M metagenome (GOLD analysis project Ga0209489, IMG submission 187527) | Root nodule microbial communities of legume samples collected from California, USA - Siratro white BW (SPAdes) (version 2) | ecosystem: Host-associated > Plants > Roots > Nodule | place: USA... | reverse complement strand
AACCACATTCCTAAGTTCTAGACCAAGCTTCAAATCTTCATGAATCTTCATGCATTCCACATATGATCATAGGTCTTGAACTTCTTCACACATGGTTGGCTTCATCAAATACAATTAGTTATCCACTGGTGCTAACAGGAGGAAAACAAGGGAAGAGAGAAAAATTTAAAACCTGAATTGAAGAGAAAGTGCAAGGAAACAAAAGTTTGAATTTTTGTCTCTAGAACTCAACTTTTCTCTCTCCTTTCCTTCTGTTTTCTCTCCAACTAAACAAAATAAAATAAATGCATTGCTATATGTTTTTAAACTTTTCTTTCCTTTATTTTCATTTTTCCCATCAAAACATACCACAAAGTAAAATTGTCAATGTCAATTGAGCAAATGTGTTTTCTCCTTTGAATATTAGTAGGTTAAGATTATAGAGCAAAGCTAAGATGACCACCTTCATAGGTGGTCCATAGTGATCCATATTTACACTCGATTCTTAATCCCCTTCTAGGTCCTTTTACACTGGATTCCTAATCCCCTTCTAGCATCCTCTACTTATTTGTTGTCATTTGGGACGATGTATGATGACGTGTATGTTTTTTTTTCAAATCCAACCCCAAAATCCCCATTTCATGTTAGATTCACAATCTTAAGAAGTCTCCGCCATTGCAATGTGTTCTGAGCAAAATAAGTCTCTTGTAGCAAACAACACCAAGTAAAACCCCCTTCTTTGTGCATGGAGTCCTAGTAGTTGAGTCCTTCCTTCACTGGTCAGAAACCTCAACATGCGTTGAGCTATGGCAGTAGCACTGTCAGCTTCCTATGCCATTGAAGCTATAGCATTGGCAATGTGCTTCCTGCTGGGCACTTTCTGCATGATCACATCAACAATTGGTCATGAACAACCACATATTTCAGTGCGAAAAAGAACCCTTGGGAATCTAGATGACGTTGGAATTGCAGTCTGAGGCAGCTCAAAATCCGTGTCACCTTCCTTTGTTGAGAACCATTTAGGCTAGACGGATAAGATGGGTCACTTTGAGATGGAGATTTTGGGGAGAATAGTTTTGTCTGAAGATGAAGGAAAGGTGAGGGGTTGAGTTTGAAGAACATAAGAGGAAGTTGTTTGAGAGGTGGGAGGAGACAGTGGAGATGGCAGCGTGATTGTTAGGAGGGTATTGGGATCAAGTGAGAAAGAACATATGGTAAAAGGATTAATCTAAAAGGGTAATGGTTGTCCATACACTATGGACAACCTATTAAGGTGGTACACAATACATTGGCCTTAGATCATAATGTCTTGCTCTCTTTAGAGACAAGCTTATTTTAGTAGAGTCTTGCCCATCAAATTTGTTAGACCCCTTTCGATTTTGCTGATTGAATTGATAATGTGAAATTGTGGAAACTTGAAAGCTAACAAGTCATTTTAGACTCTAGAGGTCATCCAAGTCATGAGAATTGAAAGCTGACAGTAAAATATTTGTCCCCTGTGATTCACTTTTATAATGTACTGCAGAAAAATTAATTTTGTGCTTTCTAGTCTTCCTTTGTCCTGTATTACCCATCTCATATGATGGTATTCATATATATGGTGGAAATATAAAGTTTTGTCAATAGCATGTTATAGAGGTGTAGTTGACCTGGCCACCATATGCAGTGCTGTAGTGTTACATTTCACTGTATCAGCCAAAATAGCAGCATTTTGCAGTGCAATAGCATTTTGGATTGTACTGATGGTGTTAAAAATTTTGAGAATGGCCTTCTATGTTAACGTGCTGGAGGGGTATTTTATGGATGTATTTTTTATTTTATTTTGGGTACTAAAATGGTTTCATCTTTTAGAAAACTTTCAAGTTTTAACTATAGCTCACTTGTCTCGTTTTCTACCTTGCGACTGTTGCACAAACGCAGTGCAACTCTCTGCAATCACTGTGTGACCCTCTGGTGACTCTCTCGGTCAACCAATGTAGCAGCTTGCCTGTTTTTTTACTTCCATGTCTCATTCTCATTTTTTTTTTTTTCAGTTATTTCTTGTAAACTTGTTCTCTTATTCTCATCAATCTTTATTTTGTTGTGTTTTTTCCCTCTCTTATCACTTTTTTTTTCCTGTTTTCTTTTGTTCCTATTGTTGTCTTTGTTCCATCAGTCTGTTCTCTGTTTATTGTTCTCTTTGTTGCATCAGTCTGTTATTTGACCATCTATCGCCCAAAGACCCAAATCCATTCACTCTTTTCTCTCCCTTTGGTTAGTCATGGTGTCCTTTGTTACTATTTGCTTGTATGTTTGCTTAGGAGCTTAGACCAATAACTTTTCTTTTTAATTATGAACATGTCAAGATTTGAATATTTTTATTTTAAATTTTTTAGTATTTATATGCACTTACTGTATTTAGTATGACATATACAAACTGTATAAAAGATTTCAAAATGGTCATCATCGTGTCATAACATTTTTTGTTATTAGTCGCTAGGTGCCTCTATCCGGGATTGATTAGTATAACTGAAGAAATTCTTTTTCAAGGACTGTGGTGAAGAAACTAGGTTGCTTTACTTTTGAAGTATTATGATATGATGCATGGTTAGTTCGAATTTCTTGTTATTTCAGAACTTGTGCATTTTCTCTGGGTCCTCCCTTTGGTGTTTGAAAATTTCAGAACAAGCCCTTTTCCCAAGTTTGATCAATCAATGCATTAATTATAATGTGTCTAATTTCAAATTGTCATGTCTTCCTCCAACGAAGTTTCTCTTCCATGCCCCACGTTGTTGGACAATTGATTTTTTCACTTTAAGAAAAGATTTATTTTTCAAATGGAGTTTAATCAATATACTTTTCATGGGTCCATTATATGGAAGAAATGGGGGTCATAACTATCCTCTTTCAACAGTAGAAAATTTTACCTACAGAAATGTCATCAGTTGTTTTGTGAAGTATCTATCAATAAGCTTCCACAATGATGGAGTGAAAGAGTTACAAGCAAAAGAGTTGACACGACCAATGAAATGCATCAAAATATAACATCAGAAATTGATACCTGTAAACTAGCGAAAATTTTAAAAGTCAGTTGTCTGGAACTACACATGATGTAAAGCTGCAAATAGTGTGATTTAATTTCATTATGCATTAGCAAGTGTTAGGGAGCAAAATACTGAGACAGGGAGGAAAGAGTGGAGTGTAGTTAGGTGGGGGAGAAATTGATACGCTCTTTGTTATGATTGAAATTATTGAAAATTATAATCATATATGGGTCTCGTTTCTAAATTGAGAGAGATCATTAAATGAGAAGATATACTGAAATTATTTTTTAATAAATTTTAAGCAAAAGACAGTCTTACTAGTATAAAGCATTGTTGAAGCTGAAAACATTGTTGTGTTGTTGTAAGGGAGAAACCGTTGGAGGAGGATGGTCTCCTTAAGTCTGTAATAACAGTGGCAACATATTCTTTGCTGCTCGGTTCTCTTGAAACCTGTTATCCTTGTATTTTGCATTTTGAGTTTCTATCAGTAAAAGAGATGTGTCAATCAAGTTTTCGTGTAAACAAGTGCAAACCAGACGTTCAAAGTACGGGATCAATGGCTCAAAGATGCAAGATAACTTGGAGTGAGTTGTGTTTTGGGGCTTGATTATGTTGCTATAGCCCTATACAGAACATTTTATTATTTTAATCATTATAAAAGTAAATGTAATGTTTGTTTTTGCTTTTGTTCTTTTTGTTACTTAGTCGTCACTCTACTCTTTTACTCCTTTATGTATTGATTGGATTGAGGAGTGGAAATGAAACAAAAAAAAAAAAAAAAAAAAAAAAAAAAAAGAAATAAAGAGAAAGAGTGAAAAATGTGGTTGCTTAAATTAAGAAAAAATTAGTGAAAATTTGAAGAGTAATTTGATTGATGCAATAAAATAAAAAAATTTCTTTGGTATATTTATAAAATGATCAAAGTGTCATTGGGTTAAAAATGAGATTAGATTGAATATTAAAAAAATATTTTAATATATATTATCCGTGTTGGCTTAATTTGTTTGTTCTATTAAGGGTTGGATACTTGTTTATAAATAGTAGATTATTTGAGCGTAAATAATAATGTAAAAAAAAATATTTTTAGAATATAAATTGGAGTTGAAATCAAATTACAATTAAAAATAAAAAACCATTATAAATGTTAGCGAAAATAAAAATTATAATGCAGAAGAACGAATTAAAATATTTTCTCCTCATAGTATTAAAGTTTAAATTAATTAAAAAATAAATAGTATTATTATTATTATTATTGAAAGAAAAAAAAGATGAAAGATAACACGCAAACAAAAGTTAAATTACCGCAATCTAAGTTAAAAAAATGAAAACAATATAAAAAGAGGTCATACTTATTCTAATGAGTACTCTAATTTATCATAGGTTTTTCAAAATCATCAATTCTTTGGTGATTCCTTTCAAAATTTCAAGAAACATTCAAATTTAAATGTTTAATTCCTATGACAATTCTTGAATTTCATTCTAAAATTGTACAAACATATATGTATATTTGGGAGTTTGCCCTAATAACTATAACGTCATCATTACCGTCGGTTTGAAGAGTATTTATAGTCATGATATTATTAATGATTTTGATTAATCTTACTAAATTGTCAAACATCTTTCACCTTAATGATATTTAATTTTTCTAATGATTTTATTTTATTTTTTCAATGATTTTTCATTAAATCAATGTGACCACCTAAGAGTGATTTGTGTCTCTAAACTTTAGAATATGGTGCTTCATGATACATATAATAATAGTTTGATAAAGAGATATTCCATTAATTTTGTGTGATATGATGATGTTAATTAATCTAAATGTTACTTCCGAGGGCCCATAACATGAAAATAATGTAAAATTGTTATTTGGAGGACCTAGTATATACATATCGACATAATACAAAAGTTTACTTGTAAGTCTAGTCTAATCATGAAACTCAAAATCATATTATAATCATACTTGAGAAAATAAAAAAACTTTTGTTCTTAATATTTGAGATTAGTCACAATCAATTAATCTTAAAGTTTTATTTATCTTTGCTTTGTTAACCTTATTATACAAGATTCTAAAATCAAACATTTTCAAGTTTAACTAAAATACCTTAATTACATTTTTGTAGTATGGAGTTGTGTTAGAGAAAAGGTAATCCAACCTTTGATATTGATGAAATTATGACCTCGATCTATGACTTTAAGAATAAAATAGAAATGAAAAACTAAAATAAATGACTCTTCAGTTTAGAAACTATTTTTTTTTTGTAAAATCTAATATTAGAGTGACTAAGGCTCAGAATATGAAGAACTTTATAGAAAATTGATCTACGTTTAGCATTCCAGGTCCAGAAGGAATAATTGCTCAAAGAAGGTGCCAATTGCCTTCTGTTCAAATTTCTGTTTATAACTTTATTTACAAAGAGTTAGCAGAACATTGAATCAATTGTACAGAAAAAAAAAAGATTTCAGAGTAACGTTGATTTTGCCACCTCAGACTTAGACACTATCCACTCCAATGGCAGTGTAGAAATTGATAGAAAATAGCAAACTCTCATTGTTTCTTTTCCTGCTTTGACCATTAAGAAAACAATCGATGTACATTCCTTTGATTTGTAGACAGACACTATAATATTGGTCGTGTTAATTACATATATTCATTGAGTGAGAATGATTACCTCTGAAGAAGGGAACAGTCACAAAAGTTATCATAATTTACCTTTTATCATGTTCATTGTTGAAGAAGCCAACGCTGAATTAATGAAGTCACAGTTAAAAATTTATATTTTTATATGCGTGTGTGTGTTCATCATCAATATAATTGTGTTACCGTTTGGTTTTCACTTCACTTAATCTTAAACTTGCTTACTTCAGGGTTAAGGCTCTCTTAGTCTAGTCCCCTTAATCATTATACAAATTGAATAAAGAATCTAACTATGATAACTCATGTCAATTCTTTTTTTTTTTTACCTCTCTTTTCTCACTTAACATAAACCTAATGTTTTGCTTTTTAGTTAAAATAAAAAACAAAAGGTCTACATTATTTTACTTTTTATTTCTTGACTTTGATTCATATTCATTTCAACGATAGAGTTTAAGTAAAAATCTTGGAATGTAGAATATACTAAAAATCAACATAAAAAATCTCACTTGCTTTATTATTAGAAAAAAAAATAATGGATGAGTTTATTATTAGAAAAATAAGCCATTTTTTTAAACTTCTTTTATGTATTTGTTTAATATACTTATTTTAAAAATAAGTAAAAAACATTTAGTAAATAAATTCTATTTGCTTCTTAAATATTTAATTATTAAAAATTACTTATTTCAGAAATATTAATTTCAAATTTAAACAAACTGGTATAATGCATATAGCAATAACAGTAGTTTTACATTTTCATACTATTATTCAATTACAAATCATTGTATTTAAAGTTATATCATTCATAATTTGTTTTTATTGATAGACAGCATAAAAATCTCTTACTCAAACAACGTATAATTATTTTTTTTTTTAAAACCATCATTAAAGGACCAACTTTTTTCTTGAAGAATTGCAAGGTACGTAATCGATTATTCCACCTTGATATGGAAAACGCACAATTCTACCAAAAGGAATTGATTTTTTATTTTTATTTTTACCTTAAGAACAAATATAAACTCATATAATATTAATTTAGCAGAAAAATATACAAGAATAAAAATCCTAAATGTCCGGTTATTCATTTAAAATTAAAGATAACTATAAATCGGTCTATAATTATTTTCAACGTATTTTATTTTTTTTCTATATAAAAGCATAATCTATAATTTGTATTATTATTACTTCTTATCTTAACAATGAACAAAAATAATAATTTGAGAACACACAATACCTATCCAAATAATAATAGTAATTATATGCTTCTTAGTTAAACCAAAGGGAATCATGGAATACGATGTTTGTCTCCCACTCCAACTTCCCAAAAGCTCTAATAATTCATACTGTAATTGCATTCAATTATTTCAAGATTACATTCTTTTTTGTCTTAATCAAATATTTTTTACTCATTATAAATGAAAATTATTTATTTTCTTGAAACAATTTATCGACGTAGTTGCAATTAAAATACATTCAAGACTCATTTTCCATCTTAAAGATAAGTCATCCATAAAAGGATACTTAATTCACTGTCTTCGTAATTTAAAACTTCATTCGATTTAAAAAATATTAAATAATCTATTTCAAAGTAAATGAAAATATATTTTTATATACACACGCACCCCTTTTTACTTAATTTTCTCTAGTTTATTTCATTGAAAGTTTACAGGAATAAAGTTAAATAATTAATCCTCTCTTGTATAAATTATGAATAATGTAACATTGAGTGTATATACTTTTTAATTACATTATTATTATTATTATTATTATTATTATTATTATTATTATTATTATTATTATTATTATTATTATGTTTATGTTTATGTTTATGTTTATGTTTACGTTTATTCTTACTTTCCATATTCTAGATGACTACCGTAATAAGCATACAAAGCAGCTATTTTGGGCCAAGCCTAAAATAACGTGAAGCATCAAAAAGTTGGTTGATTACCTGAAGCTTTGCGAATGATAATTTTGTGATGGTTGAATTCATCATCAATGACTTTTTAACGTATTTGGAATAATGTTCAACTTACTTTGATTGAGGTTGATTTGATAAAATTAATATTAGTCAAAATTAAAAGTGACGTGATCATTATATTTGAGTATTTTTATTATAAAAACATTCAATTAAAAAAACTCAGTATTAATTTTGCATTCAACAACACATAAGTTATAAGAGCTGAAATGTTGTTTAAATATATAAATGTTATTGAATCTAATGAAAAAAATATATATAAATAAGATATAAAAGTTTCATTATTATTCAATAAGACTTTCATTCTTTTTATCCTTGAAATATATTTTCTAGACTTTCTAGTTATGGTAAATCATCTATTTTTCGTGTAGAATATCATAACCTGAAAGATACATTAATATACGTTAATTATAAAATTACTTTAGATAATTTATTATTTTTCAAATTTTTATTTTTTTCTTGTGTGTTATGATCAAATAAAATTTTAAATATTATGGAGTTGTTTAACTTATTTTACATGCATATATATATATATATATATATATATATATATATATATATATATATATATTGTATCTATATAGACGTTTGATATATATGTCGATATCTATATAATATTAATTGTGGATTTTTATAGATATATGTGTGGGAAGAGATATTTAAGATTGTATTGTGACTCTTTATGATTGTGTGAAGAGGCATAGAAATGTATTGTAATCCTCATATCATAATATATTAAGAACAAAACTTATTACGGAAAAGAAATATTTTAAAATATTAAGTTATGAGAAGCGAAAATAGGTTTGTATATCAAGATGTTACAAACTAAGTGCAACAAAATATTATTATACAAAAAGTTAAAGATGAATTCAAATATAGTTCTAATAAATTATATATCAATTTTCGTAAAAACATACTTAATATAAATATTTTAAAATACAACAAGTATAATAAATTACTTTGAATTGTTTAGATGTAATTGGTTTATAATTCATATTCTTATATAGAAGTTATTTAATGTATTGTTGTTATATTATCTAGTGAAGATGTAATAGCTTATATATGTGAAGGCAATATGAAATATCATGTTATATATAATTTGTATCGTTCACCCTTATCTATATTTTTACAAAACTGTTATTATTATATTTGATAAGAGAATGGGAAATATTGCCTGGTGACAAGGCTAGACAAAACTGGAAATGTGTATTTTAGTATATGAATTAGTTATATAGATATTATCAACTAAATTTATGTTTATTTTTTAAGTTACTGAAGTTACATTTATTATTTTAATTTATGATCAGTTTTAAATATTCTTTATTATAATCAATTTTGAATTAAATATGTTTTTTTTAATTCAGTTTAGCTATTCAATAATGTTAATTCTATCCTATTTTTTGTATTTATTAAATATTTATTAAACTGTATATGTATGTGTGACAATACGTAGAGCACAAACTAGTACCGTGATTCGATACGAACTAAAACTGTGAAGTAATAATTATTTAAACAGAAATATAAAGAAGAAAACAAAATTATTCGTTCTTATTGATTATACATTAGACACGAGTCAGGTTCTGCTTTTCCACTACAGGAACAGGGTGGCATCTTCAAAATTTTGTAACGCTCAAGCCATTGGAGCATAATTTCATGAAAGACATGAATATTTTTAACCTTTATGAATTATTTATTCAGTTTAGTTCATTTGTATTTCTTCCTTTTAAAAATTAATTTATTGCTTTAGATACATGTTCTATTTTATTGACAATAAAAAAACTGATAAAAAAATGCTGTGAGAATTTCTCGTCATAAGAAATTACTATAATTGTCAATTGAGACAAATTAAAAAATTAAAGAACAAAAATGATAGTCTAAAAACGCGGAATTATTTAATTGTTTAAATAATTAAATATTTAATATGTTTTTGTCAACAGATATTAATTATCAATATGTTAATTTTTATTAGTGAAATCGAATTCACTATATAATGCTTATTTATTCAAGAAGGAGTGGTAATTGTGTACCCAATAATTAAATCCTCCATGAATAAAATTAATAATTTGTGGATAATTAAAAACCCAGGAAAATTGTGGCAATTGAGAATGAAGTGCATTTGCTTAATAATGGAATAATCGTTGAGAAAAGAGTAATGCAAAGTTGGGTTATTGTTGATGAGTGAGAATGTGGCACTTGTGTTGATGGTAGGGTCATTAGCATGTTTTGTTATCACACGCAATATTCATACTCCATTTAAAGCTTCTTTCACCAACTTCACTAGCCCATCCCATCATAAAAGGAAATATGCTACAAAATTAAAATAACTCAAAGGTCAAGAACTACATTTAATAATTAACAATTTTAATTTCTTTTTCAACTTTTACGTCCCCATCTTCTCTTGTTCACAAATGACAAACTATGTTGGAGTCCTCGAAAGTATATATTTCTGTTCTTGTGTGGTCATTAAAAAACTCTTTTTCTAATTAATATCATCACATTTGAGGACTGAAAACAAACAGCAAATAGAAACAAATAAATAAGGACAGTACTATTCTGTTAACGTAATAAATTGTTGTATTCTATTTTATTTTTAGATGTTTATCTCCTTAATAGCCTTGATCTTTAAAACCGACGTCATTAGAGATTGTTGAAAGAAAAATAATTGCAAGTGCTTCTTGTACTTCTCCTATTGTCCTAAATTAATTCTATTAATTAAGAATAATCCACTTAATTAAACAAAAATATACTTGTCATCACATCAGTGTCGGGACGGCATATTCTGTAGCAGCCAAAGGAGGTAAGACATTAAATTCATCAAACTGCATATTATTCCAGTTGCTTCCAGAATTACCTCCATTTCATTTTGATATTATTTTAGGTAAAAAATATTGTAATACATGTTTAAATAACTTAATCCTTTTAAAATTAAAATAAATTTTCGTAATATATATATATATATATATATATATATATATAAATGTATGTATAAGTTAAAACTAAAAAAAAATAGAAAAAATATGTATAAATAACTTACAAAAAAAATTGGATCAACATTTAGAAAAGTGAGGGATTTCTCGTGATTGTCATTGAGTTCATAATCAATAGCCACCAACCTAAGGAACAAAAATGAACTTAGAATTCACCAAAAATAAATAAAGGAATCCTCCAATCCACTTGGAAGAAGCATGGTCCTTTAAGCATCAGTCCCCAACTGTACAGGTACCCCTTCTACGTGAAGTCAATATTATATTTTCCTTTCGCTCAAGCAACAATCCAATCACCACAATACCCCCAACCCATCTTTAACTTTCGCCCAACCTACAAGGCCAATCACGTCAATTCAACAATAAAATCTCTCGTCACGTCTACCTCACGTGACTTCCACCCTAGGACGCTTGTGGCAAAGGAAACGACGTCGTTACCGCCACGCTGCTGTGATCCTTGCAACTCAGTGCCTTCAGTATTCTCCACGACACCTTCCCGGGGCTCCGATTCCCGCCCACCTTCTCCGCCGCTATAAACATCGTGCTCGATGCGTTCCGCCGAACCTGCCGATTCTTCATGTCGCTCAGCTCCATCTCCGCCGGCACCTTCATCGTCCCGAACATCAGAGAGTACCAGCGCGGCTTCGTTGCCTTCTTCGACGCTGCCTCGGGCAGCGCGCCGCTCCTGGCGGAGAAATTCCGGTCAACCTCCGAGCTGGAGCACTCTCGCAGCCTGTTGTAATCCAAACTCTTGCTGTTCCTCATCATGAGGCGGCGAGAGCCGGTGCACGTGCTGACACTGTTCGATCGCGTCACGGCGGAGAGAGACTCTGATCGCCGACGGCGCGCGGACGATTTATCCTCTTCGACGATGAGGTTTTTGAGCGGAAGGAGTTTGCCGCAGAAAATGATGTCGTCGGCGGGACACATGTCGGAGCTGCTGCTGCTGCTGAAGCCGCTGAAAATCTCGCCGGCGTTATCTTGTAACGACGACGGTCGGAGAATTTTCTTATACGACGTTTCATCCAAGCTTGGAGTTCTGGAGTTGTGATTAAGTGGAAGGTCGCAAAGCGAGAGTGCCTCCTCTTGCTCTTCTTCTTCTTCTTGAGATTCCAATTGTTTCATTATGTGTGCTTGCTCTTCTTCCATTGTTGAACAAAATTATGGGAACAATGGGTGTATATATACGTGTGCGGTTTTCTTGGTGCGGTAAAACGGGGTGTTACTTATTTTGTAAGGAGATTTGGAAGCGAAGATAATAAAGTAGTTGCGAGTTTCACTGAGAAGCTAAAACGAAAAAGCGTGATTATTAGAAAGGGAAAAGAAAAGCAGTGGGGGAAAAAACAAAGAAGGTTGAGGAGAATTATTAGTATCTATCATACTTTAATTTTGGGGTTGGAGTTTTATCCTCTAGGTGCGCTGCTTTGTGATTATTTTGGCGATGGCTTCTAGAGAGAATGATACGAAAGGGAAAGAGAATAGTGCAGCGTCCATTTCTTCCAAAGAACAGGCCACCGTGTCCATATAAATATTCCAAATTAATTTCAGATTTTTTCTCAGTGGCTGCTTTGGTCATTTAGGCCCACTCGAATGAAGCCCCTTTGCAAATACAAATACAACTATTCATGATTTGTCACTGCTCTCTGATTAATTACCAACAGTAAAGACAGTTTGCGGGCAATTAAGGTTGCTAATTTGAACATATTGAGTATTAAGTATTAACGTCAGAAGAGTGCACCTTTTTTACTGGTTTGAGTAGTGATTGTAGTTGGATTCGTGATGAATTTTGATTTAGGCAGCGTATGATTCGCAGCACGTTTTGTCCTCACTTAAATACAGATACACACAATTTTTTATAACACCAAAAAAACATTAACTCACACAATCTTTCAAATTTCTATTCTTATTTAAAATATAT
>Ga0209489_109214_pt1 | contig 12515 bp, 8 predicted proteins | sample SiratrowhiteBW_FD_187527 | JGI IMG/M metagenome (GOLD analysis project Ga0209489, IMG submission 187527) | Root nodule microbial communities of legume samples collected from California, USA - Siratro white BW (SPAdes) (version 2) | ecosystem: Host-associated > Plants > Roots > Nodule | place: USA... | reverse complement strand
ATATAACATGAAGTTCTTCAGGTAAACGATGTGCGATTTTGAAGTGGTGACTTTGTTTTGCAGGAGCTGGCTTGATGACGATGGAGGATTTGCAAGGGAAGAGAAAAATACTACTCTGACAGCTGCTGATCAAATGAAGGACTGTGAAAAATATCGTGAATGTCCCAAATGTCATTATCATACTAATAACAGTGATGTACGTCATAATTCAACATCTACTTAATCGCAGATCGTGTAATGGTTTTCAAATTCACACATACATGAAATTAGAAAAAAGTGCTATAAGGCTACACCTTTGTTTTAGTCTAATAAATCAATTCAAGTCCTTAAAGTTTGCAGACTTTACCTGTGTACCAGGATTAAATTCTAGAAACAGTTCAGGTTTCATGGATATTCATGCATGAGTTGGTGGTTTTTTAAAGAAAAACTCGCTAATTAATGATTGGTATTTCAATACATTCATGAATTGTCATGTGGATATAATATTGAGAATTGATGTTCTTATCCATGATTGGTATTATTTACTTTATACTTTATCCAAGAATTACCTTATTGCATAATTTTCATTAGGAACATTTGTTTCCCTGTGCAGGTTTCTCATGAATGGCCTGGCTTTCCTGTTGGTGTAAAGTTTGTTCCTTCTGATATTGAGCTTTTAAAGCATTTGGAAGCAAAGTGTTGTGTTGGAAACAGAGAGCAACACGTGTTTATTCATGAGTTCATCCCAACTTTAGAAGGGGAGCAAGGTATTTGCTACACTCATCCAGAAAATCTTCCAGGTAACGGTTTTCTGACCCTTTAAAATGCTTTTAACATTTACCATTTTGTTCTCAAAACATTGAGTAATGGAGTAGTATTGAACCTGCCAAAGACCTCAAAGAAGCTACCTAAACACTTCCTTAATATGATAGTGAGTGAAAGATAATGATCCTTGGTTGAATAGGTTGAATATAAATATTCAAGATGGACCAAAGAAAAAGAAACGATATCAGATCATTATGTTTCCCTTGAACACATTCTCTGAATATTTTATTGCTGTTTTGTTTCAGGTGCTACGAAAGATGGGAATAGTGTCCATTTCTTTCACAAAACAGTTAATGCATATGCTACTGGGCGAAGGAAACGTAGAAAGATTCATCATGAAGATGGTTTGAGTGAGGAGCATGTTCGTTGGCACAAGACTGGGAGGACCAAACCTGTGATGGATGATGGAGTTCATAAGGGCTATAAGAAGATCATGGTCCTTTATGTAAGATCTAAGGAAGGGTCCAAGGCATATAAAACCAATTGGGTGATGCATCAGTACCATCTAGGGAGTGAAGAAGAGGAGAAGGATGGTGAATATGTGGTTTCAAAGGTATTTTATCAGCAGCAGAAGCACACTGAGAAGAATGAGGAGAATGCAGTAGTTGAAGATTCTAACATAGCAGCACAAGCAGGTCCAAGCACTCCAAAACCAAATCCCCCTACTCGACCTTGCACAGTCAAATGTGATGACAATTTTGATGAAGATGAGCTTCAGTCATTCATCCAGGTGTGTGGTTACTTTTTATGCATCTATAGCTGTTCATGATGATTATCTTAACTTTGAGACTAATAATAAGCTTGTACCAAATGTAAGTGAAAAAAAGGACAATCTTTGGATGAAATTCTAAAAGTTAACATCAACTTATATAACTTCGTTTTAAAAAGGTTATAACAAAATTAAGAGAAATATTAGATATAGTTCTTCTATTATACATTTTTTGATCAATAATATTCTTCTCTCCTTTTTCTAGCAATTAACCTCCACTTTGAATGACACTGCAAACAAGTTGGTTGCACCTGGAAACAATAATGATTATGCATCATCTGAAGTTTCTGTTCTGGAGACCCTGGAATTGGAAACTTCTCCAGATTTTGATCTTTGTGTAAGTATAAACTCACTCTTGTAGAGTTCTCCAATGAGTTGTTGACATCCTCTCATTGCTCTTTGATTCTGATTTGCATGCAGAATTTGCAATTTGGCTCTCAAGACAGCACCCTTGGGTGGATGGACAAGCTATAAGGTGTTGCTTTGAAGCAACTCTTGGTTATGACCCTTAGTGTTCTGGGAAACAGATTAACCGGTTGCAACCATTTTTACTATTCCTACATAGTGCATAAAGCTTAAACTGTCATTATGTGGTGCTCACAAGCACAAAGTTTATGGCTGTATCATGTTTCTGCACTGTTGTAACTTGTATATGCTGTCATAAACCATTATTCTGAAGCTGCAAATCTAAAAGTTGACTAGCAAACAAACAATTCAACAATTTGTTTTCCAAGTTCATTGGTTGAATGTGAGAATTGTTTTGGATTTGTTAAATTACTATGTAGAAGTGCCTCATTGTTCTTGGTAATGCTATGTTTGCAAGTTCATGCAGTTTCTATAGAAAACTTCTCAACAACTCAGGAGAAGAAATTAGGAAAATATATCAAATTTTCAGGTTAAATATATATATATATATACACACACACACACGTTATACATACGATAAAAATCTAAATATATTTTTGAATAACTTTTTTTATATTGAATCAGCTAGTTAATAATTTATTATCTTTGTAAATACTGACTTTTAAGCTTTGTGTTTTTATGAACGTATACGTATTCATCTAGTTCATAAACTATTTTATTTTTTTCAAATACACTCTAGGATTATAATTTTTTTACCAATTTTATAAAGGAAATAGGCTTTTGTTTGCAAGCAATTTTTTGAAAACTTATTATTAAAATTTAGTAACTTATATTTTGTGATTAATTTTTATTTGACACAATAGATATCTGAATATAAAACTTATGTCATAAATACTTATAATTATAACAGCAGTTGATTCTTTAAACATTTCTTCTCAATTAATCCAAACACAAACTCACTTTATTGTCAAACTTAAAAAAGAAACACACAAACGTTTTATTTTCTTTGTGAAAAGCAAAACACTCGAAATTCACATCATGCTATTTTGCCAATGACATATTTCATTGAAAGAAAAAAAAATACATATAACAGTTTCTTTATGTTTAGTTAAAGAAAATTGAAAATAAATAAAAAGCTTTTCTTTTCTCTACATTTTGTTTCCCTTTTGTCTTTCATATGTTCTAAAGAAAAATAGAAAAACAAATTATAGGTGAGCAAAAGATCTATTAGATCTGGTATACTTCATTAGTCCAATTTATTATATGTCTAAATAGTTATATTGAAATTAAATCCAATAAAAATAGTTTAAATTTTCATAATTTTAAAATCTAAATAATTGGATTGGAATCTAAATTCATATTTTTTAACAAAGAAATAGTTTTTAGGTTTATAACTAAGCTCGGTACTAACTTTAAAACTGGTATTTTTAAATTTATTTTAAAACTAAAACAATTTTAAATAATTTAAAACTAAATATAATAAATAAATATTAAAAATGTTATACATCAAATATGTAAAAAAAATAGCAGACTCCAAACTATATTCAACATAACAATAAGTAATATGATAATGTAAAAATTCAAAAAATAATTATATTTAATATCAAACATCTCTATATAAAACTTATATAACATATATAAGTGGATATAATTTATTTAAAAATATATTAAATATGGTTTATAAAATATATATCTTTTATGTATATTTAACTTAATTCAAATTTTATCAGTATTAATAACTTGAAAATAAATAAAAAATTAGATAGTTAATAAAAGTGTATATATATATATATATATACACACACACTACAGTTACATTATATCGATTTAACATTTACCATCGTTTATATATTTCGATTTTATCATATATATTTTTTTTTAAAGTTGTTATTAGATTAAAAGTTTCATTTACATAAATCATATATACAAAAGTTTACATTGATTTAAAATTATTTGATACCTTATGTATATATTAAAATTAATTTAATATATTTTAAAATATATTAAAACACGAATAATTTGATCACTTTAATATTATTATTTAATTTAAATAAAATTGATATGAATAATTACAATCAAACAAAATGATAAATTAACGTGTGAATCAATAAGATTAATGTTTTATATAAAATTATTTATGATGTAACATTTGATATAAGCTACATTGGTATAATTTAACTTATATTTTAATTACTTTTTACATTCTAAACTACTTTAAATTTAATTTTTTTAAATATAATAATTTTAAAATCGATCAAATCATTTATAAACTTTCAAACATTTTTTTTTTTAAATATGAAGTTGGATTTGAAATCCAACATATATATTTTAATATATAAAAATTCAATCTATTATTTAAAATATAAATTTAAGATTTAATTTGAACTAAATTATAAATTGGATTTTTAAAAATTAATGCTGGTCCAAAAATATATATGAAGAGAGAATAACTAGGGCGTGTTTGGGGGCCAAAATCCGAGTCTCCAAAGTTCAAAACCCTGCTTTTCTTCTTTGGCCTATGCCCATGTTAAACCCAGAAACCAGAAACGCGAATTGTGGCTGATTTCTGATCAAAGGAAGACAAAGCAACAATGTTTGGTGCCAGGAATCTTCAAAGACATTGCTTCAAACCCCTTTCTTCTCTGATTCAACTTCAATCGTATGTTCTTTTCCCTCTATCTCTCTATTTACCAACAAATGCTTAAACCCTTTTACTCTCTCACATCAAAGTTCACATCTTTACTTCACTCGCCAACAAATCCTCTCGCTTTGTTTTTAAACCAATTCGTGTGAACTTTACTTATTTTGATTGAACAGAGAAGAAAAATCTTTTTTTTTTTTTCTAATTCTTTTATGTACCCTGATGCTATTTGATCAGAAATCACTCTGTGTTTTGTGTTTGTGTGTTTTAAGGAAAAGGGGTTGATTGTGATTTATTTTTGTTCAGAAATGTTGTGCCTTTAGCTCACACACCTGAGTGCAGCAACATTGTTAAAGTTGAAGAGGCATGCCATGGAGTTGGTTTGTCTTGTTATGTCAAGCAGTTGAATCTTTTGAATGGATCATTGTTGTCCAGAGCAATGTCAACTTCCAAAGGAAGGAGTATGCGCAGCAAGGTGGAGAGGCGAATGCAGAAAGAGTCTGGTAAGACTTTGAGGGAGATTCGGAGAGCGAAAAAGTTGAAGAAGAAGCTAATGACTGAGGAGGAGAGGCTCATTTACAATCTCAAAAGAGTGTGTTCTCCAACTATCTTTTCCTTAACTGTTTTTTTGGTTTAATTTGTGATTCTTATTTGAGTTCATCTAATGTTATGTGCTGGAACAAGTGTCTGAGATTTGTGTTAAAATTAATTATATGGTTTCTGAATTAGAGATGAGAGACTAGTTATTAGCACTATATGTTTGAGATGAGAGAGACCTATATGTTTGAATTAGAGGAAGGGGGGAGTACTACTTAAGATTCTTATTGTTCTTCATTTAAGACATTGAATCTTCCCAATCAACTTTAACTTGTTTCGTCTTGGTTAATTCTCTGGCTTTGATTGTGTAGTTATTAGCACATAGACTGATAATCATGATATGCAAAATTTCAAATAATGATACCTCATATGTTTTTAACTTAATCTTGTTATAAGTGCTTGTTATATAAACATTTGGTTAAATCTTATTCTCCTACCTTCCAACTTTTGTAGGCCAAGAAGAAAGTGGCATTGCTTCTACAAAAGCTCAAGAAGTATGATCTACCAGATCTGCCTCCTCCTCGGCATGATCCAGAGCTCTTAACACCTGAACAGCTTCAGGCATTTAAAAAAATTGGATTCCGGAATAAGAACTATGTTCCGGTCGGTGTTCGTGGTGTCTTCGGAGGGGTTGTGCAAAATATGCATCTCCATTGGAAGTTTCATGAGACTGTGCAAGTTTGTTGTGACAACTTCCCCAAGGAAAAAATAAAAGAAATGGCTACAATGCTTGCTAGATTGAGTGGGGGGATTGTCATAAACGTTCATAATGTGAAAACAATCATTATGTTCCGTGGAAGAAATTATCGTCAACCCAAAAATTTGATACCTATTAACACCCTTACAAAGAGGAAGGTAGGCTTGCAATTATATATTCCTCATTTGGCTGCACCACTCTCTGTCTGTATCTAAATAGCTTGCCTAAGGCTATACCTCAGAATCATGATCTGTGATGTTTATGGGCCAATATTGTTCATTATCATGCAAAAAACAAATTATATTTGCCTCTTAATTGTAGCTGTCTTGGTAAAATTACTCCCGCTTACAAAAAAAAAAATCCCTAGAACAATGTAAGGGAAGAAAGTTGAAGACAGTTTGCTAATGACAAACGAAATGAAATGCTTTTGTTTTATTGATTGCGGTTACATGAAAGCTTTTATGAGAATATAGCTAATATGGTTAGCTTAACTGCTCTAACTTGCTTGGTATTTTTTTTCTATCTTCTGATTGTTTTTGAAAAATCATTATTTTTGGTCATAGCTATTTACATACTATTCAAAGAAGTTGATATTTGAGGAGGTAATGTCTTTGTTCCTGTCATTGCATACAGGCTCTATTCAAGGCCAGATTTGAGCAAGCTCTTGAATCTCAGAAGCTAAACATAAAGAAAATAGAACAGCAGCTTCGACGGATGGGAGTAAATCCTGAGGATCCAGCTGCCATGGCTAGCATCCAGAGAGTGGCTTCCACATTCTTCAATGCCATCGACAAGAAAGAAGGAAGTCCTTATGTCTTCCGTGAAGGTAACCAGTCAATAATAGAACCTGCTGCAGATTTGGAAGAGTCAGAGCCTAGCGTTGATAGTGATCAGGAAGAGCTTGATCGATTCATTGCTGAGATAGAGGATGCAGCAGATAAAGAGTATGAAATTGAAGAGGCAAAAGAAAAAGAAGAGTTTGGTAGAATTAGATACTGGAACAGAGAAGAATTTGGTGGAAGATACAAAAGATCAGATGCATCTAGAAACGATGACCATGATGTTGAGGCTAGCGGCTCAAGGGTTTGGCAGAGTAGGCAACCGAAGCGCCATGCTATCGATAGTGATGATGAAGAGAATGCTCATTTTGATAATGACGATGATGACGATGACAATAATGAGTGGCATTTCAATAATGTCAATGAGGCTAATGATCTAGACAGCAATTCTAATGGATCTGAGGGAAGTAGAGGAAGGTTCAAGGAAAGTAGGAGGAAGAGAGAAAAGCAGAATAATCCTGAAATGGGACAACACCGAGATAACCGAAGTGCAAATAGACATGCTGGAACTAAATTTAGGAGCAATGTGAGCATGGAAGAGTCTGAGTCAGAAGGCATGCTTAGTGATGTTGAAAATGCAATGTGGGAGTCTGAGGATGAAGAGAATAATCACTCAGGACATTTGAGAGAGTTCAGTGGCAATAATTACAAGAGTAGTAGCAGTGATGATGAGTATACACATCAAGCAATGAGAAATGAGAGTGGTGTGAAGAGTCATAAGGGTAAGGTTGGTGATTCTGCTCAATATCATAATAGTTTTGGTGCACCAAAGAGTTTGAGAGGTAAGCATGGAGTTAAGAAAGTTGATTCTGAATCCATAGATGAATTTAGCGGTTCAGAAAACTGGCTGTGGCCTTCAGATGCTGAAGAGGACACTAGGGATGAAGGAGACTACCCTACAAAACAAAATAGTAATGTGATCAAAAGTGATATACCTAAGAGGAGAACACCAAAAGAGGCAGATGAGGCTTGGGACAGTGATTAGTCCAGTAAATGCTAGACCTCATTGCATTGTGGTATTGTTTAGGTCTTTTATTCCTGCACTCAAACAGTATCATGCAAAATCTGTTCCAAAATGCATGGGAGGTCTCACAAGAAAATTGTAAAAGGAGGATTCTTGAAACACCCAGTGATTGGTCCAAAAGGAATCTTGAAATGAACCTCAATGCAGCCCTTTTATTCAGTTCTCACAGGGTATCTTTTTCTTACCACTGTCACATGTTATCTGCATAAATCCTCAAGTAATTGCTAGCCTACTAGTCATGTGATGTATGTGGCTTATTCTTGGTGGTGTTTGAAGCCTCAGAGTTTGACTATATGAAGAAGAAAATTGTTTTATGGCATTTTTTATTGAATTAATCAATTGGAATTGAAAGAGATGCGGGTATGATTATTTATTGAAAGGTACATATCAGTATATCTTAGCTGTCTCATGGAAGAAAAAAAGAATGGAAAAATAATGTAACTCAAAATCAATCTATGTATTTTAGTTCTGGATAAGTTAAATGAACTTAATTAACTTTATCTTGTGTGAAAAAGATTATTCCACTTAAATATGTTTCTATTTTTTGAGTTTAGAGATAATTTGGTTTTAATCTCTGAAAGTTATAATTGATTGTCTGATCTTTGTAATTTGAAAAAGAAGAATCTGATAGAGGCATTAAATGAAAGGGCAGTTTACATAATTGAATAATGATGGTTATTTAGGCATATGCCTTTTCAAACTAATTCATGCTCCTAAGAAAAAGACACTTTTAAATGTATCTGTCACCATGCAATGCAGTGATCATCTGCTGCACAATTTCTACAAAATCACGAAGTCTACCTATAAAAGTAAGTGGTGGTCTGCTCTACAGAAGTTTCGCAATAAAGGGTGTTTCATTTGATTTTATTCTTACTATATTGATTTTGCGTGACGTATACTTTTGGTTTTTAAGACTTTTCCAGAAACTTGTTTTTTAGTTTAAAATCAAATAAATTTATTCTTTTGTTCTTTTATCAATTTTGCCACTTGAAATTCTTACATGGTCATTTTTTAAAGAGAATATTGTAAGCTAAATTGGATAAAATATTTTATTAAAGAAGTATTAATTAGAACATCCAATTTAATATAAAAGGCTTAAATATGTTTTTTTAGGTTAAATTAATGAGTTTTGATTTGATTCCTACAATTTTTTGTTTTCCTTCTTCAAAAAAAATTCAAAATTACTGTCTAGTTTTTATAAAATGTATAAATTTTGATTTTAATCCCTGCAAAATATATTTATTTCTCCAAAAGTTTTAAATATCTATTTTATTTTTTGATATTCATTTTAAGATAGATAAATAAAATTTATTTTTAATGTTTAAAGAGTTTTCAACAATATTATGATATGTATAAATGGGAATTGTCACTTGACTTTCTTTTTTGAACACATAAAAGTTAAATATTATAATAATACTAATAATAAGTAGTAGTAGTAGTGACTTTTCTGACAAACCAAAATCAAAAACAAAATTTCAAGGACACTAAAATCAAAATGTACTTATTTTACAGAAACTAAAAAAATCAAAATCCATATAAAACCACTGTATAATATCTTGTAAGAATCTTCTGTCTTAATCAATCTCCACTAAAATCTGTAAATTTTAAAATATCAGGATGAAGAATGAACATTTAAGATTTTTCAACGAAAGAGAGAAAATGTTTATAATTTGAAAACTAAAAGAAGCACTTAAATTGCATAAAATAGAATTGAGATATTTTTTAAGATAATAATGATCTGCCACATAATTTGATTGGAAGAAATAAAAAACCTTGAGGTGTGGAAGAAAGACTGACAATGTAGCATAGAAAATTTGACTCATTCACCAAAATTTAAAATTATGACTGAGAGTGAGATAGTGATGGAAATAGAAGGGTTGCAATGCTTATTTGTCCACTAATAATCAATTGGGGCGGTGGAAAAAAAAAAGATTCCTAGCTCAAATGCATCATCCCTTCACATTGTTTTCAAATTCTTAAACACCTTTTATTCATATCAAACACAAATCTTTTCATTAGAATTCAACTGGATCCACCAGTTCAGTTAGCTTAGTTAAAAATCAATTAATACAAGAATTGGTTTAATAGTATTTTTTAATTTAATTTCTTGAGTCACTTCTGAGTCAAAATGCAGGCTATGACACCCTTTTAAGCAGATGTGGAAGCTCTAGTAAACCATGCTAAGGAAAGCATTGTTGAAGAGTCAAACACACAATGGATTTGACAGTTGAAAAATACACCACTTAGTGGCCATCTTAATCTTGAGACTTGCTCTTGAGTCTTGCTCGAGTCTTGGGTGGTGGGGACTCAGATGAGTTCCTCCAAGTCTTTGGAAATGAAAAAAGATATAAAACGTCAATTGCCTAAGAAAATTATCCTACAATTGGCACAGCTCAGCCAAGTCAATGAAGTCCACTCACTATACAAAATTCAAGACTCGTTTACCAAAAAACAAAGAAATAAAATTAGCCACAAGAAAATCTATGGAAAAGGTTTTGATACCTTATTGTTGGATGAGTTTGATTGCATAACAAGAGTTGGACAAAAAGAATTGCAAGCCAACCTTCATAAAATCATCATGGCCAATTCTAACGTGCAGAACGTCTTATCTAACCCTGTTTATGGTTTAATCAATAGTTCAATTGAATTTAGATGCAGAATTAAGGGGTTAAACTTGCCACCTTATTATCATTGGAAATTGAAAAAACCTACACACAATAAGTACAGTGCAGAATAGGAGTATACATGAAGTATGGGGAAATGGAACTCAATCAAAATTTAATTGTAGAAATAATTAAAACTAGAGATGAGTCATTTAACAAAAGGGGTTAGAATTATGTGAACATAACCCAAAATTCCCAACAGAAAAGATTGGGAATGTCTTTCTACTATATTAAACAAATGGGGGTTTAGGCATATCCTAAGATAAGCAACAAAAGCTTGCCAAAAGATGTAACACCATTTTCCTCACAACAACCTCCTCACTTGAGAATTTCTATGTCAAAATCTAAGACCCCAACAGTTTTTTCCATATACTCCTCCAAAGAAAGGCCTGCATTTGCTTGGCATAAAGGTGTGCTGTACCATGAACACACCACAGTTTTGAGTCATTCAACACTGCTTCTTTTGGTGTTATATCAGCAGATTTCGTATTCTAACATTCTCAGCCACTTTCTCTCCTGCAATTACCAGGCAACAAGAACTTGTATTTCTCTGCAGTATTCAACAGATATGATGGAAGATGAACTGCTGAATAAGAATGTGGAATAGGTCCCATCTTCCCAATAATCTCCTTAAATGTATACTCTTCAGGGAGCATGTCAAATAGGTCATCCCCTCTGCAAATCACATCCTGAATCCTCTCACGGTTCAAGTAATGTGCAAACCTCACCCTATCATTATGGCTGTAAGCTTTCATCTTGAACACAAATTCACTTATATGGCGAAAACAGAAACTACAATGCCAGCCAGCATCTGATAACAACACATCAGCCTGCCTATAGTGTGCATAACATGTCTTGCCAGTTCTGTATCTATGAACTGATGCTCTCCAACTTTGGTTGTCAAGAAAGAACTCAAAAGAGTACAAGTAGTTCCTCATTTGAAGATGAAGAATAGGAGGGATATCATTGCACCACCTCAAGAGGTTAATTGTGTGAGCACTTGGAATCTCATCAACATCAGACATTATCAAGAGATCATCATCTTCTATTCCTGCTATTCTGAGAAGCCTGTCCAAGGCCACCCTTTGGTACGCCTCTTCAACAAAAGGATTCTCACCTTTCATAAATCTTCCTCCAATCACCCCATATGTCAACCGAGGCTCAACAAACCTGAACTTGTCCCTGTTGTTTGCGAAGATCAAAGGTTTGGGAATTCCTGTGAAAGTTGAGTTTGATTCCAGGATCACATAATGTGTCACATATGGATACATTTCTTTCCAGCGAATGGTAAGGATGTCAACTTCATTGCTGAACAAAACCGCGTCAAAGACTCGTCTTGGTGATTCACGAATCCCCCAACCATGAAGCCTGCACAAAGTCTCCATGGACACATTCTCATGATAATAGTGAGGGATTTCACGGAAGGGCTTTGGAGGAGACTCCCAAAGGGGTCTCAGAAAATACGAGATTTTCAAGCCATGAAAATACACACAGAAGATTCCCATTGGAACGACCACAAACAGAAACATGCAGGTCTTGAAATCCAACCCTCGCAACACGCAACGAAGTCTTGACATGCCCAATGCTGCACGAGTTCCCTGCTGCATACCAAACAAAATCACTCTCAAGTCAATTTATTGCTCAAATACCTTGCATGCATCACAGAAAAACCAGTATATCAAGTAGTAACCAGCCCATGAAATCGTCCAATCACCCCCACAAGCACATATTAAGCAAAGACATCTCATGGCAACAGTTCAAAAACACAACCTGGTACTATTTCATTTTCTCGTGAAAATAGGATCTGGTGAAACCCCAGAAAATGGAACACAAAAAAAAGATAGGACACACCCACAAAAAAAAAAAAAAAAAAAAAAGAAAAAAAAAACCCAAAAAAAAAAAAAAAAAAAAAAAGTTAGGAAAAGAAAGCACAGAAATTTCAGTTCCCAGGTTCATGTTTTCCTGAGCAAAGGGAAACCAAATGACGCAGGGAGCAATATAATTAGCGGATTTCAAAAGGGCGAAAGACCCAATTCCAAAAACTCAAACTTGAACAGAATCCATGTTTCAAAAGAATGCTGGACAAAAAAAAAATAAAAAACCTACACATTAAAC
>Ga0209489_109213_pt1 | contig 12515 bp, 9 predicted proteins | sample SiratrowhiteBW_FD_187527 | JGI IMG/M metagenome (GOLD analysis project Ga0209489, IMG submission 187527) | Root nodule microbial communities of legume samples collected from California, USA - Siratro white BW (SPAdes) (version 2) | ecosystem: Host-associated > Plants > Roots > Nodule | place: USA... | reverse complement strand
CCTGACGCGGTGACTCGTTCCGATCCGCATTGAGAACAAGTTTTCTTCCGCGTCACCTCGTTCTTCCCTCAAAACTCGTTGAATCGTACGAGTTCGCGAGTTAACTCGCGATTTTAACAACATTGATTACTAGGCCTAACAAATTTAAGCTTGAGATGATCAACGAGAAGTTTTAACCACAGAAATATCATGAACCTTCATACTCGAGATCAATGCAAATTAAAGGATGTAACCAGATGCATAGTATAAACGACACACTGAGAAATTAGGACTTTTAGAAAGATGCATAAGCAAACACAACACACGGTCTGAATAAAGAATACAGAAAACAACTTACATCTTTCACTCTAACTGCCTGAAGCACCAATGCTTTGTCCTGAATGTCACCCTAGAAGAACAAATTTGAGTCATCAATACATAGTATAACATCTGATACCTGAGTGAGTTTATTGAACATCAAATTACCACAGTCAGCCGATTTATGAGACCGCACTTTATGCTTTGGCGGAGACGCTTGCATTCATCCTAACAGAAAACCAATCAATGTCTTAAGAAAGGAAATACATTAAATAATATATGTGAAAGTTTAATTTGTTCAGATTATCAATTCTGAGAGAATCTAAAATACACTCATAATTAATTTCCATCATATGGTTAAGATTCTACTACCAAATTAGTCATCCAAAGATTCGTGTATCACTTTCACCTCATTAGTCATCTACAGATTTTGTCACCAAATTAGTCCCTAAAATCTAAAACATCAACACATTCATCACTATGAAGGATTAAAGTGGTGGATACAAAAGGAGATAGTTGCTTTCAAGGGACTAACTTGATGCAGGCTTTTATTTTGAAAAAGTACCATTATGGCACACTGATTTTGAGAACCAAAAAAATTGTCTGCAATGCTGTCCTGTAGCCTATTTTTGACAGATTGAAGCAATCAGCAAGAAGTATAGTTGATTATCAAATGCAATATTACCCTTCATTCAATTAGAATGTACTAGAGTTTAGGGGTCTATAATGACCATTATCATGCCAAGTTTTAAAGTGGGTAAGATACTACTTTTAAAATAAATTATTTTATTTAAGCATAACAGAATACCATAAAAAAATGGAAAGATAAAATGCTGTCATTGAATCACCTCTGTGAACTCCTGATTTGAGATAATATCAATTGATACAATCTCTGTCTTGTTTAAATTTAAGATTTCTAGCAACGTATCTGTCATCCTTTTACCAACTTTATATGGCTCGGCTGCTTTGCATGTACCTGACCGTGTAGATAATTAAAAAGAAAACCAAAAATTAAAGTTTACTTTATATTGCACATATCGATTGCAGTAATGTTATCTAGATATTTACCTACAACCTGAACCAGCCTATACAAGTCTTGCTTCTGACCACTACCAGAAATTCTTATTCTCACAAAAGAACCAACTACTTTATCATGAAACTTCTCTGTATCTTCAAGTAGATCTTCAACCAAATTCCGTCGTAGATAAATTAAATTAATATTATGATTATCAATAGCTGCATAATCATCAACATTAGTTTGAAGTCCTCTGTCATCACCCTTTTTGCGATTTTTACGCCTCTTATCTTTGCCAGCTTTCATAGACGAATTGGGATTCCCATCTCCTTCCAAATGACTAATTTCTGTGTCAACGACACTTCCCTGCATATCTTCGGCCTGAGAATCCTCTTTTAGAAGGAAATGGGACTCGAGAAGCTTTAACATCTCAAAATGTCCCACTCTTGGTTTACCAAAAAGATTTTGAAGTCTTGCATCACATATAATCTGACTTTTTCTGCGAGGATCTCTAAGCTTATTTCTTTTAATATACTCGAGCAAAAGAGCCTGCACATCAAACTGAGATAAAACAGACTTGACTCCATTTCTCATGTGCATAACAAACTCCAGAAGCTCTTTTGAAGCCCACTCAGAGCTGTCATCTGCAGATGGCCCATCAGCACCAGACATTGTCACTGCACCATTCAAATTTCCTTCTTTGGAACGGGACTTACCCCGTTTCTTTGCCTTCCTTCTTTTAGAACGATTTGAATCATTTTCATAGGAGCTATCAGAATCTGATCCTCTATCGTTAGGGGCATCAAAAAGTTCATCAGGTGATTCCTCTTTAGAATGAAGCATATCAGATCCCTTCCAAGGGTTTTTAGCTTCAGTGATTTCATCAAATGTTAGAGACAGTTTTTCTTTTAGATCTATGTAGTAGTCCTTGAAGAGATACTCCCAGCTGTTTTTGTCATCAAAATCTATTTGTCCCTGCACCAAGCATGAAAAATATTTATTACTAGAAAAAAGGAGATGCCCGGTACAAAATCATTATAATATATCTATATTTTATGTTTAAAATATACTATTCATAGGGAACATGTCAAACTCTTACTGAGTCGTGGGGGCACCCCTAACAGACCTAGGGTATATAAACATCCAGTTGATAAAAGCAACTATTTTACAATGACTAGACCAGACATTATTTTTGTTTCATGGTAACTTGGTTTCTAAATGCTCCTTCCGGACTTATGGGGATGTTGTGGTTAGTATCCTTAGGTACATTAAGAGTGCATCGGGAGAAGGGTTATTTTTGTAGGGACACAGATTATACCGAAGATGACAGTTATTATGATGCTGAATAGAGGGTTCACCCTTAGAAGATTTGGATTATTGTATACTTGTTGAAGGAAACTTGGTGTCAATGAAAAAAGCAGAGAGCAAACAATTGTTCAAAAATCCAAAGCAAAGGCCATGTACCACACCATGGTAGCACCAACCAGTGAACATCAACATAAGTGGCAAAAGCCGTTGTTTTAGGAGCTTCAAGCCAACCAATGTCTTTTCTGAGATAATCACAACTATAGATATTGACAGACATTTTTTTAAATGAAAGGTTCATTCAACAGGAAAGAATGACCTTGCCTTTGTCAACTCCAACAACCAGTTAACTAAAAGATATACTTATTAAATCCCTTAAATGACCTCAAGTTACTTCATTCATAAACAAGTTTGCCAGCTCGGTACGTATAGGCTCCTAAAGAGTGACGAATGTTAGGCTTTAACACATGCGTCATAATTCTTATACTTCATCGTACATTATATTATTTCTCAAAATTACTCGGTATTGTAATCTGTATTGTATCATAAATCGGAAATCATGTCAATAATTAGACAAACTAGTCACATGTTAACACAATTAAAAAAATCTGCTTTTGAATCTCTTAATTTCAAGCATATATCAATATTGAAATTCTACATTATGGATCTCCAATCCCCCAACAAAACTGAAAAAGTCAGATCCCTACATCCATCTGTTTTTAACCCCATAGTCATCATCTTAGATAGCAGCCAGCACCGAAAACACTACAACCGGATACCAGATATTGGAATGACCATAATTCTGAAGACTATAGATACATGCAAAATTAATATTACACAAATAAATGCTCAAAAAAAAAAAAGACTAATATGTTTTTAGAGCCTTTAAAATTATTGAGTTATAACTTTGGTCCCTATAACATTATTCATTCCTATAAAATTTGAAATCACTCCTTTTTGTTCTAATGGAAAGTGTGAATTTTAGTTTTAGCCCCTGTAAAATATTTTTCTTCGATTTTTATCCCTCCAAACTTTTCAATAACTGTTTTCAGTACATATATTCATTTTAAGATGGATGAATAACATTTATTTTACGAATTTTAAGAGTTTTTTAGGTCACAGATGTCGACATTATATTACAAAACTAGTATTTGTGACTTGGAATTACGATTCAACTTTTTGTTCAACACATAAGTAGTTAGTTAATAACATATAACACTAGGAATCAAAAGTAATTTTCAATTTTACATATTTTCAATTTTCAAAACTCACTTATTTTTCAGGAACTAAAAACATATTTAAGCCTATAGAAAAAATACAGAAAGTGAAAGATGTACTTATAATTAATAATTAGAATTCATGTTCTTAAACTAAACATACATCTGAATAACAAAAAGAAATAAAATTATAGGTTTAATTACTCATTTGGTCCCTTCAATTACAAAATTTTCCCTCTAATCATAGTACTTACACTTAGAAACATCTCTCTTTAGTCTCTATTTACACATGTCATTTTAATCTCAAACGAGAATTAAAAGGGATTAAAAGTGATATGGAGACAAAAAAAAATAAAAATTATTACTATATGGACTAAATAAGTAATTAAAACAATTAAATAAATGTAAGCCACAAAGTGTACGAAACTAAGACAGCTTCCAGCGTGACCAATGAAGTAGTACAAAAAAAGGACTATCAGAACAGAAGGATGAGTGATATAACAGAGGCAGAGCAAGTCCATGAACCTTTCCTAGACTTCTGTGAGAACCGGACCGAAAATAATAGAGAATGAGTTACCAACTGACAGAACAGAAATGGGAAAATATAAAAGTGGGTTCTTAGCAAAAAATGCAGAGCTTGGCTGGCACAAAAACAGTGAGCACTGGGTATTAGTAGGTTTTGTGTTGAAACAGGAAAGAGAGCATTGAATATAGGAACCTGATTGTGTTAGGAATTAAGACAGTTTGAATGATAAAACATTTTTATGAAGCAATTTTGGCCAGGGCTAAACAAAGTTTGATTGGTTAGTAGAATAATGCTTTGGACAAGGTGTGTAAAAAACCCATCATGGTCGCACAACTATAGCACATAAAATGCTGCAATTTTGGTCACTATTGCTGCTGTGATAGACTTTACTGAAATCCACTCCATTATGTAAACCTTGTATAGCACAATATTGCCAAGTTAATATGCAAGTACACGAATGTGGAAAAAATCTAAAATGTAACCCAAGATAAAACATGAGAAGTCAGCAAAAAGAGTAGTAAATATTAAAATAACAAACACTACCACTTTGAAACTACATGAAGCACCGCAAAAGGATAAAGTCTAGTCATTCCAAAACGCACATCAATTTCAAATAACAATTTGCATAAGACAAGGAAGTAGGAAGGGATGCGGTACCACATTGCTCCCCTGCACATTCTGTTCAATCAACATTACGGTTCTCATGCATGTCTCACAAAATCCCTTGTTTCCCCTGACACATAAGATAACAGCATCCTTGATGCATCCCTTGCACAAAGAAAACGTACATGTATAGCACATATAGTTTGCATTCCTCTCACAGTTGCTGCAAAGATGCCAACCTAGGATCATGTGAAGACCAAACACATGGAAATTTTCAGATCAGTAAAGCAATGTATTACAAAGATGATTTGCAAGTCTGATACCTTGGCATTCAAAATAAGTTCAATTATGCTTAGAAGAAAAAAATAAAATCTAATAATATCAATAACTGTTCCTGCAAACAAGGCTGTGAAAACAAAGAATAAAAAGGGAGGGAAGCATGACCCTTCATTAAAATGCATTGAAGTTTAACAATTACACTTCAAAGATAAAGTGTACTGATGAGAGAAATTTGCCTTAGAATTGATCATACATTTAGTGATTTAGAATCTTTCTAACTTGTCCAATCATATACAAATAAGAATAGCGTTAACATAGCACGATAGCAGAAATCTTCTTAAAAAATTGAAAGCAATAATAATAATACACCTTGCATCCCAAATAGCAAATATCAATCACCTCCTATTCAACAATCAATCACCAAGATCTGAGAATTCACGCCAATTTGATCCCATGCTGCCCTTAAAATAATCCATGCAACGAAACAAATTCTAAAATAAGAACTGTACGGACATTTACCCAAGGACATCTCAGATTACCAAAGACACCTCCGTCAACCTCATCATATGACTCACAAACAACATGTATAAACAAACATAAGTATGAGGGCATCTAGGAATACTGAAAACACCTCAGTAACAAGACTTGTAAAGCAATAGCAATTTTATCATGTATTAATAACTGTTTAGATGGTTCACCACATGATTATATAACTAATTGAAATTAAGGATAATATGTGTTCATCCTCAACGCTTATAAAGGTATAAACTCATTAAGAATAGTATAAATAGGTGACAATTTCAATGTACACACTATTCAACAACTACGCATTTACTATCTCATTTATTCCCCAACTAAGTTGAAAGTTGGAGCGTCTTCGCAAGCACACTATACCGTTGGCTCAAACTCCCGGTCTTGTAGAGGTTTTTTGGCCTTTGTAAGAACAAGAACTAAAACGAAATCTAGGCATTTTGGGAGCATTTGATACACACTAGTTACAACAAGCATAAAAGCACAACAAATATCTAAATTACAATAGAATTCATGTACACTGTTTGATGGACAATGAAAGAACAAGCAAACTAAAGTAAAATTTTTCGTCATACACTTTTAATATTTATATAATACACTATTACATATTATTATAAAATAATAATATTATATACACTATTACATATTATAAAATGTTCTAATATATAAATATATATAGATATAGATACAGTTGATGTACCATTCAGATCTCCCATCTCCCTAAAATATTGTAGTTATTTCTAAATTATGGAAGTGTTATTTGTTGCAGTCATTTTGTCCTGGAACACATGCCTAACAGATATAGGATTGATTTCATATACCCTATATCTCCACTTTCTATACTGAATTTGGTGGATCCTCGCAGGACTCTCACCATAATTTTGTTGCTGAATATGAAATCAATAAGGACATGGATCTTGGCTCCCATGTAGATGACAAAGTTGCCTTAGATTTGCTTGGAAAAAGAATATTCTGCAGCACAGCAGTTTAGAAAGAAAAACTCCTCCACTATTTGAATTGCATGGCATCCCAGGGTTGCTCCGCTCCGCTACCCACCACAGCACACTATTGACTACCGTGTAGTAGGCACTGGTACCCTAAAAGCCAAGCCAGAATTGCAGTTTTGGACTATATTTTTAAAACCTCGAATTTAATTTATATATATCACCGATGCAAAACATCTTTTACACGTCCATCCAATAACATCTGGCAGCTTGACCATATGATTTTATTCATCGATGTCATGGCGATAATGTAAGTTCCTATTGGGTGTTTTAGGTTAACAGTGTATAGAAATTAAACTCGTCTTAAACACTTCAAAGTAACTTCACAACTTCAAATGTAGGTGTCACCTACACGACACCAACAAATGTTCAAACTCCAAGCCCAACTGTTACTTTGATCTCCAACCCTTAAAAGAGTTCAAAGAATAACAAGGCTACAAACAATAGCAAATTGAGCGAACATTGGACAGACTGACCATACAAAAAAAAAAGAAATTAAACAACCACGACTACAATAACTGAGACGACACAGAATAAGGTGCGAAACATACCGCAATTCCACTTTCCCTTGGCTCGAAAGAATGCCTCATCACGATTAACGCAGGAAGGATGGTATGCCTTGGGACATCCCCTGTTGAACATCAAAGAAAAGGCAATGAATTTCCACAATAAACGTAAAAACAATGGATGCAGCTACAAAAATAAGAAAAATGCGGTGACAAGTAAAAAACTCAGAGTCACCTGCGGTCACAGAGCACAAGGTCACCCCCATCGAAGCAAATGAAACAAACATCCTCTTCCGTCTTTTTCCTGGACGCAACTCTCCCTGTAGTCTTAGCATTCTTCCCAGCCCCACGCTTCCTCTTCCCACCACTCACACTCTTCTCCTCCTTCTCCTCTGTATCTTCTGTTTTAGTCATTCCAGCATCAGCATCTTCTTCTTCTCCTTGTTGCTGTTCTTCTTCTTCTTCTTCTTCTTCTTCTTCTTCCTCATCCTCTTCAGCTTGTTGATGCTCCTCTTCCTCCTCATCCACTCCCTGTGGATGCTCCTCTTCCTCCTCCTCCACTCCTTGTTGCTGCTCCTCTTCTTCCTCCTCCATTCCTTGCTGCCGTTTTTCCTCTTCCTCCTCCTCCTCCTCTCCTTGTTGCTGTCCATCTTCTTCTTCTTCCATCAAAGCGTCTCCATTTGCGTCTTCGCCCCCAATTTCGTCCTCTTCCGCATCAATTGCCAAATTCGCTTCCGCCTCCACGTTCTCCATCTCCAAACCCACGTCGTCCACATCGGTCACCTCAGTCCCCTTCTCCTCAATTACCTCGTCCATCACTTGCGTTCCAACGCCCTCGTCGGACTCAACCGCCATCTCCATCGCCGCATCGGGTTCAACCGCGACAACCTCTTGCGAGGCGGCGGCGCTCAGCTCCCCTGCGGTATCAGGCCCAGGGTCCCCCGCGGCGGCGTAGGGCTCGGTGCCGTCAGAGTGTGGTCGGAGTGGAGCTTCGTCATCGTCAGCGTCCATTGAAAACAGAATAGGGATTCTAGGAACAACAATTTGAATGTTGAATTTAGGAGTGAATTAAAGAAAATTGAGAAAATGAAGAGATTTAGGGTGTGGAGAGAGGGTATATAAAAGAAGGGAATGGGAATGGGAATGTGACGGAGAATGGTGCGAATGCAAAGCGAAGTGGTTCTTCTGTGTTGTGTGTTTTCCAAAGACCAAACTATCCTTCATTCATGCTCAGAATCACCGTCTTCCTGCGCTGTGCCCTAACAATCACAATGCCATTACCCTTCAACCGAAAGGTCCACCTTCGGCCCGATAACTTGGCCTCAGCTTACTTTTTGCTACCGTATCTCAAACACCTTTTATTCATTTCTTTTTCTATTCGCACCTTCCCTCCATGTTTTTATTAAAAAAGAAAAATCTCAAATATTTGTTTAAGGAAGATATCTTCGAAAATATGTAGATTTTCCCGAAACTGCTAATTTTTCGTAGTTAACTTATTCAATATACTTTTAAGATCGCTTAACGATATGTTTAGTGGCTTTCGATTTTCAGATACTTTCACTGTGTTACGTTTGGAATTTTAATATTATTTTACTTTGTTTTAAAATAAGATTTTATTTTTCAAATGTATTATTAATAAGTTGGTGAAAACATAATATAGTATGCATGAAAGTTCACACTTCTTTAGCATGCATAAACATTACACTAAACAAACTAATAATATTTTATTTCAATTACTTTAATCTTAAAATTTTATCAATTAAAATGCATTAAATTTTCATAAATTTTTTTCTTAATTTTTTTCTAAATCTCATATCTTTAACTTAATCTAAACAATTCAATCTTTCACATTAAATACACAAAAATTTACTCTCTCAAATTTATATTTCCATGTGTTAAATACATTTTAATTACTTAATTAGTTTTTAAGTATATATTAAATGAATCATAAATATTTAACTTACTTTTAAAATATATTTAATTATCAATAGAATATGTATTTATAAACAAATCTTATCTTGTGCATTATCACATAAGGAATTAAAACATTATTTTTATCCAAAAGTTTTAAAACTACGTGTTTATAGTTTTTTTTTTTTTCATTATATATTTTTTTCTTTTACCTCTTAGAATTGATTTCAATGAACATTTCTTCAAGTGTAAATTCCTTACACGTCATTTATATCTTTTACTATAAACAAAAATATTATTCACCCACCAATCTACAACCATACTTATCCAAGTCAGTCAGCAAGATCAGAAATTCAAATATCACTTTTTTTCATAAGGGTCTCATGACACATACGTAAGAGTGAACTGGTAATTTAAAATATTAATACAATATTAAATATATAACATATATTTACATCACATTCCTACACTAAATAATACCAAAACAAACTATATAAATATTTTTTATTCAAAATTGTTGGAAAGTTACATGATGTAAAATAGCAATGAAGTAAAACTGAAAAAAAAAATTCTACTTCAAATACTTAATAATACGATCCATCGGAATCACAACACCATATTAGGTATCAAATATTTTTAATACTAGAACATAATATTATACAAATATTAAGATAGAATATAAATAAATAAATATATAATAGAAGTGCATGTATATTACATTACAATGTTATATATATAAACTTATCGAGTGAGTTCATCTTATATTAAACTTATTAACACAAGATAATATCAATTATATGCAACTTAGTGAGTGAGTTCATCTTATTTAGCAACCTTTTTGAATTCATCTCATTTTAATTCACCATCACTTAAAGCGATATAATCTTCCAATTTCCATTCTATAAAAATCGTCAAAATAATGCAGACGTTACACTTAAATTATCTAATAACACCAATTATACTCACAATGATTAATATCTTATCTATTATTAAATAACACAAAATTATCTTCACATTCTACACAATGACAAGTGAACACAATTACCAATTAAACTAGGTTAAGAATTATAACTTAAAAGAAAATAATCACAGTCTTATATATATTAACTCCCTTAAATAATAATATAATAATACTTAAAATTTGTTATGCAAACTTAAATATTTATATTATTATAAAAAAAATGTATTGTACGTAAAATAGAACAGCAATTGTGAAAATATCGTTGGATATATATTAGCGCCAGGTATTGTTCTTTTTTTATTCAGCTAAAATTCTGAGAAGTGTTCATCTTGATCGATCAGAAGTTAAATCTTGAAAGCTTCAATTGCCCTTTTGCCTTGCTGATAATACTGTAAATATATCTCAACATAATTCTTCACTGGTTTGTATAACACTGGCCTTGACTCGTTCACTAGCTTATCCACTGCTTTAATCTCTTTTTCTGAATCTGGGACCAAGAACATTGCCACTGTCAGCCTTTCCTTTTCTGCATTAACCACTGCCCTGTGCAGTGGACTCTGGAAGATTCCATTGCTCATTATCTGTTAACATCATTCATGGAATCATGGACAAATTTACTCTTGTATCGATCAACTCTATTGATCACATGAATCTAAAGTATAACACCACATTTATATAAACTTTTAATGAAGTAACTTAAACTGTTAATTTTATGTTATTCTAGATATGTGAGATTGCTGTAATTCTTTTTTTCCATTTTATTGTAAGAATTTGTATAAATGTTTACCCAAAACAGGACTTAAGAAATCCTAATTATTACCTCCATTTGATCACCAACATTAATCACAAGAGCATCAGGGATGATTGGAACTTTGAACCACTTATCATCTTTGAGGATTTGGAGGCCTTCTACTTCCTTGTCTTGCAACAGAAAAGTTATGGTGGATCCATCCGCATGTGTCTTCAAACCAAGAACATGATCAGGCATTGGACATGGAGGGTAGTAGTTCAATCTCAGAATCGTATCTCCTCTCTCTCCACATTCATTCAGGAAGCAATCCTCTTCCAAGTTCAGAGACTTTGCCATGGCCTTAAGAATTACTTCACTTAGCACCTTTATGCTCTCAGTATACTGTAGAATAGTACTCCTACATTCAGACATCCACTGATACAAAATGACTAAAGGAAGAATGAAGAAAAGAGAAGCACAAGCAAAGGCATAGATAGAGAAAAACTAAAAAAAAATTGATTGAATTATATCTTATGTTACAAAAGGTACAGGACAAAAAGAACAAAACTGAAAAACAAACACACAATAAAAAGAATCAAATGAGATATCAGACGCATCAAACAAAACAACAGAACCGCTTAATGATCATGAGTTGAAGAACTTACTTTTAAGTTTCTGAAATGCTTCTGTATTTAAAAATAAAACAGTGGAATCTTTTGGTGGAGCTAGCTATTACTATCAATGTCCTAGCTGGTTATGCAAAAGAACATTCAGGTTTGTTGAGAGTTGGAGAGGGTAGGAGTTTTATACCTGAAATCGTGGGGGTTTTGGGGCCAAAATTTGAACTCCCTCTGGTCTTCAGGCAGCACCTTTAGGTATACTCTGTCAGTCCAATCAAGCCTTTGATTTGCCGAATAGATTATATCATAGCCATACCCTTCAACATTTTTTGGTTCCCTAGCACACTTTTGCTTTTCTTCCTTTGGAAGTTGAAAGAATTGCTTTGAAACTTCTCTCACTTTTTCCAGAAACGAGCTTTCCATTCCATGGTTTATTGCCTGACAGTTCCACATAATATAATTGTGAGGCTTCGCCGATGTAACAGAAACTATCATTACCACTTTCAAAATAATTTCTTTGTAATAAATATTATACGATGATTTTGCCAATTTATATCAGAGAATGCAGGTGCTCTAAATCTACAGTGTGTTGTGACATAAAGTAACTAAAAGGGATACCTGAAAGCAGCCCCATGAATGAAGGGCATGGCGCAGTTTAGCAAGCTCTTGTTGTGTTGTAGATGGAGATGAGAGAAGATGAAGGTCGAGCACGGGAATATGTTCATGATCATGTGATGGAACAAGAGCATCACGAAATCCAACACCACCTTCCTCGTACAAGTAATCTTTTGGCAGATTTTGAGGATTCAACAGCAGTTCTTGGACAGGTTTGCCAATTATCTCTACCACACCCGATTCTGCCATCACATCTGTAAAGAAGAGTTGTAGGAATGCAAAGGTCAACGCGGAAGAAACATGGTTTTATCTTTCGTTGCACCATCAAAAGTTAGAAATATATATATATATATATATATATATATATATATATATATATATATCTGTGTGTATAT
>Ga0209489_109212_pt1 | contig 12516 bp, 6 predicted proteins | sample SiratrowhiteBW_FD_187527 | JGI IMG/M metagenome (GOLD analysis project Ga0209489, IMG submission 187527) | Root nodule microbial communities of legume samples collected from California, USA - Siratro white BW (SPAdes) (version 2) | ecosystem: Host-associated > Plants > Roots > Nodule | place: USA... | reverse complement strand
GTGCATTAAAAGTGTGGTTGCTATTCATTCTATTTGTATCATCATAAGAAATTTGTTCTGTGATTTCATCTTTGATGTGCTGTTGGCATTTGTGAATCTGTGTGATTGATCTTTCTTTATCTTTAAATCATTCTGAACTAGTTTTTAGTAAACTGTATAAGATCTGATAAGCCTGTATAGACTGTCTTCTCTGATATTGAAATAAATCAATTCATTCGAAATTGAAGTCAGTTTATTTTCGCTGAACATTATATTTTCCATCATTGAGATTCATTAAATCTTTTCAGTTTGTGAAAATTGTTTTCACTGTTTCAAAAAGACGAAAAAGTTTTCAAAGTTCAATTCACCCCCCCTCTTGAACTCAGCCTAATACATTTTCACATACTATCATCATATGACTCAACAGAATGAACTCCACCTACAACTGTACTCCCTAACAGTTTATAGATATTTCTAGCAGTTATCTTTCCTTTCATCATAGTCAATGCACCTTTAACAATTTTAATGGTCTGCCTATCCTCATTAGCTTTAGGAATAAAACCATTCTTATGTAAAGTGACCAAGGAAATCATATTCTTTTTCAATTCAAGTGTATGCCTAACATCACACAATGTTCTAACAGTACCATCATACATCTTAATTCTGATATCACCAATATCAACAATATTGCAATGCCTATCATCACCTAAATAGACATAACTAGAATTAGATGACCTGTAAGTCGTAAACCACTCTCTATTAGGCGTTATATGATAAGAGCATCCTAAATCAAGAATTCATACATCTGAAAACTAAGTAGTTGAAATAAAAAGCATGTCACCATCACTGTCATCAGACTCCTCATTCTGTACCACATTTACAAACTTGGATGAGTCAACTTGCTTTTCATCAATCTGCTTTCTCCACTTTGGATAGTCCTCTCTATATGACTTGGTTGTTTACACTTATAGCAGTGAATCATCTTTTTACCCCTCAACTTTGATCTGAAATTTCATTTTCTAGAACTATCCTTCTCTTGCTTTCTTCTACGTTTCTGGCCACCCTTAATGTATAAATTGTCACCTTAAAAAGAACTCTCACCTACATTCTACTTTCGTTGGTCGTGCGCCAACAACGTTGTAGTAATCTCCTCAATCTTGATTATTTCTTTCCCATACGTAAGGGTTTTCACAATATGTTCGTAGTTAAGATAAACAAAGTTCACATAAAAAAATCAATAAGATCAAAATGTTAACAAATGCCCCATGGATTAAGGTCAACACATGAACCATCTTTCAAAGTAAAATAATTATTCAAAAATAAAATATGAAAATCTTTATAAAAATGAAAACATTTACTCAATCCAAATTCAAAATTAATATGGACAAAGTCCATTTAGGCTTAGATCAAGTTAGGTTAGACTAACACTCTGTCAAGCTAGTCGAGATGAGTTCAAGTCAAATTAAGTTTGAGCAAGCCATATCATGTTCAAGTTAGGTTAAGTTAGGTCTAACCTAAATCGTGTCGAGTTAGGTTAAACACAAGTTAGGACAAGTTAGATATGACCAAATTCAAGTTGGGTCAAGTCCAGTTTTAGGCAAGTCAAGTCAAGTTGAGACGGGCCCTAAGTCACCAATAAGTCGGGCTGAATTAGGTAGAGCACAGTATTATTTTCTTTTTTCAAAAAGATAGTTGTGTTTCACTCACATTAGTTTTAGATTCATTCTCCATTGCTTCTCTATTATCTGAGATTAAACATCCTATCTTTGATTCTTTGATAGTTGTTCTTAATGCGTTTATTTTCTTGATTAAATAATATTTATATCTTAATCTGAATATTCTAATGCCTAATTTAGTGGATTATAACTAAAAAGTAATTCTTATTTCATATTAGTGGATTATAACTACTTAAATGCTTTCAAAGTCATAGATTATAATATAAGGTACTTCACATTCTAAATCTTCCTTTGTATAAAAGCTTTTTTGAAACCTAACCTTCATGACGCACTAGTAAAAGAAAGTTTTCAAATTTGTCATTCTAATTAATCTGATTTCAATTCAATATATTACGTTTGTGTTTGATTTGTTTCATTTAGCAAATTAAAATAGAAAAGTACATAATGAAGATCAAATTCAAGTGTCTAATACGAAAGTGTGATTTGCCACTTGCTAGATGTTTCTTATTGTTCTGAGCAACTAAATGGTCAAATCCTTTGAAAGTTATAAATACCACATCAAGATGAAGTTGGAAATACAAGAGAGAAAATAAAAACACAAATCAAAGAGTTTGTACATAGATTTACAATGCATTTAGAAAAGTAAAGTAGAACTGAGTACTTCTTATATGTTGTTTTAGAATGTCTAATAGAGGGGCATTGTGTGAAATACTTTGTAATTCTTCACCACTATGAAGTAAACTCTTGTGAGGTTTAGTTGTGCTCTCTTTGAGAGTTTTGTTTTTTCATTTTCTCTAGCGGTCTTGATCTCAAGGGGAGATTCATTTTCATTTTCATTGTAAACGTTTACTTATAATAGAACCTCTTGAGCACTTTGCTTGAGAGAACTGAACATAGTCAAGAGTTAGGGTGAACCAATATAAAAATTTTGTTTTTTATGCTCATCATTTTTACATTAGAAGGTCTAATATTTATTATGTTCTTTGCAGTGAATTGAGTTTAGACTTTATTCAACCCCTCTTTTAGAGCCAGTTATTCCTACAGTTCTGATGGTTAAATGTGTATGCTCTGAAAGTTGTTTTTGTCATCATTAAAAAGGGGAAGATTGTTGAGACCCTAGACTATTTGCCTAGACAGTTTGTTAAGCCTCTAGACGGTCTAATGACAAAAAATATATGTGGAGTTTATGTTTTTAAGTTTTGATGATAGGAAAAACTAACTAAATGATTTACTTCAATCTTGACTATTCTAACATTGTTTTGTATAGCTACAATTTTACGTAGACCCTCTAAGGGTTTATAACATGTATTCATGATAAATAGTCTAATAATATTGTTAATTACATAAAATAATTCAGACTAAATGTTTCATTTGTGGTTTGAATGATGTAATAGTATTTTGTACAACTATATTAAGTAGTAGACCCTCTAAGCGTCTATAACTTTTGTCCATAATAGACATTTTGATAAATTGTTTATCATAGATGGTCTGATGAACAAATTAAATACGTAATAGATTTTGTTTAAAATAATTAATTGTTAAAAACAAAATCTTCATAATACATATACTTACTAAAGATGTGTTTAATCAAAGCAATACACTACAAAAAAAAACTACCGACGAGACAAATCCATCAGAAACACCCAAAATCTGTCAGTAAATTGATTGTATGTAAATTTACCGACGGATTTTTGAGTCCGTCGCTAATTACCGACGGATTTCTAATCTGTTGGTAATTACCGGCGGATTTAGGATAAATTTGTCGGTAAATCTGTCGGTAAATCTGTCGGTAATTATTGACAGACTCAGAAATTCGTCGATAAAATTGTCGATAATGATATTTTACCGATTGATAAAGTTTCGTCGATAATTCCGTCGATAATTTAATTTTTTCTTGTAGTGATATAATATCTAAAAGCAAAATATTTTAGTTGCAACTTTTGTGGAACAAAAAGATATTCACAACGTTTTTTATGAAACAAAAATATCTTTATTATCACTTTAAAAAAATTATCTTGCTTAAAATGATTTTATCAATTGTGATATATTGTGAATATCTCTAAATCCTTTTTAAATATAAACTAATTAAAAAATTAAAAAATCTCGAAGTATTTTGTTTTCAGCATCACATATTATTTGGAACGAAATATTTTATGATAATTTTTTAATTTATTTTGAGTAACCCATATTGCAAATACTTTCAAATTAGTTTATTAAAAATATTCGGAGGAAAATAAATTGAAAGATTATAAATCCAAATGCTATGTTTTGAGCATCTATCACCAAAAAGATAAAGATATTGCAAAATCCAAACTGAACCAATTCAATCAAAGGACAAATTTGAAAATTTATCTAAAGAGATTTAAAGGTGAAGAACGAAAGTAAGTTAAGCCAAGCAATTCAAGTTTTTCAAAGAGACCTTTCTGAAATACAAAATTATAGTGAGTGTCTAATCAAGCTATTAGAGTTTCTAGCCTTTTGGGTTGTGTGCTAAATCATTATAATTCTTCACATTATGAATTTATACCCTTGTGAGTTTTCTTTGCGCTTTTATTGAGAATTTTCTTTTTCTTTTCTTGTTAGGAGGAAATAAGAAGGGATAACCTGGAGAGGTGTGAATACTTGTTGTAATCTAGATAGGTGAGAATACTCATTGTAACCTGAAGAGATGAGAATACTCATTGTAACCAAGTGTGTTGGTTAGTGGACACTCTTAAGCAATTGTTTAAGGAGACTGGATGTAGCCTAATTTTGGATAAACTAGGATAAATTCTTGTGTGTTGATCTCTTATAACTCTTGTTGTTGGTCATGCTTTATTGTTTATCCTATTCTTCTTGTTAGATGATTTATTAGACGATTCTACCAAAAAGTTTCTAATAGACAATCTTTTAGCGATCACTAGAAGGTATACTAGACAATTTTTTTATCCGTTGTAAAAAGAGTATAAGGCTCCATCCAACCCTTGCTTCTAGAGCCAACTTTACCTTTAAGCCTCACATTTCGAGGATCTAATGCAAAGTTAAGATGTAAAGAATCAAAGATTTTCCAAGCAAGTCAATCAGTTGGATGTCTTAGCTTTCTATCTTTGGTGTGACCTTCATCATGTCATTTCATTGATTTAGTAGTTTTTAATGACATATAGCTTTTTTATCCTTTGTTTTAAAGGAAAGTACCTTAAACTTTGGTTGGAATTGGAAGTGAAGCTACCTTACAAAAAACTTTTCATCAATTTTGATGTTTCTTTTCCTTATATTAGAAGAATCACATTTAGGACGTCTAACTTCATTCTCATACTCCTTCTAAAATAGGATGCAATCATTAGGACAAAAATATCAATATTTTCACAACTGAAACCCAAGTCCTTAGTGGTAAACTTACAATTTTGGTGTGATTATGGCTAACAAACTCTTATAGAAATTTTAGCAACATGTCAAATGATATATTGCTCAATGCATGGAGTTTCTTGATATCTATCAATCAAATAATGATTGAAAAATTCGATAAATTTTTACAACCAAGATATTCTTCTTAGTGAGCATCACGTGTCAAATTGACAAACCTAATTGTTTAAGTATCAAAGTCTTATTATCTTCATCTATAATGATATCAAATTCATTTTCTCCCAAATATGTAAATATGATGAAGGTTTCCTCCAATCAACTATCCAAATACAATTTCTACTCTCATTGCAAGAATATAGAATATGATCTTCTTTAGTAACATTTTCAAATGCAAAATAAAATCCAATCCATTCAAATACCTAGTAGATGATCTAAGTTCTACCATCCAATTCTTCTCCATGATTATGTTATCTTGAAAATTAAAAAAAAAAATCTAAGAAAAAAATACAAAATTATCTATTAATAACAAATTATCTATGAACTTCAAGAATTAAAGGATACTAACAATTCAATGTCATTAATTCTAAATATGACAATACAACAATACAATGAGACCAACCAACTCTGCATAAATGATTTTATGTTCCACAATCACATGCATATAATCGTAACCTAACAACCTAACACATAATCAAGTTTTTCAATTACAATAACGTGTTTTGTTGTACAATGAAGAATGATAAAAAGTATGAATATGGGTTGATGAAATCATAGAATAATTTCATATAAACAATTCTATTATTTTTCTCCCCGTGCCTTTATGTTTATTAGATATTTTTTAAGAAAAAAATTCGAAAAAAACTGAAATTAGTATTTTTCTAGTAATGTATTTCTTTTATTTTGACTGATTTTAACCAACAGATATGTGATCAAATATTTTTTTAAGAAAACACTAAAATGCGATTAATAGAAAAAATATTTTTTTTCTTTTTTAATTTTAGTGACATTTCAAAGAAAATGTGAAACTATATTTTAGTTTAGGTTTTAGAATCTGGTATGAGATTAGGCATATTAAATAAAGTTTAGTCAGGTGAATGGACTTTGAGGTCGTTAGGTAAAAGAAAAGAAAATGAAGGGGTAATTTAGCATCACTTATTTATCTTTTAAATCAATATCATTTTAAGCCAAAAGGAAAAGTGGGTGGAAGAGAATGAGAGGTGTAGGAAGGAAACACAAATATCAGAATGGCATTAAGAAGCAGATTCTAAAAAAGTGTAGTTTTGTTGGGACAAGCGCAATGGACGCTGAAAGACCCAACTTTCAACCCTAGAAGAGAAGCCAAAAACCACCCGAAAAACAAATGGCATTCCTGTTATAGCAAAGCAGGACACGAACACGTTGTTGATGGCATGCAAAAATAGGAAAAAGAAGAAACCAGACAAACATTGAAACGAAAGTTGAAGTCAAAAAAGGTGGAAGACAATCTCCTTAAACCCCTCCCTCCCACACCCTTTTATCCCAAATCTATTATCTTCCCCCTTAGCCCTAGCTTCTTCTCAAAGGGGCTCTCATTTTTTCTCTCCCATACGAACCAACCCAAGAGAGGAAGAAAGAAAGAAAAGAGTAAAACATCTTTCTGTTCTTGACCCTTCTCTTGGCACAAACACCTTCTTCTTCTGCCACCATGGCATTCCCTATCCTCTTCCTTCTCTTCCTCTCCCTCCCCTTCTCCTCCGCAAAACTCAACGTTGACTACTACAAAGAAACATGCCCAGACTTCCCAAAAATCGTCATGGAAAATATCTTCACCAAGCAAAGTACAAGTCCCGCCACAGCCCCCGGTGTCCTTCGCCTCTTCTTCCATGACTGCATAACCGATGGCTGCGACGGTTCCATCCTCATCTCTTCCAACGCCTACAACCCCCATGCAGAACGTGACGCCGACCTCAACCTCTCCCTCTCCGGCGACGCCTTCGACGTCATAGTCAAGATCAAGAACGCCCTCGAGCTTTCATGCCCCGGAATCGTTTCGTGTTCCGACATCGTGGCACAGGCCACGAGAGACCTTGTCAAAATGGTGGGTGGACCCTACTACCCCGTGAGGTTGGGGAGAAAAGACAGCCTCGAATCTAGCGCCGCCAAAGTGAACGAAAGCCTTCCCACGCCCGACATGACCATGGACCAGATCATTGAGAAGTTCACGAAGAAGGGTTTCACGGTGAAGGAGATGGTGGCTATGACTGGCGCACACACCATAGGGTTCACTCACTGCAAGGAGTTCATCCACAGGATCTACAACTTCAGCAAAACCTCTGATTCTGACCCCTCCATGCACCCTAAACTGGTGGCAGGGTTGAGATCAGTGTGCCAAAACTACAGCACTGACCCCTCCATGGCTGCATTCAATGACATGAGGACACCAGGGAAGTTTGACAATGCTTATTACCAAAATGTGATGAATGGATTAGGGCTCTTGAGCTCTGATTCCATGCTGGCTGTGGACCCAAGAACCAGGCCTTATGTGGAACTCTATGCAAAAGATCAGCAAGCTTTCTTCAACGACTTTGCAGATGCAATGGTGAAGCTTTCCATCTTTGGAGTGAAAACCGGTAAGCATGGAGAAGTCAGGACCAGGTGCGACCAGTTCAACACCGTTAATCCTGTCTAAGCAACATATATTATACTTACTGAGGTTGAAACTATTTGATCATTCCAAACTATACTAAATCTTTAACATCCTGTGTTTGTGTTTATTATCTGCATCTTTATATGATCCATACTAATTTTTTTTTTATTTATAAAAGAAATGAACAATATATATATATACATTGAGTATGCATCGTATAAAGATTCTGTGATAATGTAGTTTCAGATTATCAAATAACTTTTTGGGGTTTTGTGTATCTAGAGAGCCATGAGTCTGCATTCTTATTTGTGTGCTTATCACAAGAAAGATGTCAGAAACTTAATTAACTAGTGTCTATAAGTAAGGGCCACTAGTTTAGCTGTTTCGTTTAGTTTTTGTTTTGTGAAAGAGGTGAAAGTGCATGAGGCATGTGATGGAGAATGTAGTTTTACCCATCTGGTATTTGTTCTCCGGTGTTGCTTCTATAAATTATTTGATATTGGATAAATTGTACGTGATAATAATAATAATGAATAATAGTTAATTACTAGAAAACTTCATCTTGTATTTTATGATTTACTTGTTTACACGAGTTATCACTTGTTTCTATCACCTGTTATTTTTCTACCCCTAACATACATGTCATTAAAATATGTAATTCTTTTGAATCAACAACTCTTTAACTAATTTTTACTCTTTTTTATAACGTCTAATTTATTTTGATAGAAAGATAGAGAAGACAAATAAGTGCAAGTATATAATTTTATGTTTACTTTACATCTTTTGGCGGCTATATATGGGAAGAATTTATCAACCAGAAATGAGATACTGCTAGCAACAATGTATATCGATAAGATTGAGATAAGAAATAACTTTTAGAAAAATAATATACGAAAAATCAAATTAAACATGATGTTATTTAACTTTTTCTTTAAGTTACTTACTTGACAGAATAAATGTTTTCAAACTTGTTTAGAGTGCACAAACTGATAAATAAAAACAGGAATATTCTTTACTTTTAAAATAGTTTCTATTTCTAATTTTTAAAGTTAGACTTAATTAGACGTACGAACAAAACAAATTGTCAAGTTTTCGAGTTAAAAAAAATCAAGTTCAAATACACGTATTTATAAAAGTTTTAAAAGGTTAGGAATTAGCTACTCAAACTTACAGAAGAGCACAAAAATAGAAAAAGATAACTGAGAAACTTTAAAACTAGACGGGCAGAAAACAGTAAAAGAAAAAGAAGAAAAATAATTTTATTTAAAATGGTTCGGTTGAAGTATTAGTAAAGATTATAATTCAGCAATTTCTCTCCTAATAAACTTTCACTAAGAGTTAACTAAGTTAGTTTCAACTAAATGTATAAGGTCTTAGTATAAATATTGCTATAATACGTGAAACACACCTAGATTAAGGAGAAAGACATATAAACACGGTTCCTCTTTACAAAACAAAACAGTCACTAGACGGTTTCATCATATGGTTATTAGCATTTTTTGCTTTGATAGTAAGTACACCTATGTAGTAAAAAATAAATATATCATTCTCTTCAAAAGACTTGTAGAACACATAACAATAAATGCAATGGATAATAAATTTAGATTACAAATTATTCTCAATATTTAAATTGACAAAGGAGAAAATGAAATTAGGCAAAAACAATTAAAATATTTCTGGTATTTTTAATGAGAACTTAGAATGTAGAAAAATAATGGAGATGATATGTAATGTAATTGTTAGGGTTAAACTTCACCAAACCTCTCTCTCATGCATAAAAATGATTACCTTCTTTTCAAACTAATGTCAATGTCAACCCACAATAATACTCAAACCTTAATTCCTTAAGTAAATGAGCCTAAGTTTTTTTATTAATCGTCAATTCTTTTATCAATTATATAAAAAAACTTATTTTTGTCACAAGGGTCCGTCCTTATATATAAGCTTTCATTTGGTATTCTTTTTTAGATTTATATTACAAATGATATTTTCCAATACCCTGAGAATCAATGATCAAGTCATAAATTAACACGATAGAATATGAGCATAGAAATAAAATACCAACATAGAAAAGATATATATATATATACACACACACACACTACAATAAATATCACTTTAGGCAAACCATAAAAACCGCAATCTAAAGTTTAGGCAACGATTTTTCAGCATGGTCTAAGTGAGTGTTGCCGTTTGTAATAGGCAACAGTGTTTTTTAAGGAAACAATTATTAAAATGTTGGTTAATGTGTTGACAACAACCACAATTTTAAAAACGTTACCTAAAGTGTTGAAAAAAATTATAATATAATATTTTAATTTTACATGAATTGCTTATACAAAAATTAGTAGCTTAACCAAAAAATATTATTATTTATATCTTTAAAGCTCAAAATTTCACAGTAAGGAAAACCAATATTAAAAATTCAAAAACTAAAGTCATGTAATTTATATATATCAAAATAAACATAATTGAATCCATAATAACATTCATTGCATATTTCAATGTTACTCTTAATACATGGTCAAAAAAGTTGTCTTAAAACATAATGAGTATCAACCCATCAAAATTAAAACTACAAACTTAGTTAAAAAAACATCATGTTTAAATTGTTCATGTACTACATAACAATAAATTGGTTCTTCTTCAATATTGTCTTCATTATCTTCAAGTTGCAAAAAAAAAAAAAAACAAGTTTATTAGCATGTTCACTGTCAAAATTTTGTAGGATTAACCAATAAAAATCAAATAACAAAAACAATGTCCAGCTTAACATGTGAAAATCAATTAATACTCACTCCTCCAACAATACAAAACAAAACAATTTTCAATTTATACCTACTCATACGGATCATGGGTTAATGCAGACGAATGTAGTCCCACTATATTACTTTCTTTACTTAAAACACGTGTCATCATATTACTTATGTCCTCCTCATCTAAATCTGGATTTTGCTAGTTTACCACAAGTTTTACCATTGCCTCTATATCTTGCATTTTCTTCTTGATGTCACTAATTTCATTTTCATGTTTTTTTTTTCTAGCAGCAATTTTTTCATTTCTTTTAAATGTTGATGGAGTCATAGTCTTTCCATAACAACGTACTCTCCCAAGTTTTTCTTTTCCAAATAGTGATAGAAGGCTTGTTCCGCAGATTCAGTTGAGTTTTCAATGGAACCTTGAAGCTTGGTCTAATAAAAGATAATGATTTTGAATGATTAAAAACAATAAATTTATATGTACTTCATAAATAGTTGTAAACTTACAATAGCATTACATGTTTCTTTATCCATTTCTTTTCTGCTCCGGCCTTGCCGAAGTTGACGAGTTGTAATAATCATTTCAGCTCGAGTAAATTTTTCTCCTTTCTTTTTCTTGGCACGCTACAATAATTGCATATTGAAAAGTAATAACAAAAAATTTATTACAATAATTTTGTATTAGATTAAAAATTTGGAGGTATGATTAGAAATGTAATATAATATATACCAATTCAGCATGAATTCTAGAAAAACTGGTTTCTCCCATGCGATGAATGTACTTTTGCTTTGCCCTGTTTGCAACATTTTTCTCGCTGATTCTCTACATTGTTGTCGCAACCAGGCTCACGACGGGGCGATCAAAAATTTATTTTAAAAATATTTAGATAATTAAATAGAGATTTGGAGTCGCCACTATAGTTTATTATGGAAAACCATAGAAAAACCAAAAATAAAAAAATAAAAAAAAATGTCTACGAACCAGATTCCAAGATTCGGGAGTCGGTTACATGCGGGGAAGGTACTAGCACCCCGGAACGCCCGTCCTAAGACGGTACCTTTAATCAAATTGATAGAAATAAGTATGGCTTTTTTTTTTTCTAAAGTATTATTTTTCCCAATTAAGATAAAAATCCCATCAAATAATAAAAACGAGCAAGTATATTTATAAAAATGCCTATAAATACAAAACAAATAAACAAAGAAAATATTTTATTATTTTTATTTGGATGATATTTGGTTTGTGTATTTAGGAAGTCGGGTTAACATGGCGTAGAAGGTGGTCTGGTTGATGATTATTGGAATGGAATGGAAAGGTGATGGAGATTCATGGTGGGATGTACAGTGGAGATGTAGGGCAAAAACACAATGCAGAAACATTGTGGAATTATGCGTTCATGGAAATGTATGTTGATGAAATAGGAATAATTGTTGGTGCTTTTTTATTTTATGCCATGAATGAATATACAAGCAAAAAGGAAAAAAAAACATACCTTGTGCCTAGTCTTTTCTTTCTCAGTGTGCTTTCTTCTTTTCTCTCTTCTCAATATTCTCTCTCGTTCTCTTTTTTTTTTCACCAAAATTATCTGTGTCCTTTTCTTTTTCTTCCTTTTACTAATATATCTCTTTTTCTTTTTCTTCCTTTTACTAATATATCTCTTTTTCTTTTTCATATTATTTTAATTGATATTTTTTTTTAAATTCCTGTAGTTTAGTTCAGGGAGGTTACCACTCTTTGACTCATTCATATTTATTATTTTTAATTATTTTTTTTTAAATTAATATTAAAAATGAATCTACCCAATAATGAGACTTAAATCATTTTTCAACGGTTTAACAATCCATTATTTATTATTAATTTTATTTTTATTTAAGTGGAGAACGTTGGTTGTTATCTGAGCGGTTTCAAAATTATTATTTGCAAATATTTCTCTTTTTTTTTTAAAAAAACAAATATGTGGAGCTAGGGAGTGAGAACATTGGGGTCTACTGCCATTGACTCATTCTTTTTATTATTTTTTATTATTTATTTATTATCTTGAACGTGCAAATCAAGTAAACAGTTTGAAAGCAGTCTTCCTTTCTTCTTGTTTTTTTTTTGTTTTATTATTTATTCTCCTTTTCTAATATATAT
>Ga0209489_109211_pt1 | contig 12516 bp, 4 predicted proteins | sample SiratrowhiteBW_FD_187527 | JGI IMG/M metagenome (GOLD analysis project Ga0209489, IMG submission 187527) | Root nodule microbial communities of legume samples collected from California, USA - Siratro white BW (SPAdes) (version 2) | ecosystem: Host-associated > Plants > Roots > Nodule | place: USA... | reverse complement strand
TGTTGTGGGGTAAGGTTGAGGTCTAATTAGTGAAGCATGCAATCTTAATCAATGATAAGCTCCAAATATATTTTCTGAATTAACAAAAGTTTTGAAAAATCATTAAAATCAAAACTTGCGTTTTAAGCAACTATTTTAACTAATTGGAGAAAAACAGTCGACTATTTGAAAAATCAATCGACTGAATTTTTAAATGACAGTTGTCTATAAAAGCTAGCGTGAAAAACTTTGAAAGTAACGAAAATCATTTTTACACATTTTCTGAGCTAAAGTTTGAGATTTTCAAAGAGAGCAAATGCGCCCGTGAGTCTTGTTATCAAAGATCAATCAAATTTTTCATCAAGAACTGTTTTCTTGAACTGCTGCTGGAGCTACCATTTGACTGAGACTGTTCTTCGCTGATTTGATCATCAAGACTAAGCCTTCTATACCCTTTCTTGTTACTTTTGTATTCATTTGTATAGAAGTGCTTGTATTGCAGTAACTGTGTTCATCCTTCATCTGTATTGGAATTTCTACTGCATTCTTGAATTGCCTGGGTTGGTAATTCTGTTCTGTACAGGGTGCGACTTGCTGTGGGTTTCAGCAAGGGTGTTCGTGAAACACACAGTGGGTTTCTGTGTGGTTTCCTGTTCTGCTGTGGGATCAGTAGTGGTCTACTGCGAGTTGCAGTGAGACGTTTCTGGGTTATATAGTGGACTCTGTATAACGTTACTTGTTGTGGGTTTCAGCAAGGGAGTTCTTGAAGAACACAGTGGATTCTGTGGTGTTTCTTGGTCTGCTGTAGGGTCAGCAGGGATTGGATGCAGAGTGCAGTGTTGTCTTGCTGTAGGCAAGTGTTGTAAACTGGATCAGGTTGATCAGTTCAGTGAAATCCTTACTGTGTGTGAGGGACTAGATGTAGCCCGATTGTTGGGTGAACCAGTATAAAAATCTATTGTGTCCTGATTCTCTCTTGCTCTCTCTCTTTACTGCTCTTTTCTGTTCTTGTTGATTTCTCTTGAATTTTCAGAATTAAGTGAATCTTGCTAATTGAATAACTTCATCATTTTTTGAAAGCATTTTTCAGTAACAACTTAAAATCATTTATTCCTTTTTAACTCAGTCTAATCCAAACTGCTTTGAATATGTTAATAACCAGTATATCAGTTTCCTGTAAATTTGCAGTTTTGCAATTTGCTGGGTTTACTGTTTATCAGTCTGTTTGTCCAGAAAATCAAATCTTTCACTGTATAAACCTGTTTTCAGAATCCATAATTGAACTAGAATTGATTTAAGACTTAAACATCTTTTAATAAGTGTTTCTTTAATAAAAAGAATTTTATTTCTTGATTCATTATAATTCGAACTGTTGATTGAATCACAGTTGATCAATTCATTCTGTGTGGTTAACTTCTATTCTGTTTCTGTGTAGTAAACTAAATCGCTTCCGTACTTACATTTGAATTCTAATAAAACTGTTTGGTTTGCTGCTTTGTACTGAGACTGGATTGTATTCTATTTACTGATTCATTCTGCTGCTTTGCTCAGTAAAGTTAATAAAGATCCAGTTTATCAAACTGACTTACATTTTCTAAAAGGTAAAATAGTTTTTGAAAAAGATTTTGAAATCCAATTCACCCCCCCTTTTGTATTTCAGCCAACACAGTCTTTCAGTAGGTTTACCATGAGGTCCTTAAATTGTAATATATTAAATAATGATTGAGACACCTTATTGATTGAAGTGAAGGATAATCTTCTCAACTTAACAAGATGACAAGTTTGACGATTGGAAGTAGAAAAAATATGTCAAATATTAAAAGAAATGCATTTACTCAAAAGTCAAAGGACTTTATCATAGAAATGCCCAAATTTAGAATATCAAACACAAGCATTCTTACAAGAGTCATTTTGAAAAAATAATATTTGTACTAGTATTAAAAGAAACAAAATTAAAATTATTATGTTAAAGAATTGAAGGAGGCAACACATAATCCTTCAATGAGATTACCACCAACGATCTTCGTGGAATGAAACACCTCCTTGTTAAAAAAAAAAAGTTTTAATAAATGTGATTGAGAGATCACTATGGGTCAATAAAGCACTAACAGACAACAAATTAAAATGAAATTGAGAGGTACATAAAAAACATTATAAAACACTTACACATACCTGCATATCAGTACCATTCTAGTCAATATGTGATAATTTAATATCATTAAATATACTTTATAATGATTCATTGTATCTTTATGATGATTAATTATATGACAAATATTATGTTATTCATCACCATAATTCCTATTCATGAGGAACAACTTAGTGAGCCATGGTCCCAAAAAGTCCTATAAAGAGAGATTGATCTCACCAGGAGTACTCAATCTCATATTCACTTACTCAATACTTATTATAATTATCTTTATTTTCTTATTGACTTGAACATAAGAGAATCTTTTATGTGGATCTCTACTTGGTGCTTCATCAGCTAGGCTCTACAACTATTATAAGAGAAGATATAGAGCTTGGTTAAAGCTTGATTTTCTCAAAGTCAATTATATTTCACATTGAAAGGTTCTAATCCAATTCTAATAAAAAGAACACTAATGTAGGAGAAAGTTGAACAATGTCAATAGTTACTGCATGAATAACAAATTGATTGGGTAACATAAGAGTTTTAATCAGTGACATATATGTAAGATTGAAAACATGACAAAAAATGAGCAACATGAGTACTAGCACCTGAATCAATAATCCATCTACCTTTAAACAAACAATTGATATACATAGCACATAAAACTAATCCATCGAAAAAATGACTAGCATCTATAATAGACATAATCATACCACTAGGAGTAGTAAGCCGTGAGACATTAAAGTTTTCATCCATGCATGGGAGAAAAAAATTATTGGTATGAATGTGGAAAGATCGCTTCTAATACCATCTTAAGATACAAAGTTTAAGTCTAACACATTCTTATAAAATCAACTTAATACGTTGAGGTTTGTCCTCACTTATCTCTAATTAATGTATGATTTCCAACACATCCATTCACATCAAAGAAATCATATATTCATGTCGATGATGCCGAACACAAGAATCAAGAAAAATCCAAAAAAACCTAAATCTTAATTAGATAGACTCATAATAACTTTGATGCTATATTAAAAGAGAAAAAATAAAATAATTCATTGAATAAAGATATATGTCATTTATATAAAAGAAATAATGTTATGTATAATAACAAATATCCTAACAAATTGAATAGAAAAATAAATAAAATAACTAATTATATTATTGTGATTATATTTTATTGTAATAAATAATAAATATTAATCTCATATCGATCTATTGAAAATAAAATAAAAAAAATACTAAATTTAATAAATTTATTAAGTTAAGAAAGTGGCCAGAAATATGATTGAAGTATTTCATCCTGGTGTTAAGCATCTCTAACATGTATGAAAAATAACATCAAGAACACGGAAAAATATTTACTATATTTAACAACAAGGATTTATTTAAATATAATATATTTGACATTAGTTTCAAATTAAAATATTGTTATTATATATTATCAACAATTCAATTAATTAATTTAAAAAAACATTTTTAAAAAAATAATTAATTCTTAATTAATTTATACTTATAAATATTATTATATATCATAATCAAATTTAAATGAAAAATATAAAATAATAAATTATTTAAAGTCTTAAAATTTTTCTGTTAAACTAAAATCAAATATAAATTATTTAATAATAATGTGAGATGGTGAAGCTTACATTTCTAATGTAGAAACAACTCATATGAGTTGCCTATTAGGTTGTCCTTAACTAATATTTCCTTAAAGCAAGGTTGCTACAATGAATGAAGTTAGTTGGAAGTTTTGATTTTGTTTTGTAATGAAGTGCTTCCTTGGTGTGAAACATGTTAAAAACATGTTAATTAAGGATTTTTATCAGTAATTTAATATATTTGTACCAAGGTCACGTGGTTGACATGTGCATGTTAAGTTAACGTTCCAGTAACGGGGGATGTAGCTATAGATGTAGCTATAGCATACATCTTAACAATATATGGAAGTTACTCGATTTAAAGAAGATTTAGTTAAAAGGTAAATGCAATTATTTTTAAAAATATTTTATCTTTTTAATATATTGATTAAAGGATATTAATAAATAAGATTTTGTTCAATTGATTCTCCCAAAGTTATGTTATATAGTGATATTTGTACTTTATTTATTTTTATATATAGTAATTTTATTTTGTTTTATGTAAAACTTTCAATATATCTTTTTACAGTAAATATTTTGTAAGTAATTTAATAGAAACTTTGATAACAAATAACATAAATAACTCTGATAAATATTAAAATATAATTTAATATATTCTAATATTATTTTAATACATGATTTTAAGCATAATTCAACATTATATATTCGGTTTATTAACTAAGATTTGTACTTCATTTATATACAATAATTAACTTTACTTTTATTATAATATTTCAATTTCATTTTTACCGACTTAATTATTTTTTTTTTCAAATTACATACAATTTTTCCTGCATATGATTTTGTTGGAACCACACAGATTTATAATTATAATTAACAAAATTTTGGAATATTGTTTAAGTGTACAGACAAAGATATTATCATGGTGTGACGCATGAATGACACAAATAACCTTATTCATTAGACATATGGTCATTGTTCGCTATCAGGAGCGCGCGTGGAAAAATATTTTTCATTTTGAAGTTTTTTCTTTTTATATAATTCGAAGTTAATTTTCATTAAAATTAGGAAAGGAAAGACAAAAATTCGTACTAACTTAAAAAGGCAAAAAATAATTGAACTTTTAAGGTTATTTTATTCAGAAAAAATAAGTGTAGGGCAGAACGAAGTTACCCCAAAGAAATTCCAAATGCAAATATGCAAAGGGCCATTGAAAAATATGAAAGTGGTAACCCTAGCCCACATGAGGTGCAGTGCCATGAAAGTTGCTTCTTTAAAAGTTCAACGCTGGATGCTGGCAAATAGCTACCTGTTCTGTCATGTCTCTCCACTATAATGGTGTAGTTGAATTAAATTTAATTGAAAGTTAATTATTTATTCTAATTTTTAAGTCAATTATACTAAAATTGAGACAATTTTTTTACTAAATATGAAAAAAATGTTAAATATATAAAAATATGTGTATGGATATGGTCCAAATTCATCTGGGATGACTGAAAAGATAACCTAATCCTCTAATCAAGGTCTAAATATCTCCATTATTTGCTAATTAATACCCAATCAATCCTTAAATCTAATTAACATTGAAACCACTTTACATGGCTATACAGATGAAATATATAAATTGTTTATTTCAGGATTTTATGAAAATCATCTAAACTTTTATCCACACCTAATATGCACAACTAGTGAAGGTTGCAAAGTTAGGGAAATATCAAAGCAAATGAATTGATGAATTGAAGTTTGAAGTAAGAGACAAAGCACAATTCTAAACAACTGCATAGCACTCTTTCTTTTGTTCCCTATTCACTCCAAGGAAGCAATGTTGGTGTGCAGTGCAATGGATGATGAGTGAGAGAGACAGAGAGAGGACTTGAAAGCTCTACTGGCTGATGGCAACACTGAGGGTCCACACCCCAAAATGGAAACTGGCATTAATGTCCTTCTCACACCAATGGAACCTTTCTCCAACTAGAAACCCTAAAACTACCCCACTTGCTTTAGACCCTAAACCCTAGGGGATAAGTTTTTGGTATTTTGAACTCATTGGACCCACTTCTAGGCTAAATTATTATGACTGTCTTTAATATCATGTATGTGACGTCTCACTTTGTTTCACCCCTCTTTATCTTTTTCAACTCTCTTCCTATTCTCACACCCTTTGTGGTAAATCCTTCTTCTTGGAGCTTGTTGCTTTATGGACTTCTCATCTTCATGGTCATGCCAATTTTGCAATTCACATCTCATGTCTCCAACCATGTGACGCACTATAAAGAACCAATGTGCCATATATGAGAGTGTGTGTGTGTGAAACTATATAGGATTAGCCTTGGCAATGCCATGGTTACAAACCCTTAGTAATAGAATATCACAATGTGCCATATATATGAGTGAAAGAGTTTTTCTTGCCCTAAGAGGTTCTGTCTGTAAATTTTGCCTCTTAAGTTTTTGCATATATGGTAAAAAGGAAAAAGGGAATATAAACAATGATCCCTGTAGCATATAAACACCTTCAATAATGGAACAAACTACTAAATGGGACCATGATGTTTCTGAAAAAAAATTTCTGATCATATATATATATATATATGCATAATTTGTGATGGATGTGTAGTCTAATTCATCAATTTTTATTTTATTCTTCTATCTTAGTTCTCAAGTTATAAACTCATTAACCGAATAAAACAACTGTTATATTCGATTCTTAATGGATAATTTCATCATTTCATTTAATTTATGAAGAATATGCCAATGAATCAAAGTTTGTAGCAGTACTTCAGGGACCCAAAAAGTTAAATACTCTAATTAATTAAGGTAGTACAATAAAGAAACAATGTAGTTTATCTTAAATAGCATTTATGTACTTTCCATTTAAAGAAAGTTGTAAAAGTTTCCTGTATTACTTTATTTATCATTAGTGCAATCATTTGCAAAATAAGGTGATGTTATGATGCAATTTAATTATTATTCCAATGGAATATAAGTCATTTATAAACACTTTTATTTTCACACCATCAATGAAAATAATTCATAAGACTGTTAATATGATAATTTAACAAAATAATTAACGACTGCTAATGTTACTTAAAATATGAAATTTTAGAAGATTTTAATAATATATCATGCTGATAATGAATTTATTTAAAAATTACCTAGTAAGTAATCATACCTGGCTCATTACCAATAATGAAAAAAAAAAAAAAACCTTAATGTACGTTTTTACCAATTTGACGTCAAGAATCGTACAAAAGGCTGCAAGATGACTATGGGTGGAGCACATTGTGATTGTCCAAAGCAAAGCTAAAACTATATATTGATTCTTTGGATTATGATTTGGTTTTAAATGTAGCCCTCTTTTAAAGTTTTTCATACTTTGTTAATGGGGCACTTTTAATTAAGTTCCTAATACATACAAGGTTGAAAATTTGAAGGTCCTTAACCTTTTAACCTTTTAAGGAAAACTCAGTAGGAACACAATCTCTAGGAATCTAAAATTATGGAAAACTCAAGTAGGAACACAATCTCTAGGATTCTAAAATTAGTGGTTCGTATTATATGAAATATTGATGAGATTGTCCTTTTCGTCAATAGTCAAGTGATCTTTTTAGGAAAAATGGAAGTTGTGCAACAAAAACTTAGGCTAATGGGGGAGGAAATATTCCATTTCTTTGCCTCTAATTAATTCAAGATGGATATCATGCTAACATTCTAGACTTAGCTTGTATTACTTCTCATATTTTTCCAGTTTCCCAAACGCAAACTTAAAATAGGTTAGATAACCAGTGAAAAAAATTTCAAACAAAAAATACACAGATATTTGCGTGTTTTTTTTTAATAATCATATTATTTCTAAGAATTATTTTTTTGATTTTATTGATGACTAATGTTAATTAAAAGAAATTGTTCATCAGTTTTAGTAGGATTTCCCTTTCTAATTACTGTTTTTTTTCTATCACGAAGACTTAACATGAGATCTTGAGGAAATTAAGTGCGCTACTACTTAGATTAATAACTTCTTTTGTGCTTTTATAAACCCTTCTCTCACTTAGAATATATGTAATCATAATATTTATATACCTTATTAAAAAAATTAATATTTTAAAAGAAAAATCCAAAATAATATAAGTTTTTTTTTATTAAGTCCTTCCAATAAAATATAAAACATGACCAAGTAAAACATTAGATAATGACAAACACAAGTTCGTCTGTAAGACAGATGCAAACACTTTATATTCGTATAATTTTATTTGATAAGTAAAATATTTGAACAAACAATGCTAATACATAATCTTAGTCATTATTAATACATTACAAGAAAAAGTTAAATTATCGACGAAATTTTATTGTTGGAACTTTATCCATCGGTAAAATATCATTATCGATGATTTTATAGACAGATATCATCCGTCGCTAAATTTATCGATGAATTTATCCTAAATTTGTCGGTAATTACTGACGGATTTCTGACAGACTAAGAAATCCGTCGGTAAATTTACATATAATCAATTTATCAATAAATTTTGGGTGTTTCCGATAGATTTTTCTTGTCGGTAATTTTTGTTTTTTTTTTGTAGTGATAGTATATGTTGAATATTTTAAATATTTATTCTATGCATGTAAAGTGTGTAAGGCAGGGACAAAAAAAAAACTGGTTTGACGTAAAATTCCGAAAAGATAAGTGGATAGAGGGTTGAACACTCCGAGATAAATTTTCAAGACTATATATTTATGGATAGGATTGTGATGAGGTAGGAGAATGGGTAGAGGACAACAATAAAAAAGAATTTTAGGTGGAAGTTAAGTTGGAGAAGGGAGAGGTTTAAGTGGAAAAAACATATAGAAAAGTAATTGATAAATAGCATTTCTATTGTCCAAGTTAATAGGAGTAATTGGGATAGATGAATGTGGGTAGTTGATGACCAGTAAGAGCACTTAGTATAGTTAGGATATAAAATTTTGAACCAAGAGAGTCAAGGGCACTTAGTATAGTAAGAGCTCCTATAAAGTTTGAAGGTTGCTCCATCACCACAAGTGTGTATCTGGAGGGTACCATTGGATAGACTACCCACAAAGGTAAATTTGAGTCGAAGAAGAGTGAAATTGGAAAGTTTGGTCCCCCTTTTATTACAAGCTAAGGAAACAAGTCAATACCTCTTTGTTACTTATAAGCAGGTACAAAGAGTATGTGATGTCTGTGACAGGTGGGTTGGGATTGTAGTGGTTAGGCAAGACATTATCGCTCATCATCTTCAAAGTTCATTTGTTGAGCTTCAGTAGAAAAGTTAATAAACTATGGAAAGGGATGTGGATAACTATTGTATTAGAAATTTGGAACCATAAAAACAAAGTAGTTTTTAGAAATGAGTCGATATCAATGAAATATTTTGCTTTGGATGTCGTTGAGGTACAAAGTCTCTAGAGCTACTTTTATAAAATCTGTATATCCTATACAATGCTTGAGCACACTGGGGTAGAAAGGCTATGCTTAAAGTAGGGCTGCTCATTTTAAGCAGCCCATACTAATTAGCAACAAAGTATATATTTTTGTGGATGTTGGGTTGAACTATGGGATGCTAAGTTGAATTATGGGATGGTGGGTAAAGTGTACAACAACTGTGCCTAGGTGTTAGGGTGGGGAGGAGGGGTGGGTAAGGATTTGGAAGATGTAGGTTGTGAATCTGTTGTGGATTGAAATTATAGGAGGAAGGTTCACTTACAAAGTGTATTGTGTAAAGTTGGAAGGACACTAACTACATCTAACTACATTCATATAGGATGTGACCTTCTAATGCAAAGAATCTGTCGGGTATTACTCACAGAGTCTAGGGCTATAGAAGACAAGAGATTTGATAAGGTTGGAACGTATCAACAACAAATATTTTTTAATCTAATGTCATTATGTTTAAAGGAATATATAAGAAATGTTGCATACACTACTACAGTGTATTATCCGTAATAGCGATAGATAAAATTTTCTGTAATGTTGGTATAAATGATATGTTGCTTGTAAGATACACGATAATGTACGCCTTTGTTTAGAAATAGGATTATGTATTAGTTGTAATGGTGTAGGTTTCTTTTTATAAGGGTTGTAGTACCCCTATTAATGCATTCATTTTTTTACTGTTAAAAAAAATGTAAAGAATGTTGACTTCTTCATTCTTACAAGAAGATCTCACAAACACAGGTCTACCTTAAAGATCTCTTAAATAACACACTTAAAATTCTTGCACGCCAACAACTCTTTTAACTTGTCAAGATGTCAGCTCTAGAAAAACTATCAATCACACATGTAGTTCAAGAAAACAACAAAATTATGGTCAACCAAGAAAGGACACAAAAGAGGTAAATCGACATTTATGCATTATAATTATGGCAACTAAAAAGCAAATCCAAAAAATCTAGAAGCTACTGAATTAGCTTCAACAAATAAATGTGACACAATAGTTTAGATATAATCTTATATAAACATCATACCAAAGATATAGTTTTGAAATCATTTGGATCTTGTGGTTCCCAGTTTTGGGTACCTAAGTTATGAAGGATGCATTAATTCCTCTTATAATCTACCACTTTCATAAAGTCACCTTTTATAAGTTCACAAAATAGTTTTAAGAATCCAAAATTATATCTGTCTGGACCAATACTCTTATTAATATCACATTTTCATTACTTCTCGATTTCTACTTTTTGTAAAACTTTCTGTTAACATCCAATTATCTTTGTGTGTCAATGAGGAGAATTGAACATCATCCCATTTAATTCATAAAGTTGATTCTTTAGCCGAACTTACTGAACAAAAAATTTATCTCATTTTTTTTTACCCTCATAGGTTTCTTACACCAATTAAAGAATACTCAGTATTTAGTTATAAGTGACTGCAGTCCACATAACACCTTTTGTTTAGTCAAGAGTGATTGTGATTTAAATGATATTCTATATTTAGCCAAAAGTTCTTGGAGACAAAAGAGCACTTAGTTATATCTTGCAGTGTTGGTTTGCTAGTGGAACATGAAATTTAGATGAACCGATATAAAGACTTTTAGTGTAAATCTCTTCCACCTTTATCTTTTTGAATTGTATTTTATTAATATGTAATTAATAAAAGAATAATAATTTTGTTAAAACTAGTTTTGAAAAGTGTTTTAAATAACGAATTTATAAAACTTGAAGTTACGTTTGTTTTACATGTTCATTGGACTCTATTATTATGAATATTTGGTAATGTGTTATTATGAATATTTGGTAATGTGTTTGCCAAGTTTGAAACTTTGTCTAATTGATTGTATCAAACATTGATTTGCAATTTTTTTAAGTTTCAAAATATGCAATTCTTGACCCTCATTTTGTATATTTCACATGTTTTTATATAATATTATATTTTTTTAGTGAAAAAATAATAAAATGTTCATACAAGTACTTCTTTTTTTTAGCTTAAATAATAATCAAGTTAGGATAGTGAATAGTGAAAAGGTTATATGTTAACTTGTATAGTCAAAATTTAGACCTTATAACAATCGTAATTGATATAAGGAAAACTCATTTAGTAATACCTAATAATAAAGATAACATCTAATTACAATTTTTTATATTTAAATTTCTTTTATCTTATTTACAAGGATAAATATAATTTTATCTATAGTCCTATTTCATTCACAAATGCATGATGAAATTTCTATATTAATTGTAGAATTGACATAAATTTAGATTACATCTAAAGTTTTCACTATATCAGTTGTAAATCGACATAATAGGATAATAGGTAGTAGTTTGTATGTTTATGATTAAGTGACATAGTAATACTAAATCCAAAACCGTTTCAACTTCTACTACATTCCGTGTTTCAATAGATGCATCCACAATGTTTCATTCTCTTTCATAGTTTTTTTTTTTTTTTTTTTTTTTTTTTTCTTTCTCTTCTACTCCCTTTCCTTCAGTCTCTTTAACACACCCTCTCTAAATACAAAAACATCCAAAATGACAAGAACGAAGTTGACACTATTGACTTTTTTTGGCTTCAACTCTTCACCCAATGAGGTGTTCAAGGAACTTGCACGTGAAGACAACGATGCCACCATTTTGAAGGAGCATAGCTTCACCACAATTATTAAGAGCAATCACAAACCTTACCCTGACTAAAGAGCCAAGTGATGGCAGAGAAAAAGAATGTAACAGACAAGAGACAACATTGTTATTAAATATGAATACAAAAATTGTATTTCTAATCCTAGGAAGACTTTTATGTTAATTATAATTTTAATTTGCGTATAAAATATTTAATATAAATAATATAATTATAATTTTTATAGTAAACACTTTTTTATGTCATTTTAAATTATAATTAATATAGAAAATCTTCTATAATTTTAGAACTATCGTCGCTTTATTTGCTACCGATAAATTATAACCATTATAATAAATTATTGTAAAATCATAATTTTGTATTAGTATTATATATTTTTTTTTATGTTGAGTCTTAATGAAGCACTTACACTATATAGTGATTATAACTAGAGATCTCTCCATATATGAAATCAATACAGAGTTTCCTTACCCATAAAAGGAAAGTCCACCTATAAATCCCAATAAACTTTAAAACAATAATCACATAATTAGGACTAATAGTGGACATAATGTTAACGTCTTAAATATGCAAAAATGAACATGTCATGTATTGAATGCACACCATTAAAAAAAGTCATGACTAACACATGTATGTGATTATCTTGAACATGAGTACGTTCAAGTAGATAATATATATATATATATATATATATGTATATATATATATATATATATATA
>Ga0209489_109208_pt1 | contig 12531 bp, 7 predicted proteins | sample SiratrowhiteBW_FD_187527 | JGI IMG/M metagenome (GOLD analysis project Ga0209489, IMG submission 187527) | Root nodule microbial communities of legume samples collected from California, USA - Siratro white BW (SPAdes) (version 2) | ecosystem: Host-associated > Plants > Roots > Nodule | place: USA... | reverse complement strand
TATATATATATATAAATAAATAAAATAATGTGAAAGACATAAATATTTTTAAATAGTAAAACTAATCTTTTAATCTTTGTAAACAATAAATAAAAGCTCTATGCGTAAATGTTGATTTTAAAATATAATAAAAATAATTTTTTGATCAAAATGATATTTTTTTTTATAAAAATTAACAAAACAAATTTTCTTTGAATCATCCCTTGTATAAATCTAATCTGAGGATACCTCTTGATTATACTCATTGTCTACCCTCTTTATTTCATTACCATATTCTTAGTTGTCACTTTTTTTTAATTTTAAAATTAATTTTATTTTCGCTTACATTGTCTTTAATTTCCTAAGCCAAATATTTCAGTTGTATAGAAAATAAAAACAAAAATGTTTCATGAAACCTGATCTCAAACAACACATCATGTTCCTATATTCCATGAAACCTGTGTTCAGACAACAAAACATCGTTCTAAGAATTGATGCGTTCTCGTTAGCAGCCATGTTTTCCTCTTATGTTTTCCTTCTATATTTTCTCAACATTTAATCCGTCACCATGTTCACAAAATCAAGAAGCATAGAGTTATTGGAGAACCTGGTTTAGTACTTGGCAGAGTTTTGTTCTTGGAGAACCTGGTTTAGTACTTGGCAGAGTTTTGTTCTTGGAGAACCTAGTTTAGTACTTGGCGGAGTTCAGCATGTTTATGAGGAATCTTAGTAAAAAAATATAATTATTATAACTAAGAAAGTTAACAGCTTACTGAATGATTGTTGGCTTGATTACATTTCTTCTATTTATTAAAATCCCTTAAGTTTTAAATATCCTTACAATAAAATTTTCATTTAACTTTCAAGAAAAGATGGATCTAAATTAGAAAAATTTGATGTTAAGTTAAGTATGATTAAAGTGGGAGGTTTTAATATATTTTTAATAATAATTTAAATTGTCTGGTCTAAAAAAAGAAAAAAAATCTCACACCATATCTTCAATAAAATAAAAGAAAAAAAAATTATATTAAATGAAATAAGTGATGTGGATGAAGGAAATAAGTATGAATGAAGGAGATAAAAAAAAGAGAATTAAGAATATGTATGTAGATGAAACATATGAGTGTGGATGAAAAAAATTAGTATAAATAAAATTAGTATAAAGGAAAAAGATGAGGATGGAGGAATGAGATGAGTGTGAATAAAATAGATGAGAAAGAGATATAGATAAAAAAGATGAGTGTGAGAAAATTTATATAAAAAATAAAATAGAAAAATTGTGAATGGAGAGATTTTTATCTTTAAATTTGGATATTTGAATTAAAAGTAATTTACAACTAACAATTTTTTTTTTTTTACAAAATTTAAAAATTAGTCCAATTCTAGTGTCTTGCTTTACTTTTAAAATATATTTAATATATTTTGAGTCTACTTTACTGACTCTAATATCTTTTTAACATATTTATAATTAATAATATCTTTTTAACATAGTTATAATTAATAATATCTTTTTAATATATTTATAATTAATAAAGCATACTTAATTTGGAGGAAACTCAATGCTTAAACAGGTAAAACAAGGATTTTAGATTTTAAAGACTTTAAAAGAATTTAATACTAATATATTACTATAAAATTAATAAATATTTAATTTTAAATTTATATTTTAAAATAATTTTTAATTAAAAATTTAAAATATCTTAATTGACTTTAAATTTAATTTAATGACTTTAAATTTATATTGATATTATAAATATTATTTAATAAATAATATTTTTAAAATTTTCTCATAATATATTAACTTTTTAAAAGATATTAAATAGTTCAGAAATCTTAAATATTAAAACTTTCTAATTTTTTATCTATTTTTACTATTCTATTAGATTGACATCTTTTTTTTATATGTCATTTTTTTCTTTAGCTCTTTCATTTATCTCATTCATTTATCGAACTTATCTACTTATCTTTTTTTTTTCTAATTTTTTCATTATTGATTCCTCATCGATTTGAGTGTTTGATTGTCATTAGACCATTATTCAATTTCAAATTTGTTTTATCATTCTATATTGTGTATTTATATGTGTGTCTCTGTTTGAAGGCTTGTAACTGTTGATTAAAGAAATTGGAGTTTGTGTCCACTTTTGCTTTTTTCAAGTGTATCAATATTAGGTAAAGATTATTATTAAAGATTGATAAATTGATCTTAAAATCATTTTATTTTTATTATTGTTTAATTAGTTTCATAGTAATTTGTGCATATTTAAAGAATTTTATTTTTATTATTATTTAATTAAATTCAGAATAATTTGTGCATATTTAAGGAAGAACATTAGAAATTTAGAATTTATAAATTAAATTTAAAGGCTTTCAAAGGATAAGACCAAAAGATAGAAAGAGACTTCTGTTGCGACCTCGTAGACGATGCCGGTCGGTGATCCAAAAAAATATGAAAAAATGAAGGTGAGGTGAAATAGAAAGAGATGAAGTCACCAACATAGTTTATCAAGAAAAAAAAAATGGTTTGCGAACTAAGGATGAGCTCAAAAAGTCAGTGTTATGTGTGGGAAAGGTATTAGCATCCCACAATGCTTACCTTTAATCGAAGATTTATTAAATGTTTATTCTTCTCCAAAAATAGAAATAAAATACAAATAAGAACAAAATAAAAAGAATAAAGTTAAAGGACCCGACAAGGATTGACCTTACTCCTACGTATTGTCATCCATAATGGATGAAAAATCATGACATAAATAAAGAAAATTGAGTTGTTTTGGAAAGTATATATATATATTTTTTAAATTTTTATATACTTTTGTTATTTTTGAAAATTAAACTTCATTTTGGAATCCATGTATGACGCGAACAGTCATTTAGAAATTTAATCGAAAATTTAATTTTGAAAATTTTATATTTTATTATTTAAAAGACTTAACTTCATTTGGGATATCAATATTGTTTTGGCTATCAAGTTTTATCTTTTTAACTTAATCTCGTTTGATATACTTTCAAGGTTATATATATTATAGCTTTTGATTTTATATAAAATATAAAAATATGTCAACTAGAAGATATGAATCAAGTTATTCAAAACTTTAGGAAAAGAGAAGAGTTAAGCTTTTTGTTGAATCACAAAAAGGGGCTATGGATGAATTTATGAAAATAAACACAAGAAAAATAAATTAGAAAATCTAGGTGAGTGTTCTTTGAATAAAAAAGATAACAATATAGATATAAGTGAAGATAACAATAAAGAAGTAGTCAACAAAGATAATGATTCTGATCCTCAAACTCATAATAACTGGAATGAAATTATAAGATGAAATAATTCTACTATTAAAAATATATATGATCCAAGTTAATGGGAGAATATTGATATGAAATTGAGAGACTTAGTAGAAAAAGGTCTTATTAGGATAATATTTGAAAGATAATAATTTGTTGGATCTTCATTACTTAGATTTATTTTTAGAATTAAATATCTTCAAAGAGATTATAAGATTGGAAACTGATAAACCAATTGACATTTTTAATTATATAAAAAAGTTTTTTTCCAAATGCATATATAACATATAAAATTATATTAACAATTTCAATATTAGTTGCTTAAGCTGAAAGAAGTTTTTCAAAACTTAAACTAATACAATCTTATTTAAGATCAACAATGTATCAACAAAGATTAAACAAATTAGTTTTACTGTTTATTGAAAAAAAACATTTTAAATAAAATTAATTATGGTAATTTAATAGGTAAATTTATATCATGAAAAGATGTAAAAATAAATTTCAAATAAAACTATCATAATTTTAATTATTTTATTAATTTAAAAAAGATCTATTTTTTTAATTTGTTTTAGGCCTCCTAAAGCCTTAAGCCATCACTAACTGTGTTGTGTTGAAAGAGGTAATTAGATGATAATGGATTGTATCTGATATGATAAGATGAGTTGAATGGTAAAAATTAAGTAGAAATGGAATTTGATGAAAAATTATAAGTTTCTAGAACATGCAGCAATGTCGGGCACCATCTTAAATGTGCTAGATGCAATTAGAGAGTAGTGCTCTTGGGTGTGACCTACGTTGGATGCAATTTAGAGGAGGGTGCTCTTGGATTTGGTCACACCGGATACAACTAGCCCTGATTGCTTGTGATGGCGCTAGTGCCACTACAAGGGTTGGGCTCAACCCTGTTTTTGGTTTTCTCCTATTTCTAGATAAAATGATATTCTTTCTACCTAGTTTTCATTTCTATTTATACTTTTAAACATCTTTGAATGTTTTATTTAAAAGGATTGATCTATGGATGATAATATGTTGAATAGTATTGAGTTCTATTAAATTATTATGACTTGAGTGAATTTGAAATTTAAGGAAAATATGAACATGATAATGGTTTATGTATGAATGATGTTGAGTGATGATCAAGACATTAGGAAAGGAGATACAATGTCCATATTGTTAGGATATGCATTGTCTAAGGATTTGCATCAAGGAGGTATCACTCTAGTGATAGGTTGGAATGGTATAGATGAAAATCATCAAGTGGTAAGAGTCAAAAGAGGTTTTCACATGGGTGATTGTGGTTTGAAATACAAGCAGAAAAGACCATATAGATTAATCCTATTATTTGAAGAGAGATTGGTTGACCATTTGTGTTGTGACTGTGGGGACTCACATTGGATAGTAGTATGACAAGTGTAGACTTTTGAGTCTGATTTAATGCATATTCAGGAATTAGAGTTGAAGGTGCAGTTGGTTTAGGGTGTTGAATGGAGCGTACAAACTCAATTTACAGCAGATAATACATAAGCAACAATAAAACTTAATACTGAGACATACAAAACAATAGTAAAATTAAATCCAATGCATACAAGATTATCTTGGTTCACTGAAACTTGAGCTACATCCAGTTCTTTTATACAACTGCCTAAGAGCTTTCAGTAATCTGCATTAAAATTGACTCTATCTGCATATAGAAATAATTTAAACAACACAAAATATCTTTGATTTGAAATAATTAATCACATTTGAATATTTTATAATAATTTAAATATTTTTCATTATGAACTAATTGGAATGTTAAAGCATAACATGTTATAAAATTTGATTTTAATATTTCTATAAAAAGCACATTAATTTGTTTTTTAGATTTAGAAAAAGATCAAATGAAAACTATGTGCAACAAAATTTTGAATTGTTTTTGTATTTAGTTATAGCAACGTAACAATCCAATCTTAATTTTAAAAAGTCTCTGCAAATATATATAGGTAAATAAAATATGTTAAATCAAATTAATTTTATTTTAAGCAAAACTTGATAAAACAATGGACCAAGGTGCAGAGAATGATTTGATTTCAAAATAAAATTGAAAACAAATTTCAAAACAGATTAAAACATTTACTATTTTTATATTTATTTATTTTTACTTTCTTCTTCTTTTAATTTTAAAAATAATTAATATAATATAATAATAGTAAATAGAAACTTAATTGAGTTTGCAATTCATTTGTACATACTCATCATTCTTAGAAATCTGTCAATATTATTGTAACAGACACATAAGATAATCAAATGCAAACATATACTTAGAGTATTGTTATCATCAAAATTTTATTAGATGATTAGATCATTTAAAGGAATTTTTAAACTATCTAATGATTCAACAAGGTCAAGTGTCTATATTTGTGTGTTGGTAGAGTTCTAATATGATGAAATTGAATTATGTGAATGGATAAAAACGGGATGTTTATAATATGGTCAAAGATATTGAAGAATAATTGTGATTGTTTATATCTTTGTTGAGAAGGATATTTTAAATCTTATTAATTTTCTTTTTAAATATCTATCTTACATTTTTATGTTTTGTATTGTTTGTTTTGTTTTGAAATTATGTCAAGATCGGGTATTACACATGAATAAATTATTTAATACGTAATTGAGTTCCTCAATGAACGTGTTGGATGGAAAGTTGTAATTTTAAAATTTTTTAAATATTTAATATGATGATGTGCATACATATTTGGAAATTCCTATAAAAAGGGATATATACCTTGTAATACTTTAGAATATCTTAGGGATATTCCAGAATATCTTCTGGATATTCCAGAATATCTTCTGGATATTCCAGTGGCATATGAAACCAAGAAAATTATATAATTGACTAACATTTATTGTGAAAACAATTAAGTCAGTAACACATTAAATAAATTTTAATGATGTAACAAAATTTTTGAATAAGCATAGTGGATGAAAATATATAATTTTAAATATTTTGACTTGACGATGATATGTGTATATATAAGAAAAAAAGAACATGTTTTTGTGATACTTTAAAATATCTTATGCATGTTCAAATAATATATGGAACTCTAGAATGTGCCGGACAAATCTGTCAACACAAATATTATCGAAGTTCTAGAGAAAGTGTAAAAAGGAAGACTTAAACTCAGTAGCTTGACATACTCCATTCCACCATCAAATCATAGCAATTTTTCTATCATGTTATCATTATTATTATATTATTATTAATTAAAATAATAATAATTACTATTAATATTATACTGTTATTATTATCAATTTTTTTTTTCTTATTATTATCATATTATTATTATTATTATATTATTATTATTATTATTATTATAGATATTACAATTATTATTATAAATATTATTATTAGTATTGTTATTGTTATTATTATTATTATTATTATTATTTTATTATCTTTATTATTATTATTAATGACAAAATAAATAAATTGCTAATTTGGCACCCAATTTATCAATGGATAATTTGGTGGTAAATTTTTAATCGGTAACTATTGACGGGTTAAATTCGTCGATAAATTGACTGCAAAAATTTTACTTGTTAAAATGCACTAGTAATAACATTTTATGAGAAATAAAATTTTGTTGATAATTTATATTTTTTGTTGTATTGATAGAAGGAAGATAAAGGAAAAAAATCTATTTTAGATAAATGGTGATTTAATTAAAACAAGATATGAATAAATAACTTTTTTATTTTTATAAATTTTTTATTTTTATAAATTTTTTATTTTAATAATAAAATATTCAAATATATTTTTTTTATCATTTTTAAAAATAATTGGTCTGATAAAATGAGATAAGAAGCTAACTTTTTGTTCTCACCTAAATATTTTGAGCTTTAAGTATTCGACTTCTTCTACTGTGTTTTATGTACATTCTAAAATATGAATAATATTAATAATAATAATAGATATAATAGATGAAAAAAAAAACAAATAAATTGTGATGATGAGAAAATAACAAGAATAGTTTATTTGATTTGATAGAAAATAGCACATACATAAAGTTTTCAGAAAGCATGGATATTCCAAGAGAGTTTCTTCTCCCATTTTTTTTCAAACTGATTATAGAAATATAATCCATCATCTTTCAAACTTCTGTTACATTGGTCATCACACCAAGCACTATCATCTTTGTAACTATAAACATTAAAACTCATTTCAACATTGGATGCTCGCATGGCACACCAGAAAAGAGTGCTGTGAGCAATGTTATTTTTGAAACTCCATTCTTGATCCTGTCCCTTCTCAAGAACATGTGGTCCAAGATCACTATCCGCCGATTTGCAATGAAGAAACACAGAAATGCCACTTGTCAAATCATTTGTAACACGAACTGTTTTCTTATCACCCAAAATCCCATCAACTTTTTCTTCACTTTGCACCATCTTCATAATCATCAACCCTAGAACAACCGTCACTAATACCTTCAACATGTTTCTGATATAATAACAATGAAATAAACCAAGAGAAATATATTTCAATAACCTGCATATTCTACTCTTACTAGTGCAACTTATATAGACCTCCTTAACATGTAATGCATGCTATGTTACTCTTTTATTGGGGATTTATTTGAAGTTTATTTTTTTCTTAAATTTCAAGATAGCATTATTTTTTTCCAACTATATTAATTAATTAATATGGAGAGAAATTAGTTTTGATAATAGAAAAGGAAAATGTGCCATAATATATAAATACACTTTGAAAAATAGGAAAATGTAAAGAATATAACGTATAGATCTAAAATTATATTAAAAATAAATAATCGTTTTCCTTAATTTTTTTTTTCTGAAAAACACTGTTGTGAAAGTAACTAAATTGGGCACTAGTTTGAAAGAAATTTTAAATATGCAAGAGTTTCAGTCAAAAGAAAAAAAAAACAGTCAATTTTAAAAAGCTTTTTGTTGTTATGTGTGTTGCTATACTTATTTTAAATTTAATAGTTTAACAGTTTATGAAAAAAAAAAGTTTCAATGTCAACTGTTTTTTGAAAACTTTTCGTTACATCATTAAAAATTATTTAATGTTTTATTGACTTTTACTAAATGATAAATTTATGATAAATGTTAGTTAATTATTATAATAATTGTAACATCTATCATACACTAAAGAATTACTGGAAAATACTTAAAATATTCTAAATTATTGGAATATTCTAAAGTATTATAAAATATATTCTTTTGATAAGAATTTCTAAATACATATACACTATCATATTAAAATATTTAAAACATTTAAAATTAAACTTTTTATTTACCATGTTCACAGAAGATATTTGCTTATGTATAATACACCATCTTCATAGAATTTTAAAACAAAAACAAATAACATATAACCCATCAACTTCTTCACTTTGCACCATCTTCATAAACCAAGAAAATATATTTCTTATATTCTACTCTTACTAATGCAACTTATATAGAGATCCAAAAGTCTTAACATGCAATCCTATGTTACTTTTTCATTGTGGATTTATTTAAGAAGTTTAATTATTTTTTTAATTTCAACATAGCGTTATTTTTTCTAATATATTCTATGGAGAGAAATATAGTTTTGGGGCTGTTTAGTGGCAAGGTGTTTGGCGTTGTGGTGGGAGGATGGTGGCGCATGGAGGTGATGGTGAGGTGGTTGTGGAGGTGGGGCTTGGTGGCAAGGTGTTTGGCATTGTGGTGGGAGGATGGTGACACAACTTAGTGGCAAGGTGTTTGGCGTTGTGGAGGTTAACGTGGGGCATCGGAAATAGTTGGTGGGTGGTGAATAGTGGTGCAGGGTAGGTGAATATGTGTTTTCCCACATATTTCTCTTATTATATATATTTGAAGGATGATGGATTATATTTCTATTATCAGTATGAAAACAAATGGGAGAAGAAACTCTCATGGAATATCCATGCTTTCTAAAAACTTTATGTGTATCAAACCATCATTTGCAATAAGAATTATCATATTATTCACAAAAATAATAAAATTATAAAAATGACAAAATTATATATGTTTAAAAATTATATTTGGTAGTCAGTTTTTATGCTTTGTTTGTTTCTTTTAGTTTCTTGGTAAAGAAAACAGTAGAAAATTCAAATTTCAAGAATTAAAGTAATATAAAATTACATAAAATGGAAAAATTCGATATTTTAAACTTTCTGCAAACTGAAGATTAGACTAAAATTATAAATAATAAAATATTATATTTTAATATTTATATTTTATATAATAAAATAAACAAATATTAATTTTTAATTTAATTATATTTTTATAATTAATATTTATTTTAAATTATTTTCTAGAAGATATTTTAAATATATTAATATACAAAAATTAATTTGTACTTATTACATCATTCACAAATTTTAAAAAATCCTTTTCAATATTACAATCTTTTTCTTAATCTAAACAACTAAACTTTTTACTCAATATCACTTCAAATCTAGCCTCTCAAATTTATTCCTTCACCCAAATAAAAGTTTAATTGGACAAATTTACATTTTAACAAAAAAATCAATTAATTTATTTATTTAATAAAATAATTAATTGATTAATTTCTCTTTAAAAATGTGATTAATTGATTAATAAAATATAAAATAATATTAATTGATTAAAAATGTGTATTCACTTTTTTATTACACTAATACAAAATAATATCAATTAATTGATTAAAAGTATGTATTCAACTTTTTATTGCATTAAAAAGTATATAATTTATTTATTTTAATGAATAATTAATTAAAAATTATAATTTTTTTGTTGATTAATTTTTTTCTATAAAATATGTACATATTATAGTTTACCACCAGTTAGGAAATTACACCAGACAAATGCAAAAAAAAAAAAAAAAAAAAAAAAAAAAAAAAAAAAAAAAAAAAAAAAAAAAAAAAAGACTATTCTAATCGGTTCTATTTTACTTTAGGGTCTATTGTATCACAATATAATTCATTATATTTATGTATATTTATATTACATAATAGATTATTTGGTAAATATTTTATTAATATTTATATTTTCTTTTATTGTTATAATAATAAATAAATAAATAAATAATATTAAACATAAAAGGTAAAATCAATTAATTCCAATTATTATTCTTTCACTTCATTCATACAATTTCAGTTTCATTTATTTCTATTATCTTCTCTCTCTTTTTTTTTCATTCTGACTCTCTCGGTTAGTATCACTTAAAATCCAAACACTAAATAAAATAGACTTAGATTTAAGAAATTTACATGAAAATAATTAAAAAAAATTAACTGATATAATTTTAAATATATTTGTAATAATAGTATGAAAAAACTATGTAGTAATTACCTTTTAAAAGAAAAAATATTTAATTATTTGAAAATAAAAAGAAGTTGTTCAACAATTTATTTTATTAAATAAATAAATAAATTTTATTTATTAAAGAGTAAAATTGTGTAATCAAAAGATTACACTAAAACAACTTACCGATAAAAAATATTAAAATTGAATATATATATATATATATATATATATATATATAATATTTATTTTTTCATACTATTAAATTATTAATTTTATTAAATAAATAAATAAATTTTTATGTATTAAAAGGTAAAATTATCTTATTAAAAGATGACAGAGAGGAAATTAGCAAAATGATGTGCATCTTTATATAATGGTATAATTACTTTTTATGAAAATCTTTCTATAATTTTATAATATATTTTTATCTCAATAATAATAATAATAATAAAAATAATAGAAAAAAAAATAAACACATGCACGAATGCATTTTCCCTAGTAATAAAGTAATACTATTCATAATAATAATAATAATAATAATAATAATATTAACTATTTATTATTGCAAAGACTTAGAAAATAGTTATAGAGTAGATGTAGTACAAGAAAAATATTTTATTACTAAATTAAAAGTTAATATTTTGATATAATGGGCTTGGCTCATATTTTTTATTAGTCTGTTACTATCTTTATCTATAAATAAATCGATATGTGTGTATTTTACACAAGAGAGATTAATTCATAACTATTTTTTCTTTTATTTTAATATCGTATCAAGAGCCTAGGCTTAGGTTAAATTTTTTTATTGGTTAACCCACTATTAACCATTTTCCTGCAACCGTCTTTGCTCTTATATATTGTCTTGCCCTGTTGTTGTCCACTGCCGCTCTTCTTGATCGGGATTCGTTTGATTTTTTAAGATTTTTCTCTCTTTTTTAAAGTAATTTCTCTCACTTCATCTATGATCTCTTCCGTTGTCGTATCTAATTTGTCCATTTATACTAATTATGTTAATGTTTATCTCTCTGACAAAATGGATGGAAAGAATTATGACACTGTCAACACCCGATTTTGTCTGAGTAATATTTTAATTAAAGTATATTGATAAAAAAAAGAATAATAACATAAAAAATATTTATTAGTTTAAGTTTTCTTGAAAAAATAATGATAACAATAAAAAAAACAAAATAAAAATAATAAATCTGAATTTTTCCATTAATAAAAATAAAAAATGATTTTTTTCCAAAAAAGAAATAATAAAAGAAATAATTAGTAATAAAAAACGAAAATAACAAGAAAATAACAAAAATATCTTAATTTAAAACAACAGCATCTGAAAATTAATAAAAAATAATAAAAACAAATATAACAATAAAAATAACTGCTTCTATACTTGATTTGCAAGTTTTAAAATAAATATATAAAAAAAACTGTTTTGCTTAAATAAATAAAATAAAAAATAAAGTAGTTTAGATTTGTCTATTAATGTTTTAAATAAATAATTAAAAAAATTTATAACGGAAAAAACAGAAAAAACGGAAAAGAGAGAGACTTTAATAAAAGGAGGAGAAACGGATACAGAGGGGATTTTTGGAAAAAAAGCACACGGATTCTGGGGAGGAAAAGAGAGAACAAAGAGAAGGAAGAAAAAAAAGAGAAAGAAAAAACGGGAAGCACGCACGGAGACTTAAGAAAGAAAGAGAGAGGAGGAAGAGAAAGGGAGAACACGTTAAAAATAGAGAAAAAAGAGAGAAAAAGCAGAGAAGATTGATTCTCCTGTCTTACTATCCACACTCAGTTTAAAACTGAGAAGCAAGAAACTTTTGGAAAGGAGACTATCATTTTTGAAGAACGCAGGTATGATTTGTAAGGTTTAAATTTTCATATGGATCTTGAAGTTTGAAATTTGTAAATCATGTGTTCTTAATAAAAAAAGGAGGTCCTTTTGCTCTTTATAACATTTTGTTTTTTTTT
>Ga0209489_109207_pt1 | contig 12533 bp, 10 predicted proteins | sample SiratrowhiteBW_FD_187527 | JGI IMG/M metagenome (GOLD analysis project Ga0209489, IMG submission 187527) | Root nodule microbial communities of legume samples collected from California, USA - Siratro white BW (SPAdes) (version 2) | ecosystem: Host-associated > Plants > Roots > Nodule | place... | reverse complement strand
CAACTTCTCTATAAATAGATTTATTAAACTACGTGTCAAAACAATATTATACAATAATGATGGCATAGTAAATACTTTTATTTCTTTTTAGAAGGTCGTTGTAAAAAGAGTTGTTTTTTTTTTTTTGTATGTTTTATTCCTGAGAGCTTCACATCCTTATGTCCTAGACAATTTTTTTTTTTACTTCCATAAGAATGGATTACATTTCATACTTTGGGGAGGATAGAAGTTATTTTCTATAATAACTAGCTATTGTAGAATTGTGATTATTGAAAATATAAAAATATACAAAAAAAGGAAGTATTCTATTAGAGATGAATTTGAAAAAAAATAAAATAAAAAAACCTGTCCTAAATGAAAAAACAAGGATTACAATTTTTTTATGTTTAATAGTTGTGCCTTCACAGTAATGAATTTCTTTGACCCATTTATTGCATTATTTAAAGATAAAATCAAGATTGCATAATATTTTTTCAATCCGTCCTCGTCTATTTTTTTTATAAATTTAAATAAAAAATGAAACATAATTTCATATTTTGAAAATTATTCAAATTAAATTCAATTAAAGATGTAAATTAATCTAACATGCATACTTCAATTTGCTGACTGTTTTATAAACAAATAAATCACTGTTAGAGAAATTGATTAATATTTCATGCTAATGTCGGTGAAGTAAAAAAAATGTAACATGTATATAAAATCATCAATAATTAAATGCACTATCTTATTATCAACATTTATAAATGCCTTCTTTACACATCCATCATAAATTCACTCATTAAAGTTCTATACTAATCTCAATAACATAAGCTTTAGGACGTCAAAATTGGGTCCAAACACGTACCATGCACAGGTAAAGGCAGAAGAATACTTTTATAATAAAAAAATAGTAAATAATATATCATCATAGTAATATATCATAGTAAATTAATAATAAATAGTTCATTAAAAATATATATAAAGAAATCAAAGCCCTAAATGGGACTAAGACTGATGTCATGCAAATGTCATAGGATATGATGTTAACAGATCAATTAAAACCAAACATTTAAACAAAATAACTACAGATCCCCGTGACTGAGATTCATGCTCGTGTGATGATGTTAAAGTTCAAGGTGATTAATATGTATTATTACGTTTAAATATGTATTAATGTTTAACTTGATTCAGATATCATAAGCATTTATAGTTTCTCAACTCCATTGGGGCATGTTAGTTGAGTTGTGAAGTAAACGGGGAAGATGAAGTTTGCAGATAGAGTTGTAGTTTGGCTCTTCTTCGCAAGCTGGTTGGTCCACACCCCATTTAATAACTTTGACCTACTCCAACGAGATTCCTGTTTATCCAGCATAAATCATAACTGGCCGAAAAAGGGTTAGAAATTTGATGAATGAAAAGTAAATAGAAAAGACCAGGGATCAGTCACAACAACAACTCACACACTAGAACCCTTATTTATTTACTTGTTCAAACTTTCATTTTATTTTATTTCTGAGAATGAGAGAGACACACTAATCACTGTCAATATCGACTGGTTCAGAGTTGTCTGTAGGGCACAGCCTCACCCTTCTCACGCAACTTGTCAAACTGAGTGACGCCAACTTGCACAATCACATTACATAACTGCTTGTGTTTGTATATATATATATATGCACATGTGTTTGCACTCGTAACATCCACCATTACAAACATATATATCCCTAGCTTCTTTGATATAGCTAGAGATGGATGTTCTGTTCTTATGCCTCCTTCCCTTCTTGTTCTACTCTTTCTACACCCTTTTGAAGTTGATTCTTCAACGTAGAGGCCAGCCATGTTACATGTTGGCCTACGAGTGCTTTATGCCCCCAGAAGACACCAAACTCAACACGGACTCAGCGGCAAAGATTGTCCTACGAAACAGAAAGCTGAGGTTGGAGGAGTTGAGGTTTCTCCTCAAAACCATTGTGAGTTCGGGGATTGGGGAGAACACTTACTGCCCCAGAACCGTTCTTGAAGGGAGAGAAGAGTGTCCTTCTCTAAAGGACACGTACGAGGAAATAGACGAGATCATGTTCGACACGCTCGACAACCTGTTCAAGAAGACGGGAATTTCGCCCTCTGAGGTTGACATCCTCGTAGTGAACGTGTCCTTGTTCTCGCCAGCACCTTCGCTCACAGCACGTATCATAAACAGGTACAAAATGAGAGAAAACGTGAAAGCTTTCAATCTCGCAGGAATGGGGTGTAGTGCAAGTGTTGTTGGTATTGATGTGGTGCAGCAACTCTTCAAGACTTACAAGAACTCTGTGGGGATTGTTGTGAGCACTGAGGATCTTGGTGCACATTGGTACTGTGGTACGGACAAGAAAATGATGCTTTCCAACTGCCTCTTTCGCTCTGGTGGCTGCTCTATGATGTTTACGAACAAGCCTTCTCTGAAGGGCCGTGCAATACTGAAACTGAAGCACATGGAGAGGACACAGTACGGTGCCGATGACGAGGCTTACAACTGCTGTATTCAGGTGGAAGATGAACTCGGGTACTCAGGTTTTCGTCTCACCAAGAGTCTTGTCAAGAGTGCTGCTCAGGCCTTGACGGTGAACCTTCAAGCGATGGCACCAAAGATTCTGCCAGTGTGGGAAATGGTAAGGTTCTTTTTTGCTTCTGTAAGGTATAGTGGGATGAAGAAGAGAGAAATGGTGCCCTTTCTCACTGGGCTGTTTCTTGGTAAGAATAAGACCAAGAAGACAAAAGTTAATCTTTTGGGAGGGGGATTGAACTTCAAGGCAGGGATAGAACACTTCTGTGTGCATCCTGGAGGAAGGGCAGTTATTGATGGAGTTGGCAAGGGTTTAAGGCTCAGTGAATATGACCTAGAGCCTGCGAGAATGGCACTTCACCGATGGGGGAACACTTCTGCTGGTGGCCTCTGGTACGTTTTGGGTTACATGGAAGCCAAGAAGAGGCTCAAAAAGGGTGATAGGATCCTGATGATTAGTCTTGGAGCTGGGTTCAAGTGCAACAACTGTGTTTGGGAGGTGATGAGGGACTTGTCTGATACTAACGTGTGGAAGGACTGCATAGAAAGTTACCCTCCAGAGTCCATAAATAACCCTTTCAAGGAAAAGTATGATTGGATCAACGACGAATATCTTAGCTTTGTGAGGTTGGATTTTAGCAGGATGGTCCTTTAGGTGGGGTACAGAAGAGAAAGGAAAAGAAATATAAAAGCTAGATCAAACTATACAGGTTAAGATGTCTGATGATGTTAATTTGCAGCCTTTTAAAGTAATTATTGTTGTTCATGTTTAAACACATAGATCCATATATAATTAGTCAGAGGAGGAAGAACAAGTGTAGAGTCGATTTGTTGAGAGAAACTTATACCATGTACTATTTCTGTGCAAGTGATGAAATAAAGTTTCATGTCATTAATGTTGGAGACAACTTGGGCTGCTGACTTGCCCATAACCTAAATTTCTGCATGGCTGTCGATTACTATGTCATTTCCTATTTGTTAGAAATCAAGTTATCTGATTGAATACCTCCAAAGATCCTTTCTTTTCTTTTTTGTTGGTGGTGTGTTAACTGTTACTGTCACTTTTCTCATTTCGAATTCTAGAACACTGTAAGATAAACTTATCACACCCCCACTAATTTTCATAACACATGCATAACCGTTCAATGATAAACTCAAAGTGTATCTATCAAAATTTCTCTCAAACCTCAAGGTTCCATATATCTTCCAAAATAATTATCTACTAAAAGACAAACCGTTAATAATAATACACCAATAAAAACATTTAACTCTAACTCATTTAGAAAACTTAATAATGATAGCTCCCCTATTTGAAAAAAAAAAAAAAAATCGCTCAAACTCAAAAGGTCACAAGGAAGAATTGGAAAATAAACTCTAAAATTCTAAGGATTTAAACAACGGCAAAGAAAATAACCAAACTTTTTCAAAACAAATAAACATCTACCTTGATTTAACCTCTATTTGATTAAGAATGATTCTAAGTTTGCCCAATCAAATGATCTTGAAAACGTGAGATGAGATAAGAATCTTATAAAGAAGAGGAAAAATTTATAAAGAGAGAACAATATCATGAACTTGAGGAGAGACAAAGAATTTTAAAATTTAAATTGTATAATTTTAAGTCTCTTGTTTTTATCACCATCATGTAATTATTTTTACTAAAGAGCTTACTACAATGATAAAGTTAGAATAGTAGGAGCTGCATTCTCACAACAAAAGAATACGAAGGCTAATATTAAATTTTGATGAAAATAAGAGATTAAAAATACAATCAAATTTAACACAAAACTTTTAATAAAAAAATATTATAATTAAAATTTAAAATTCATAACTAAATTCAAATATATAATTTAGGTGTTGGATTCTAGGTATTAACTTGTGGTCAATTTAAAATTTCTCTTAACCATATAAAGATTAATAAATAGAAATAAAATAGCGATTAAATCGAAAGAAATATGCAGGAATCATACTATTTAAAACATTCTTTGTTGAGTCAAAGATAGTAGTGAAATAAGCATTAAAAAGAGAGGGATGAAAAGGATAATATATATTATATTATGTATATTTTAGAGGATATGGATAGAAGGCTTCTAGAAGAAAACTAATTATTTGATTTTGTCTTTATGGCAGAATCAAATTATCATCAATTCTGTTTATTTGTTTTTATGACATTATCAGATTGTAATAATTTTATTTTGTTTTCTTTATTTAATTATATCTAGAATGAGTACAGTACTTGTATATATTCAGTTCTTTATTTTGAATCTAATACAGAGAAAAACAGAAAGCATATATTCATTCTCATGTCTTTTATTCATCTTTATTCTTTTCTTTATTTTCATAATAATATATGTCTAATCAAGAGTGAGGCAAAGATTAATATGAAGAACAACATTGTTCCTACCATAAAAAAAGTAGAGAGAAATTGCTGACAAATTAGTAATGTGATTTAAAAAAGAAAAGGAAAAGGCCATGTGAGTATGACAGTACTGTGTATAATGTGAACAAATCAGCAGTCATTATGGACTAGATTATTATATTGAAATATTAAGTATATATACATATAATATAGAAGAAATTTTTGTATTTTAATATAATTAGATACTGGAACTGTTTGAAACATGAAACATGGAGTGTTGCATGGGGGAGTAGAAGCACGAGACGCAGAGTGAATCTGAGTCCCTCATTACTGCACTGCCCAAAGATGGTAGAAGCATTAACTGCTTCCGTCCCTGCACCCAGAAAGAAAAATAATATTTAAACAAATAAGAAAACCACGAATTGATTTTGTGTGGCTGAGGCTAAAAGAAAAACAACCAACTAAACTAAACTATACCATTCTGGCACATTTATTGCTCTTTCTCTTACAAGCTGATTTATACACATATCATGGGAAATGCTTTTTCTCTAGACCTTGTTACTGTTGACATGGATTCCCCAGAACCACCGGTGATTCTGTTCAGAACTTCACATGTGTCTTCATGTACTGCATTGCCTTGCCTAAGCACACTCATCTGTGTAAAATTTATTTTGTGGGGTATTGAATCTTATGACCATTTTAATGCTTTTTTGTACAAACTCCTATTAACTATACTACAAAATTATTGTTGCACACCCAAATGTACTACTGCTAACACGCAGTACAACCATGATAAGATGGGATATGCGACGATTGAGATTGAGAAAACTAGCAAGATCATGATTTTCTTTTATGCTTTAATTTTGATTATACGGAAATGAAAAGAAAACAACTATATTTTATTTCGATATGTTGATATTGTTGAAACTAACGTTAGACTTTGTTTGGTTGGAAAAGTGAATTTGAGGGGATGAATTTAAAGGGATTTGAGTAAATTGTGTATGGATGGTAGGATTGTTTGGATTAATGGATATTGGGTGAGATTTGAAGGAATTTGAGGGAAATGATTATGAAAGTTTTGGAATGATTTGATAGATGTTATAGATTTGTTTTAATTTTTTTAATTGATATATTTCTAAAATTACTAATTGATCATGATAAATTATTAATGATAAATTATTAATCCACTTAAATGGATATTTTATAATTTTTAAAACTATAACTCACTTATAAGAATATTTAGTAATTTCTACCTTATTTACGAGAATTATTTTATAATTAGAATAATTGTCCAAATGCACTTGATAAGTTGCATGAAATGCAATGAATGATGCTGAGTTGCTAAAGAAACTGCAACAAATAGGTTAGAATAATTGGGCCTTTTCCTCTTTTAGGCTTATTTGGGCCTTTTTCAAGGCTTCTTTGAAAATGAGTGGACCCAAAAAACTGAAAATAGCGAAATAAGAGAGAGGGAAAAGAAAAAAAAAAGAGGAGAAATGAGAACGAGGAGATGGTAAAATGATCTCAAACTCCGACCCTGTAGAACCACTCACTGCGGCCGCGGCCACCTCCGCCGTCGCAATAACCGCTTCTTCTTCCTCTGAAGGTCAGCCTGCACCGCCGGCGACACCAAACATTGTCATGTCCTCCAAGGATCACGATTCTCTCTTCAGTGGTGGCGGCATCAGGTGCTTATTTCCATTTACTGTGGGCCTTGCCTTTTTTTTCCGAGGCAGTTCCTCTTTTTTGGTTCAACTTTCTATTGCTTTGGGGTTTCAATTGATGCTTTTAATGGGCAAATTCATGATCGAGGTGAACGGAGAAGTTGTGCTCGGAAATTCAATAATCATCACGATTAGATAAAATGGGAAAATGAATTCTTAACAGGAACGCAGAAATATGATGTTAGCATGATTGTAAATTGCGAACGTAATTTGTTGCATTTTAATGCCATGGGTTGATGGTCGTGTATTTGTATGATATGATATGGCATCGCAAATTCACGATAAGAATATTTGGGTTTGCTCCCTTTTTCTTGATATTTAAGCTTCTGAAAAAGCATGGATGGAGATTGTAGTGTCTGTCTTAATCTATGTTACTGTTAGTTGGAATTGGGCGTGATAGCTTTTTGTACCCTTCTTTTATGTTTATTTTTATTAAATAATTTCTCGTGGTGCCATTTTTTACTTTTTATGAATTACAAGGTATTGTTTTATATATTTTTCATCAACTGACCACACATACCAACCCCTGCATCTACTGCTGATTTTAAGCAATTTTTCTTTGAACTTAATGTTTATATTTTACAGTTATAGTAAGACGTGAAGTTATAAAGTTGGGCAGTATTGAGGTTGTAAAGTTGTGGTTATTGTTATCCTTTAATACATAATTTAGAGTAATATCAGCTTTTATTTCTAAAGCAGTTATGCTCATTAAAAACTGAAAACGGCTTTCAAGTTTGTATCAGTTTATTTGCTTTGTCCTACCAGGAAGCGTCTGTTCCTTACCACATTAGATGAAGAATTTAGGGAATTATGGAATTTTTTCTCCTTTAATTTTGTCGCATTCCCTCCCCACTCAACCCCAAAATCCAATAGTTCCTTTTAATTATTCCACGACTGGTTGAACCAGTCTAATTGGGAATTCATTCCATACTGATTTGGCTTAATTATTAGATCGTTGATGTAAATAAAAAAGACTATTTGAGAGGGCTTGATCACTCCTCTCAAATGTTCTCATATTTGCATTGATAGAATTCCGATACAATGTGTAGAGAGAAGATCAAAGATCAAAAGCCAAAACTAGAGTCCTAGTTATAGATACAACATATAGCAATTTTCCAATACAACTACTTACTACCTATATTTAATACCTATTCTAGCACTCCCTCTCACGTTAGAGCATACAAATTGTACTTAACATATTTGCAAGTTGATCATTGGATCCAACAAATTCAGGACAAATATCCTTGGACAACAACTTGGTTATCATAATACATCTTCATTTGCTGCATCTCATAGAAGTTAAGTTCTTGAAGGAATTGTTTCACTTATACATGTTCACAAGTAAGAGATACCATTGCCCTGGATTCAACTTCAGTGGTTGATTGGGCAACTACATTTTGTTTCCTACTTTTCCAAGAAATAATATTTCCTCCAAGGAAAACCCAATATCCTGTAATAGAGCGTTTGTCAGTAGGGGATCCTGCCCAATTAGCATCACAATACCTAGAGATTTGGGTGTTCCCTTTATCTTCATATAGCCGGTCTTTTCCTAGAGCCTTTCTAAGGTATCTTATAATACAGATGACAACATTCCAATGGTCAATACAAGGAGCCTACATGAATTGACTAACAACGCCAACTGCCAAAGACAAATTAAGTCTAGTAATAGTTAAATAAATAACTTTTCCAACCAGCCCTCTATATCTTTCCATTAGAGAAAGATTCACCTTGATTTGTCATTAATTTCTGGTTTGGGTCCATAGGACTATCCATTGGTCTACTTTCCATCATACCTGTCTGTTTTAGGATATATAGAGCATATTTCCTTTGAGATATTACAACAACTTCTTTTGATTGAGCTACTTCAATATCTAAGAAATATTTGAGGCTTTCAAGATCCTTGGTTTGAAAATGTTTACACAAGTGTTCCTTTAGCTAAGATATTTGAGCAACATAATTTCTTATAATGACTATATCATCAACATACACTATTAAGCAGACACATTTGCCAAAGGAGGAATGACAGTAAAATGCTGAATGATTTGCTTTGCTTCTTTCTATCCCAAAGGTTTGAACAATGTGGTTAAATTTTCCGAACCAATCACGTGGTGATTGCTTAAGGCCATAAAGGGTGCGATGCAACTTACAAACTAAACCAGACTCTCCCTGAGCAACAAACTTAGGAAGTTGTTGCATGTAGACTTTCTCTTCTAGATTTACGTGGTGAAGAGCATTTTTAATATCCAATCGATGAAGTGGTCAATGACGAATAGCTACCATGGCAAAGAAAAGATGAACAGTAGTCATTTTGGCCACTGGAGAAAAAGTATCATTATAATCAAGGCCCATAGATTGAGTGTATCCTTTGGCAACTAAGTGTGCTTTGAGACAATCAACTTCACCACTAGGGCCATTTTTAATATTTGTACTTTCTTTGATTATATAATGTGTTATGTAGTGTGGAATTCAAACTAGCCAACGTGATGTAGGGAGGAGTGGGGCAAACATATGATTTAGTAAGTCCTAAGGTTAAGAAAAAGATGGACCATATATTAAGTAGTTTCGGGAAATATTTACTCAATTAAATGCTATTTGATCTGTACCTGATATAGTATTGTTGTATGATCAAGGCTTATATTGTGGGTGTGATAAATGATGTAATTTGTTTGTTTATTTACTGCCATTAACAATTATTTTACCAAAATTCATTCAAAGAGAATTCCAGGGGTGTATGAAATATATTTGAATTTTGCTTTAGGCATCCTCTTATGTTTTCTAATAATTGTCTTCCAACTCTCAAATATTCAAAAAAAGATTATTTTTGTCTAGCTTTCTCTCTGGAAGTCGAAATGGAAGGTTCAGCTATGGGTATTCCAGTTTCAAGGGTAAGAGGTCATCGATGGAGGATTTCTTTGAGACCACGATATCAGAGGTTGATGGTCAGATGGTTGCGTTTTTTGGTGTTTTTGATGGTAAGCCTTGTTTTACATACCCTAAAATCAGTATTTTACTTTTATCCCTTCCCTCTATTTTTCTGATTTGGTGTGCAACATAGCCCATTTACAAAGAAATGTAAGATTTTTATTGTTTGCTATGACATTTAGAATAAAAACTTGTGGTCCTGTTTCCTCCTGCTGGGTGTTGGTGAGATGCTTTTTAACATAGGATCAATCTCCCTAGCATGTGCCTTCATGGTCACTGTCTCAGCTTTTGTGGCAAACATCTCTCTTGTGCGTGTGACACTGTTTACAGTTTCCATCTCTTCTAGACTCGTCCTGCTCTTTGCTACTCGGATCTGCCACCTTTGCTTTCTTGATCCATCCATGTTTTCTTTTATTTACCCCACTATATAGCTCGTTTTCTCGCTGGCCAGCCCTTTTTGTTACCTATGGTTGATCCGGACCCTCTGAAGGCTGAACCAACAATCTGTTTCTCTGTCGCTTCTCAGCGACTCCTCCCGTTCTGTTTTGACCTCTTCTCTCCTTTGAAGGATCCTCTTATTGTTTGACTACTGTCCCAGTGTCTGTTTGTTGCATTCCTCTTGTTTGGTGGCTGGAATTGGCTTCTAGATTCTTCTTGCACCAACCTCTGTTTTAGAGCTCTTTTGTCTGTTTTGGTTTGCCTACAACATTGTTTTTCTGCTTTGGATCTCGATTTTCTGTCTTCAACAGTCTCATGCACTCTGATCCTGCAAGTCTTTAGTCCTAGGTACACTGTTCCTGTAGTATCTGTCCTGGGATAATGACTGTTGAAACCCAACATCAACTATCGATAGGGTTGACGGGGTCAAAGTATAGCTTATAAAGGCTTGGCAATTGAGACTTCTTGAGTTTAGGGTTTAGGGGCTTGGCAATTGACACTTCTTGAGTTTGGGATTGAGTAAGGCACAGCCCAAATTAGAAAATGATCACTCCAACCATATTTGGTGGAGTCCATATTATATTTTAAAATGGATTTATTTGTAATGAAGCTTATTCACGTTTGAACAATAGTTTCTAGTTCCTACTTTCTATATTTCCTCTTATGATTTGTTTCCTTATTTTGTTATGATTATAATCTAGTATGTTAGTATAAGTAAGGGTTAATGCTTTATTTTTTTTATTTTTTCCTTATTCAATATTAATTTCTGATATTAATGAAAAATATTATTTATACTATTTGATTAGATATATTAAAAATAAAGAAATAAAATCAAATAATAGTGTTAATTTGTTTCTTTTTATTCCTTTAGGTCATGGAGGTTCCCGGACTGCAGAATATCTGAAAAATAATCTTTTTAAGAATTTGAGTAGCCATCCTGATTTTATCAAAGACACAAAGACTGCTATAGGTATGAACTTCATTGTTGTAAAATTATAGGATATGCCAAAATTTTCATATCATATTACAGTTGTTAGGTTTGCGCCTGGACGGTGTAAATATTAACATGTTTTCTGTCAAATTATTCGTTTCATTGCAGTAGAAGCATTTAAACAGACTGATATTGACTACCTCAATGAGGAAAAGGGCCATCAAAGAGATGCTGGGTCAACTGCATCAACAGCTATGTTGTTGGGGGACCGAATTGTTGTTGCAAATGTCGGTGATTCCAGAGTAGTTGCAAGTAGAGCTGGTTCAGGTTGATGCCATGCCAGTTATGTTTTAGTGATAATAAGGTTTACATTGGGCATAATCCGCATATTTTTAATATGGTGATGAATGGAGGGAATATGTAGCATGTTTCCTTTCAATGTAGTGCATTGCCAAACATTGGTTTTGGGTCAAGCAGTTTTACTAAGTTTCCAGTGTTATCCTTTTTAGTAAAGTTTCCTTGCAAATTGCTTATACTAGTTGGATAGGCAAAATAGGCTCAAGAAGCAATATAAATTCCTATTCCTGTTTTTTCCCTTCTTTTAACTGATAAGTTTTTGTTTTAATGTAGCTATTCCTTTGTCTATTGATCACAAGCCTGATAGATCTGATGAACGTCAAAGGATTGAAAAGGCTGGGGGATTTATAATATGGGCTGGTAAGTTTCTTCCTGTAGGGTTTTAATGTCATTTTTTGGGCGGAGGAGGGGGTTCGCGGCATACTTCATAATAAATTGATGAGAAATAATAGCTTCTACTGCTGCTGGTTGATCCAGGAACATGGAGGGTTGGTGGTGTTCTTGCTGTGTCCCGTGCATTTGGCGACAAACTTCTTAAGCCTTATGTTGTTGCAGACCCAGAAATTCAGGTTTACCTAAATCATAAGCTTGATCATCCATTTGGTATTCTGTGTCGTTATATTTTTGATGGCTGCTAAGTTCCCTTCTTTTGGTTCTTTTATGGCTTAGGAGGAAGAAATTGATGGTGTAGATTTTATTATAATTGCTAGTGATGGCCTTTGGAATGTCATATCAAACAAGGTGAGACTATCTTACTTGTTAAAGGTGGCCTAAACAAGATAGATTTATTTTTGATTCTTATTTTGTGATTGATTGTGCATCCATGGCTTTTCAGGAGGCTGTGTCTTTAGTACAAAATATCACAGATGCAGAAGTGGCATCCAGAGAACTTATAAAAGAAGCTTATGCACGGGGAAGCTCAGATAACATCACCAGTGTTGTTGTTCGATTTGATATATCCTGATGTGCCCATATGTTTATACTTTAGGTATCTGTCATTTCTAACAACTGAAATTCTGAGTGTAGAAATCACAAATGGGTGTGAAGGCGTAGTACCTTGTTATCTAATGAATTGCTTTATTAATTATTTTCATCATCGTCTTGCCACTGCCTAATTTCTTCTACTCTTCTATAAACCCTAGCTTCATTTCATTTTTCACCTCCAGTGGAGGTTAAATCTCTTCGATCCATCTAGTTAATGTGCCCATTTGGGCAACAAAGGGATTGTTTGATTTGCTTTTTTTTTTTTTTTTTATTTTTTTTTTTTTTTTTTTTTTTTTT
>Ga0209489_109205_pt1 | contig 12537 bp, 10 predicted proteins | sample SiratrowhiteBW_FD_187527 | JGI IMG/M metagenome (GOLD analysis project Ga0209489, IMG submission 187527) | Root nodule microbial communities of legume samples collected from California, USA - Siratro white BW (SPAdes) (version 2) | ecosystem: Host-associated > Plants > Roots > Nodule | place... | reverse complement strand
TTTTTTTTTTTTTTTTTTTTTAATAAATATCTATCTTTGTTTTTGTAATGTATGCAAAGAAAAATGATGTTAATTGCTTTTATTCAAGATTCAAAGGGTTTCATATGTACAACAGATAACAAGTGGACCCTTGAGTGCAAAATTCTCCCTTAGTGTCCTAATTATGGTTTTCCTTAATTCCTATTAAAGGTCACTAGAGCCATGGCCCATTTTACCATACATCCACATCAGTCAGTAATGACCTTTATAGACATGAGAATAAAGCAAACAGACCCTAGCTGGAGCTTTCACAATGACCAGGAAAGGAAGTACATCTCCCCAATCTTGTTACGCGACTCCTCTATTTCTAAACTTCACAGTTCACAGACCCGGGTATAGGGCCCCAATCATGATATGCAAATAAAATGTGTGTGAAGGGAGAAAAATGCAAACCCAAACCCCACCTGCAAAACAGTCAGAAAATTCCCAAGCAAATATAGATAGCATGTCTTCCACTCTAGGGTTCAATATAAAACACACAACTATTTACATAACTGGATACGCTCCTGCACTGTAAATTAAAATGCATGGCATGCAATATATCCAAAAATAAAAGCATAATATATAAACATAAATAGTCCTAAAATAATAAACAATATATACAAACATAAATAACAACAAATATTATTTACGAAAGTGATAAACTGAAGAAAAAAAGGAAAAATAAACATCAGATAACCACATCCGATTTTACTCAATTAAATAAATTGGCCTGACTCTCTAGAAAGTCCCCAGCGGAGTCGCCATCTGTCGCAACGGGATCACGACGGGACGATCACAAACTTATTTTTAAAAATGTTTAAATTGATAAACAGAGTCGCCACTTAAAGCTTATTATGGGAAACTATAGAAAAATCAAAAATAAAAATGACTACGAACCAAATTCCAGATTCGGGAGTCAATTATGTGTGGGGAAGGTATTAGCATCCCACAACGCCCGTCCTAAGACAGTACCTTTAATTAAATGAATAGAAATAAGTATGGCTTTACAAAATGTTATTTTTTTCCTAAAAATAGTAATTACAGCAAATAAAAATAAATATAAATTTACAAAAAATGCAGTTTAAGAATGAACAATAAACAAACAAAACAATAAGAGAGACAAATTTTTATTTTTTATTTTTTGGACCCGAAAAGGATTGACCTTGGTCCTACGTATTTCCAAAAGAAAATCAGGGATCTCGTAGTTCTAATTTTAAAAATTGATTGATGATAGTTTGATATTTTTTATTTTTCGAAATTTCATTTAATCTTGTTTTTTTTTTAAAGAAAAGGTTTATATTTGTTTATTATTAAAATTTTATTAAAACTGTTAATTAAATGTTTTTTTATTTTTAAAAATATTATATATATTTTTTAATTATTTTTTAAAATTATTTTAAATCTAATATTTTATTTTTAAAAGTTTATGTTTATAAAAAAAGGGGCTTTTTTTTATTCTTTTCTTAACTTACTTTTATTTTGTTATTAAAAAAACATATACAACATCAAAACATGAAGATTAATTAAAAATAAACAATGAAACCTAATACCATTCGCAGTGACAGAAAGGATTATAATCGGATGCTTGAGTTACTTTGTTTCTGGAATGATTATTTTGGTTTTATTCTTTAATGTGGCTATTTGGTTTCGTGAGAGATAGTGGTGGTTGATGTTAGGCTTTTTAAATTGGGAACAGGGGCTTCTTTGCCTTAGGTTCTGTTTCTGGATTGGTTGCTTGGGTGGATTTCTATTGCTGAATAGTTTATGTTTTGGTACAAGTTTTGGAAATTTTTGAATTTGGGACTTCGGCTATCTTATATTCGATCATGTGTTATGAAGTTGAGATTATTAACTTTTTGGAATTGAATTTGCTACTGATTTTGGACCGGCTTTTGATTAACTATTCCTGTTTTTTTTTTCGGAAAGGTTGTTTGGTGTCTATTTGGTGATCTTTTGAATGAGTCTTTTGATTCACTCAGAGGTGGTTTTTGAGTTTAGGGATTTTTATTCTGGTTTGGGGTTTTGTGTTTGTTTTTTGTCTTTGGGTTAATGATATCTAATGTTACTATATTTTTCTTATTGGATTTATTGACCGTGCTAGCAACAACCAGATCTGCCAGATAAACAATACTAGTTCTGCAAAAAAAATGCAGCAATTACATAATCTCAGGATAGGTGGTAACAAAAACCATATCAAACACCTGATTGTGCCAGTAGCAGCAATCATCTAGCAAGTACAATAATTTATTGTGATCATTAAAATTAATTTAACAATGCTTGCAAACTAATTACTTAATGATACTGATGCAGTGCACAGGGTTAAACAAAACACAACAAATACAGATGAAAACATATAACAGAGGACAGGATTGAAGAAGAAAAAAAAAAAAGAGCAGAACCAGGACAGAATCAAAGGAAGAACTCCAACCCGTTGAAAATTTAGCCTCTTCTTTCCCCTTTTCTAGTTTCTACTGACTTTATATTTTTTTAACAGAATCAAATAATATTTTTCAATATTTTTGTTCCCCAGTATCTTTTTTTCTATAAACTTATAAGTATCTTTATGTATTATCTGTATCTCTCAATTCCTGTCTCTCCTTGAAAATAAAATCAGTTCTTTATAATTTTTTCTGTTAATCCTTCATCTCCCTCCATAATACTCTCAATCATATTCTTAATTAAGAATCAATTATTCCATCCTCTTTGTATTAACTCTATTTGGTTTCAGAAAGAAAAGGCAAAGGACAATAAAAAAAATAAATAGTCACTGAACATGAATAACTACTAAACATGAATAGCCCAATGGGAGTTAAATGTCAAAAACATGATTACGATAAATGTCAAAAGCAGGATTACCTTAAATGTCAAAAGGCATGATTGTTAGTTAAATGTTAGAAGCATGATTACTAATTGTGATAAGTGTGAGAAGGCAAAAAGGTGAAAATTTAATTATGAGAAATAAAATTTGTCACGCACTAATTAAAGAATTTAAGGTACTAAACTTACATAGGGACTTGAATGTGCAATGTATTTTTGTAAACCTTAGGGCTTATGTAGCAAGCACAATTAATAGATAAAGGAGGTGTAAACAGTAACCTTTTTTTTTTATTTCTAATAACCTCTTAGTAAATTAGGCTTTAGAAAACATCTTTTTATTCAATTGGGCTCACTTAATTTTTCTATTCAATTTATTTAAGACAGACCCAACACCTTTTTTTTTTGTTATTTTATCATTTTTTTACAAATTTCATTTTATCTTATTTTTATTATTATTTAATCAAACTTTACTTATAAAGTCAAAATTCTTTTCATTATTTATTCTAAATGGCAAAGAAACTAAATAACACATGTTAAAAAGTTTTAATTTCTTATTTTTATTCTTTTATTTTATTTTTTATATTTTTTATATTTGCAAAAATAATATTTATTTGCCCAGACAAAATTGGGTGTTGACATAGGGCAAAATATATGAAGAGTTTGTGCTGAAGAGTTATGCATGGAATGTCGAAGGACCAAAGTGGTCAACGAAGTGCATGCAGAGAAGACTGTCAAATGAAGGTTGTGCAGGGAAACATAATAATCTCTATTAGAGAGAACATGAGAGACAGATTTGTTGTATTTGCAAATTGCTGTGGAGGATCTGAAAGATAAAGTATTGAGGCTTTTCCAAAGGTTCTTCCATCGTTTAGATAACACACAACTCTGCACAGCTTGTTTTGTGGACAAAAACTCCATTATATGGAGAAGAATAACATATGGTAAGTCACTGAGTTTGTCTTTTTTGTTTCTTTCATCACTCGTCCTCTTTCTCTTCGTCATTCTCAACTTTCTTCTGCCTTCTTTTTCTTCTTCCACCGAACTGCAAAACTAATTCACAAAAGTTTTGAAATTGTGCACTCTCGTGAAACTTTTTTCTCTCACTCTTCACACCTTCCTTTAAAGAAGCGTGGGCCAAACTCACTCTACTACGCAGAAACCCACATATATGAGAAAAAGAAATTTCAAATAAAAAAAAAATCAGTTTGCGTGGGCTAAACCCATGCAACCCGTAAAAAAATATAAAAAAAAGAGAACAGAGTGGCGGTAAAATATGCATGGGCTGAACTCACGAATAATATAAAAAATAAAAAATGGAGTATGCATGGGTAAACTCACTCAAAAAGCGAAAAAAAATAAAAGAAATAAAATAAAAAGAATATGTGTGGGCTAGACCCACGCACAATGAAAAAATAAAAAATAAATGCATTATGCCTCAGCTAGATCCACACATAATGCAAAAAAAAAAGTAATTATAAAAATTTAATTGCAAAATGTGGGCTAGACTCACGCAAAATGCAAAAGAAAATTAATAAAAAATAAAACCAAACGTGGCCCAGACTCATACACCAAAATATTATTTATAATTAATTAATTGCAAGTAGTGTGGTTTGATGGTTAAGTATATTGAATTAATAAGTATAACAATAATCGTAACAGGATAGAAAAACTCTTCTAGTTTGATGGTTAAGGGTTCTGTCTAGGTGTTGAGAGATTTTAGGTTTGAGTCTCTCCTGTTACACTTTCTTCAAAACTTGAATAAAAGGTTTATGGTAAGTAATATAAATAGTGATAATAAGATTTTTTATAATTTTTTAAAGTTTTTTTATTATGAGCGTGGGCCTAGCCCATGCAAGCGACCCACGCAGAGCCGCCGCTATATGCGTCCAATTCGTGGCCCATGCTTATTTCAAGTTGCTTCCAAGGTTTTAGCGTCCACTGTCTAGCCCACGCTTTACAGACTCAATAGCGTGGACTTTTGTATCTTTGTGTGGTTTTTTGGCCCATGCTAAAACTAGTATTTTTTGTAGTGAATTAAAAATTGATTTTTTTTTTACAAACCTAATATATAATTTATTTGTTAAAATATGAGGTTTTTTTTTATTTTTGTGTACTTTTTCATAATAATGTTCAAAATGGACAAAAAATATTTATGTATTCAAAAGAAATAAAAGCCAACACAAACTCCAAATATAGACACACACAAAAATACACATTATAGAATGATAAAACAAATTTTTAGAATTGAAAAGGTCTAGTGACAATCAAACACTCAGATTATGTCATTGATAAAGGAAGGAGAAAGTGAAAGAGTCATAGAATGAAAGAAAGGATAAAAAAAAGAGACAAGTATAAGTGTTAGAAAATAAAAAAGACATATAAATAAATTATGTCAGCTAATGGAATAATATAAAAGGATAGAAAAATTAAAAAGTTTCAATAAGTTAATTGTTTAATTTTTTTTTTAAAATATGAATTTATTAAAAGAAAGTTTCAAAAATATTATTCATTAAATAATATTTATAGTATCAATATAAATTTAAAGTCATTAAATAATATTTATATTAAAGTCCCTTAATTAAGATATTTTAAATTTTTAATCAAAACTATTTTTTTACTATAATTTTAAAATTAAGTATTTTTTAATCTTATAATAATATATTAGTATTATATTATTTTAAGGTCTTTGAGGTCTTGAGGTTTAAAGTGGTTGCTTTACTTGTCTTACCTGCTTTAGCCTTGAGCTAACCCTGAATAAATCATAAACTTTATGATTTTTGAAAATGATAAAAATGTATTTAATTAGTTATAATTATTTTTGAAAATGTTTATATGAAATTGTAAATAAAATAATAACGTCATAATACAAATTTAGCTACTTATCATATTAATTAGATACAAAAATTAAGAAGAAAAAAATAACATACAAACTCTTATAAATTAGATATAGACTTTTAGTTTAGCTTGTATATTACATGGAATAAATATATGTTTTATATAACTAGAATCTATAATAAATACTTACAAATAATAATAATAATTTAAATTAAATTTTTATGAATTTAATTTAAATAAAAATAAAAATAATAATAATTTAATGATTATTTTTGAAGAAATAATAATAATAATAATAATAATAATAGTAATAATATTCTAACAAATTGAACTAAAATAATAACAATAATAATGATTATTATAATTATAATATAATAACTTTTATACATAAAGAAAATAACATTTAATAATATAATATCAAATATATTTCAATTGATGATGGTGGATTATTATGATTTGATAAATAGTTTATATTATAATGGTTAGAGTGTCTGTTCGTTAATTTTTCCTATAAGTAAAAACATGGCAACTGCAACTTGATTCACTTATTGTCACTAAATAGGTATATTATATTATTAAATATTTTTTTATTTATAAAATATATTATATTAGTATCATTATTATTGTTATTATTTTAATTAAATTGGTTAGAATATTATTATTATTATTATTATTTCTTCAAAAATAATCATTAAATTATTGTTATCATTGTTATTATTAAAATTATTATTATTATTTTAATTCAATTTTTATGAATTTAATTATAATTATTTTTTTGATAATTATTATTATCATCTAAATTAAATTTGTATGAATTTAATTAAAATTATTTTATATTATTATTACTTAAATTAAATTCATATGAATTAAAATTATTCTTATTATTATCATTATCATTATATTATTTTGTTTTAAATTAAAATTATTCTTCTTATTATTATTATTTAAATTAAATTCAAGAACTATCACTAAGATTAATTTGACATTATATGTAATATGCACATATTTTTAATAATTTGCTTTCCTGATTAAGTGCATAATTTCAACATTTTAATTATACCTTTAATAAATAATTTTATTCATTCTATTCATCACTTCAGATTTGATTACTGCAACTTCAATACTTTAAATTTATGACAGTTAATTGAATAAATTATTTCATTCGTTATTGTGATAACTTACTAATTGATTACCGCCGAATTATAAAAATCATTCAATAAATTATGTTGATATATTCCCATTTAAGTAAGACTAAAATTGATATAAGACTAAAATTGATATATTCCCATTTTGAGAAATTTGCCTCTTAAATCATTGAAATTTTAGAAAATTGCCAACAATGTAGTTGATATAGGTTGTGAGAAGACTTGCCTGGTATATACTAGTAATGGAGTGCACAGGAATTATGTGCACTAAAGCCTAATGATAAATAAAGTTAAAATTAACTAAGATACTAATTAACTGGTGGCGTACTCAAGGGTGAAATATACTGGATACCCATTTTCTGTGTTGCTAACCTCTATGTGACAGGTTATGAGTGTAGTTCAATATGTGAGGCACATGAAAACTTATCTCCTCCTGTGGAACATCCACCAATCTGAGTACTTTAATAACTATGTGCAATATTGGAAGCTCGTGGGGTAGTACGATCCAAATTTGAACACTCGTTACAAGCAATATCAAGAATGAGTCCTTGAGAAGCCAACTATGGGCGCTGGTAAAGGGGACATAACCACGTTGGCACAATTAATGACACATACACAATGATGAAATCCATAATGTGCAGGAAAGAAGCTTGTCATGGACCATACATATCAATTGGACTACTTTTAAGCTAGGAGTGAAGGATATTAAGTTATTCAATATTGTTTTATTGGTTACGTGGGAGACCGAGGTCAAGTGAGCATGACTTTTGGAAAGATGTTTTAGAATTAAAGTATGGCTCTTAGGAAAATTTAAATACTAGGAAAAACATTAGATATGAGCTGGTGATGGGTCACGCAATAGAAATAGTAAAATTCATTTCAATAAGAAGAATATAGAAATATCTTGAACGTAATTAATCAATCTAATAAAAAATTAATATGCATTCAAAATCAGAAGAATAAATCAACATAAATAATTAATATGAAAAAAAACCTGTCAATAGATATAAAAAAACATACAGGACGGTCAATACTTTAATAATACCTAAACAAAGGAACAACAAGTCTCACAAAAATTAATCAAAGAGCATAAAAATACAATTATTCATAATTTTCAAATGATCACCGACAATGATTCAAAATATCAACAATGACCCAAAATATCAAAAAAATAAAATTTAACAAGATTCAAGAATCTCGTCACCTGACAAATTGTTACCTTTCATGAATTTTTTAAAAACAAACTAGAGCTCTGATTTCAAATTTGACTGTCCAAAACGAATTATTGTGGGTGATAAGACTCCATTAAAAATTTCAGAGCAATTAGATTTGATTTTACTGTTAGATTTTCGAAACATCCGAGACTAATGGTAATAGGAAGTTTTTGCACACAATAGCTCTTCACAAAATTCCTAACACTTCTATAGACCATCAGTCTCATCGTTCAGATTGAAGAAATATGAGTGAAGAATCTTCAATAAAGATTGCAGCTCAACCAGACAAGGTTTAACCGTTGAATATTCAAAATAACCAAGATAGGTTGCTACAGGAAGTAGCTATAAATTATGTTTGTCTCTCTCTCTTTTTCAAAGTTGTTGTTCACACACTTTTTTATACAAGCCAATGCTCTCATTGTTTCACACCCTTAGGGTTATCCCTTTTTCTAATTATAATGTGAATGGATTACATTGGGTTTGTATGTGTCATGGACACACAAAAAAAATAATAGGTTTGCACCTCACAAGAAGAGAACCAACCTAACATCTAGGTGGTGGTAAGATCTTAGAGAGGTGTGTAGGAAGGGAAGAAAAAGAGTATGGTTTGATGAAAATGTTAGTTGGAAAGTTCAAAATGGTAAAAAAAAAAATTAATTTTTTAAAAGATAAATGTGTGGACCAGTACCTCTTTCACATAAGTTCCCTAGAGTCTATTCAAATTTAGATAAAAAGATCTTAACAACGGAGGAGGCTGGTTCATGGGTGGGGTATAAGTGGAAATGGGAATTGCAACGAAGAAAGGAGTAGTTTGAGTGAAAAAAATAACAACTAAATGACTTTCTTCAGGATATAAGAGATGATTGGGTATGACTACGAGATAGGTGTTTATATAGTCAAATCAGTCTATATAAGACTTGAAGATAGTTATACGAGAGAGTATTTTGAATCATTTGCACTGCATCTAGTCTGGTGACTATTGCTGGATAGATTATCAACAAAAGAGAATCTATAGAAGAAGGGGATGGTGTTAGGTAATAGTCTATGGGTTATGTGTGGTGTGCAAAGAGAGTCAGGGAATCACTTATGTTATTTCTTACTTGTAAAATAACTACCCAAGTGTGAAATATGTGTTATTTGTGGCTTGGGATGAGTAAAGTACAACAAAATGAGTTGAGGTCTAACTTTCAAGAGTTTATTAATCCTGATTTTGATTAGTGTGATAATGGAGTTTGGAGAGGGATTTGGATAATTGTAATATGTGGTATCATAGGAATGAAATTATTTTAAATGAAAGACAATGGATACTGATGAAATCTTTATCTGGATACAATTAAAATCATGGGCTTGATTGGATTGCAAATTCAATAGAACATTATTCTCTTCATCTAATTGGTGTATTTGTCCAAATATATTTATTAATATGATAATTGAAGAGTATTGGGAAAAAGCAAGAATTTTATAAGGATAACATTAGAATTTTTTTAGTGTAGTGATTTAGGGTTATTTATGGACTAACATACTGAGTCTTAATAGCCTCAAAACAAAATTTGTGGTAGATGTTTGCAGGTATAGTTTTGATGGTGAGGTTGGTTTTGCGAAATGACTATAAGAATCTGTAATATTAATGAGTATAGATGACATTATAGTTAGAACTGAAAGAAAAGGGATGGCTAGAGGTATACACAGAAAAGTTCCAGATATACACCTAAATGACTTATATTATCTTTTTCTTGTGCACGTTCATGTCAAAGTTATTAATTTGTGCATGTTGTTAATTTTCTTATTACCGGACAAGGTATACGAGTATAGTCAATATTTTCTAGAAAGAAATCTTAGAGAATTAGGATGTTATAGATATGAAAATAGTAGAAATTTCAATATTTAAATATCTTGAATTCTCTGAGATTAATACATGTATATAGGTTGAAGCACTCATTTATATTTTCTATTTATTTAATTATTTTATGATGATAAAAAATTTATACTACTTTTTCTTAAAGTACGTAGAATTAATATGGAAATATTGTACATCCTTATTGATGCCATTCCTTGTGTTAAAACCAATTCCAAGTTTATTGCTTAGTAAAAGTCAGGCATAAAATTTTTGTTGTTGTACCTCAAATTCCATGGTTATGTTTGTTTGTTATCTTTATTGTAAATTTTTCTATACTGGTTCAGGTAATCCTTTTTACTCCTTAATTATAAAATTTATTATTGTTGATGAAAAATCATAATACAATTAATATATATATATATATATATATATATATATATATATATATATATTATATGAATATTACCCCATCAAAAATTTACATTACAAGAATAAAATTTATTTTACAAAAATTTTCATTAAAAGAAAACAAAATAATTTACTTTTTTCAAAAAGTTAATATTAATTTTGGATTTAAGGACTACTACTTGTCACTAATTTGATATATTTGGAAATTTAACCATTAAATTTAAATCTCATTTCACAATTTTTCATGACAAGATAATTTTACTCTTCTAGTATAGTATTGGTGATCACACCCTGAACTTAGTGAATACTCAATTTAGTGAATAAAACATTCATCGACTTATCTTTCTCGTTCAAAATATCATTAGAGTCTGAATATTTTATAACTTTATTTTTACACTACATGTTAATAATACTCATTGATACTTAGTGACATACATAAGATCATATTAGTACCAGTAATTACTTATTTATTTTATACAGCTTTTAATTCACCTTTCATCAAAAAGAAAAAATATATGACAATATATACAATCAATTCTTAATTCACTAATATTCTATAAAATAAATTTAAAATAGATAAAGGAATTAGGTTTCATATCACTTAACTTACACTTATGTCAAACTCATCTCGTTGAGCAAATTTTAAGCTTGTTGGACAAATATAATTACTTAAATTGTCTATTTGCTTTTAGGTTGAGATTTTATGAGCCAAATCAACTTTTTACTAAGTGAGTTTAATGGATTAAATCTCTCATTTTCCTTCAAGTTAAAATTCACTAAGTGAAATTAGCTTTCTCTAAGCAAATTAAGATACATTGAGCAAAATTAACCTTCCTTAAATGAAAAAATGCAGAAGATAGAAATCTACAAAATTTAAAACAATTATCCAACCATCCCATTTTCAATTTTACCTATTCTAATGTGTGTTAAACCCCATTTACATCATATAATTGAAATCAAAATCACAATTATGTCATGCAATAAAATGCAGCTTATCAACTCAATTATTCCATCAAAACACTAGAAACATGTATTTTTATCAAATTTCAACTCAAAGTGAATTTCCACCTCAATTCAACAACACATCCTTCAAAACCATTCAATTTGAAAACTTAACTAAAATATACTTAATTAATTAACTCTCCTTTCCTTATATATGTTTGTCTTCCAAGCCAAAAATGTAACACCTTTTTTAAAAATATATTTTTTCTTACTTTTATAAACAATGTATATTTAAGCAATTGAAATAATTAATGTTTATCAATTTGTTGGGAAAAAATTATTCTGTATTAAAAAATAATTAATAATAATAACAATAATAATATTAAGAATGTCAATAATAATAATAATGTGAATATTTATATTACATACAAATCTACGTATGGATTTCTGTATGTAATACTTTGAAAGCAAATTCGTATATAAAATTTTATGTAATGTTAATTTTATGTATTAATGTGAATTCGTATGTAATGCTAATTTTATATACAGATGTGAATTTATATGTAACATTTCGTATGTAATGTAAATTTTACATACAAATTTTCATTTGTTTATAATTTTCATATGTAATTTGTGATTTTTTACTAAATTCTAGAAATTCTTTAACCCTTCTTATTCATATTTTGTCATATGATTAAATGTTCATTTTGTTGTAGTGCAATAGATAAAAGTAGGTCATGTCACAAATTTTTAATTACAAGTAAGTTTACAACTTTCTAAAATTAAGTTTAAGTTTAAAGATCTTCAATCACTTTTTACCAAAAAGAATTTAGGAAATACATCATCAATATTTACATTTAATTTATAGAACTTTGAATATTTAGAATAATCTATATTTTTGTTGAACTATTGCAACAATGTACCACTTTTTTAAAGATATGTAATACTTTTTAATATATGTGTAGAAATGCAATTTGGTATAAACTATGTAGAATTTTCTTTTTTTACGATAATACATTACCTAGTGTGGAAAGATTAAGAGTACATTTATTTTCAACCATGGAAATTTTTAAAAAAGAAAAACGAGTAACGTTGGAAAAACTAAAACGAATTTCACTAAAAATGAAAAAATTTCTCTCAAAACTTTATTCGTTCGTAAGAATAAATTTACAACGAAAATTACTTTTTTAACTTATAAAATAATAAATAAAATTAAAATAATTATAAAAATAAAATACTTAAAAATATTTTAAAAATAAAATTATAAAAATAAAAAAATTTAAAATTAATTTTTTTATAATTAATTATTATAATATAT
>Ga0209489_109202_pt1 | contig 12542 bp, 12 predicted proteins | sample SiratrowhiteBW_FD_187527 | JGI IMG/M metagenome (GOLD analysis project Ga0209489, IMG submission 187527) | Root nodule microbial communities of legume samples collected from California, USA - Siratro white BW (SPAdes) (version 2) | ecosystem: Host-associated > Plants > Roots > Nodule | place... | reverse complement strand
TTAGTCCTCTGAATTTAGTTTGATCCAGTGTAATTCCATTCTCATCAACATCAAGATAACAACTTGTTGAAATTGGTGTTGAGGCTTCTTTGCAGTTTTCCATTTCAAACTTTCTCAACACAACTCTGCAGTACTTTGTTTGGCTCAAGAAGGTTCCAATTCTCATTTGCTTGATCTGCACTCCTAGAAAATAGTTCAGCTCTCCAATCATTGACATTTCAAACTCTCCTCTGGATTGCTGAAACCAAGTCTTGGCAAAGCAACTCATTAGTTGATCCAAAAATTATATCATCAACATAGACTTGAACAAGTATTATGTCATTTTCATATTTCTTAATAAAGAGAGTTTTGTCTACTTGACCGCTTTGATAATCCTTTGAGAACAAAAACTTACTTAACCTTTCATACCATTGTCTAGGAGCTTGCTTTAACCTATAGAGAGCTTTCTTGAGTTTGTAAACATGTCCAAGCAGGTTGTGATCTTTAAATCCTATTAGTTGTGTAACATACACTTCTTCATTTATGAATCCATTCAAGAATGCACTCTTCACATCCATTTGAAACAACTTAAAACCATTAAGACAAGTATAAGCAAGTAGTAGTCTAACAACTTCGATCCTTGCAACAGATGCATAAGTTTCATCATAGTCAATTTCTTCAAGCCTTTAACTACTAATATAGCTTTGTTCCTCACTATTATACCATGTTCATCCATTTTGTTTCTGAACACCCATTTTGGTGCCAATCACATTCATCTTGCTGGTTCTGGGGACTAAACTCCACACATCATTTCTAGTGAATTGGTTCAACTCTTCTTGCATGGTATTGATCCAATAATTATCACTCAATGCTTCATGTATTGTCTTAGGCTCAATTTGTGAAACAAATGTCATGTGTTCACACAACAAGTTCATTGATTTCCTGGTTGAAACACCCTTCTTAATCTGGCCAATCACATTATCCAAGGACAAATCTCTTGGAACTCTCTAGTCACGAGGCAAATCGATTTGACCTGGAGTGGAATTAATTTCAAAATCTCCAAATTTCACTTATGCAGTTTGTTGTTCATCTTGTGTTACTGCAATATCTTTCAGCCTTTGAATACCTTCTATTTCTTCATCCTCTGTTGTAAATTTAGGTTCTTCCTGCAGCATAGTCTCTTCAATCAACATGGTTCTCTTGTTGTATGCTCTATATGCATGGCTATGTGATGAGTAACCTAGGAGGATGCCTTCATCTGCCTTTGAATCAAACTTACCTAGATTATCCTTACTATTGTTTAAAATAAAGCACTTGCAGCGAAAAACTCTTAAATGAGAAATGTTTGGTTTTCTTCCTTTGAAAAGTTCATAAGGGGTTTTCTTTATAACTAGTCATATTAAAACTTTGTTCAACACATAGCAAGCAGTGTTAACTGCATCAGCCCAAAATTATTTTGGAAGATTTGTTTCATTTAACAAAGTTCTAGCAATTTATTCTAAGGCTCTAATTTTCCTCTCCACAACCCCATTTTGGTATGGAGTTCTTGGAGCTGAAAAATTATACTGAATGCCAAAATTTTCACAATTTTTCAAATTTCTCATTTTGAAATTCTCCCCTATGATCAATTTTTATGGCAACAATGGTGCAATTTTTCTCATTTTGAATAATCTTTGCAAGTCTCTTAAAGGCACTTAATGTATCATCCTTAGTTACTAATGAAAAGTAGTTTAGGCTGAGTTCGAGGGGATGAATTAAACTATCAAAATTTTTCACAAAATATGAAAAGTAATTAAGTGTAGAATGAAAGCCCTTTATTAAAACAAATAAAAGTGTGATTTTAGAGTACATAGCAAAAAATCAATTAGTTGAAAGCCAAAAACAATTAATTAAAAATAGCGCACAGTATTGCAATACGCGAAAGCAATTGTATGAAACGCGAAAGCAATTAATTGAATTAAGCACACAACACAACAGTGTCCAACAACAATTACTTACATACAAGAAACAATTAACTAAAAACAAACTGGGAATTCAAATCAATTGATTGAATCTAGAAAACAATCAATTGAACAAAAACTCAACCAATTTCAAATAAAAACTCCAAACAGTAAAATAAACCAAGCTGGGAATGTGAATTTTTAAGTTTCTTCTAAAACCATATTCAATTGATTGAAAGAGAAAATCAATTAATTGAAATTCCTTAAAGAAAATTAAGTTTCAAGACTTTAGTCAATTGAACAATGAATACAATTAATTGAAAACACCATACTGGAGTTAAGAACAAAATTCAATCAATTGTAGAAAACACGAAAAGCAATAGAAAAATCAATTGATTGAAACTGAAAACCAATTAATTGAATTTAGAGAAGTGAAAAATGTCAAAAATGAAATTTGCATAGTAACTCAATTACATTATTTGGTGTGAATAGGTAATGGCAAAAAGCCAATTGAAATTTCCAAAAACACAGAATTATGAAGAGCAGAATGTGAATTATGCAGTTCCAAAAATATCAATCAATTGAAAGTGAGAATCATATAATTGAATGTTTGACAATTTATCCAAAACTCTGCAGAAACAGTGCGTGAATCAATATAAGGATAAAGAGAGAGCAAAACACCAAGATTTATATTGGTTCACCTTCCTCAAGGGCTACATTCAATTGCTTTGCCACCAAGCAAAGAAAGTCACTCAAAGATCACCAAGATCAACCCAATCCAAGCCAATTACACTTGCACCCTGCAAGAACCCTCTGCATCCTGTACAAAACAACCCATGAACCCTACAGAAGTTGCAGAACCAATACAGAATCCTACTACACAATTACAAATTACAAACCCTATGCAATTTGTAGCCAAACCACACAATTACAAACCACAAGCTAGTCTCTTTGCCACCAAGCAAAGAAATTCACTCAAAGATCACCAAGATCAATCCAATCCAAGCCAATTACACTTGCACCCTGCAAGAACCCTCTGTACCATGCAGAAAACAACCCCTGAACCCTACATAAGTTACAAAACCCTACTGCACAATTACAAACTACAAACCCTATGCAATTTGTAATCAAACCACACAATAACAAACGACAAACCCTATGCTATTTTTAATCAAAACCACACAAATACAATTTGAATGATACACGAAATGCTTCTGCACAAAACCACAATATTCACAGCTATCAAGAACAGTGCAGAAGACTTGTCTTTGATGTAGAACCAGAGCTACACGAAAATCATTCAAAGAGAGGTTCCAACATTCAAATTCTTGAGCTTTTCTTGATGTAAATCAATGTAACACTTAGTCTCACTGTATTAGCATGTATCTCTATCTTTATTTTTCACAAATGATTAGTCCTTCTTAATTAAAATGCGCTCTCCACTTTTATAAGCAATCTATTTTAAAAGACTGTCAAAACAACCAAAAATCAATTGATTGAATTTGGGATTCAATCGATTAACTTTTCTGAAAAGCAGAAAAATTAGCAAGTTGATTTTCGAAAATAGTTGATTGATTTTCCTCTCAAAATAGGTTTTCAAAAACTATTAATCCTCACTTAGTCCCATTCAATTATTTATTAAACAAAGTGAATTAATGGAGCTCTCTTCAAGTGAAATATCATGTAACTTATGGTTTTGAATCAAGAATCACACTCTCTCTCTCACACAACCTAAGTTCTAAACCAAAACCCATGAGGACTCACATCAAGATCCATGATGGCTTCATTAAACCACTTAGCATGCCTTAGTGCTAACAATCTCCCCCAATTTGATGAAGGCAATCAAGTGTGTGTTGAGTTGTTCCAACCAAACCTGCATAAATTGTATTAGTAGATTTATGCTCTAATTGAAATCTAAAAAAAACTAACTAAAATTTTGTTAGCACAGTAGGTCTAGAAAAATTAAATTGATTGAACTAGAAAAAACAGTTAATTGTTTTTTAGCAAATTTTGAAACCAGTTCAAACCAACGACTTGTTATTGCTTGCTTATACTTTGATACTCCTTCAAAGCATAAAACTTAAATTGATTGAACTAGAAAAAACAGTTCATTGCTTTTTAGCAAATTTTCAAACCAGTTCAAACCAACGACTTGTTATTGCTTGCCTATACTTTGATACTCCTTCAAAGCATAAAACCAGTATTAAACACATGCAAATAACATCTATTCCATTCATGTTTGATCAACAAGGATTACATAGACTTGTTACATGATGAAATACAAACTATATAACACAATCAAACAAACTTGAAACACATCAAGCTGGATACACCAACAACTATAAGCAGCAGAATACAACAGAAACATAACAATAGAATTCAAATATGTAGAACGCAGCAGCAACAATGCAAACCTAGGCAATTTAACAACAAAACAACAAACACACTCTACGCAAAATCTAATACAGCAACAGGATAAACACAACACACATATTACTTCTTTAGCATTGGATTCATCAAATGGGTTTGAAGAGACCTATGACCAGCTATATGATATGCATGATTAACTCTATTTTGTTGGACCATAGTACATGTCCCTAAGCTGCTCTTGGATTGCTTCAATTTGCCCATCAAGGTGCTGAAATCTTGTTGCACAAAACTCTTGATTGCTCCTCTAGTCTTAACCAATGGTGTTCAACTGTCCAAGAACTATTTGATCAAACTTAGAGAATGGTTCACCTCTTTCCCCTAGAGGTTCATACGGTATGAGTGTAAACTATCCAAGGTCACCTCCATCTCCAGCAACAGCAAAACTTGGTCCAGCTCCATCATATGTTGTACTCTCTCTTTTAGTTGGCTGTTGTCCAGCCTCTTCCTCGTCACCTTTGCAGATCCAATCATCGTCATTTAATTTCTTCAATCCTATCTTATGTAGAGTTGTTGTAGTGATTTCATTTTTAGCCTTAACAACCTCAACCAGTTCACCATCCAAATCAACTTCAAAATGCTCTATGAACTTGGATATAAGAACCACGTATTGTATGCGATAATCAATAAGCTTCCTAGTCTTGCTCAGGTGCTCCTTTATGATGTTTATCCAGTTAATTTTGAACCTGTTCATTATGCACTATGTGAGTATCAAGTTCTTCTCAGTCAAAACTACATGGTTGTATCCCTTTGGAGTTAGCAGCCATATCACTATGAAAGCTAAGATCCTAGGAGTTGTGGAAAGGCCTCCAACATGATAGCCTCTCATTACAGTATGCGGATTTCTCAAGCATGACTTGAAGAACTACACCTTGTTGAAGTGTTCCAATGCAGAGGTGTTTCCTTTACCTCCTCCCAGTGTTCTTCAACCCAGCCACAACATACCATACTTCATCTGTTATAGTCATATCAACTCCCTTAACATGGGAGTACATTGTCGCATCATCAAATCAAAGGTTGGTAAAGAAGACTCTCACCAAATTTGGATAGAGATTTCCAATCAGATTTAGGAACCTTTCAAGCTTCTGGTGTTTCAGCATCCTTCTTACATTATTCAACTTCTCTTACTCCAACCACTCCATCCTAAGAAATTTAGGGCTTTTTATGACCTTTCTGTTAATCTCAAGTAGGTAAAGCTCAATCTGCTCATGGTTCCAAAAAAAAAAAAACCATTTCTCAAGATGAAGAGAAGGTGATTCTAGAATGGATAGGGGGTATTAGGCCACGCAGAACAATTTAGAATACAAGTATACAATGCAAGGATATGTAGTAGAATACATGGCATTGCAATATTTAATATGGAGAAAAGAAAACGTAGCATAAAGCAAGAATAATGCATTGATTGAAAAAATCACAAGTTTAATTTTTGAGTTGTTGGGATTCTACAAATATTCAATTAATTGAATCAGACAAGACTTAGCTTCAGGAATCCTTTGCCACAACTTTTTGACTCTTTGACTCTCAATCAATTGAAGACATGTGGCTCTTGGTACATTCTCGCTCATGTTCATGCCTATTCCATGTCTTGAATGGCTCAAGTCATTCAAACCTCACTCTTTGACTGAGTTCACAGTTGCACAATCTTCCTATTACATTTCCCAAGCTTGCATAGAAACAATTCATGCATCAGAATTAATTAAAAAAAAGTTTTAATCAATTATAGTTAAGAGTAGTAAAAATAATCAATTGAATTCCAGAATCAATCAATTGTTTTTTCTACAACTGAGTAACTTTCTCAGGTTCATTTTGAAGTTTTGCACCAAGTCTCTGTCTAATTGGATCTTCATCATCTGCACTTGTCTTAACACTTTCCTGCACATTCCGGTTAGTCTCATTAAATACAATGTGCGTGGATTTCTCAACTAAGATGGTTCTCTTATTATATACTCTATATGCATGACCATGTAAGGAATTACCAAGAAAAATACACTCACCAACTTTCTAGTCAAACTTGCCCAACTTATCTTTATCATTATCTAGAATAAAACATTTGCATCCAAAAAATTTCAAATGAGAAATGTTGGGCTTTCTACCTTTAAACATCTCATAGGGGGTTTTCTTCAAAATAACTCTAATGAGCACTATATTGAGAACATAACAAGTTGTACTTACTGCATCAGCTCAAAATTACTTTGGCAAATCTGTTTCATTCAAAAGAGTCCTTGATAGTTCCTCCAATGACAAGTTCTTCCTTTCCATCACTCCCTTTTGCTGTGGAGTCCTGGGTGCTGAAAAACTTGTGCTTAATTCCAAAGTTTCCTCAAAATTTGTCAAATCTTTCATTTTGGAACTCACCCCCATGATCTGATTTAATGGTAGAAATACAACTATTTTTCTCATTCTGCATAACTTTGGAAAGTCTCTTAAAAGCATGATAAGCATAATCTTTGTTAGCGATGAAAAGAGTCTAAGCAAAACGAGAATAGTCATCAACAACTACATGATCATAGTAATTACCTCCTAGGCTAATAGTTCTAGAGGGACCAAACAAATCTATGTGAAGCAACTCAATAGGTCTGGATGTAGAAATCACATTTATCTGTTTAAAAGAGTTTTTGGTCTGTTTACCCTTTTGACATGCCTCACACAATCTGTGTCCCTTTCAAACTTGAGCTTAGGCAAGCCAATTACCAACTCTTTAGATGCAAGCCTATTGAGATTATGCATATGTATATAAGCTAAACGTCTATGCCACAACCATGTCTCATCATTTCTAGTTAACAAATAGTTCATGCTAGATGTTATGCAAGAGACATTGAGCATATATACATTGTTTACCCTTTTACCTACAAGTACAATGTCACTGGTTTTTGAATTTGCAATCAGGCACGAGTCTGGCTTAGATGTAACCTTGTAGCCTTTGTCACACAGTTGACTTATACTTAGTAGGCTATGCTTTAATCCTTCCACTAAAAGTACATCTCTTATGATCACATCATCATCTCCTCAAATGTCACAAACACCAAGTATTTTCCCTCGATTGTTGTCTCCACAGGTGACAGCCATCTAGTTTCCATTTCACATTCACCAATTGTGAAGCATCACCTGTCATATGTTTGGAGCACCCACTGTCTAGATAACACAACTACTTCTTGGATGCTAAACTGACCTGCAAAACTAATTAGGTTTGAAGAGTTGGTACCTTGTTAAACTTGGGTCCAAAGTGTTAAAGATGCTTTTAACTACCCACCTAACTAGTCCTTTAGGTACATCAAACTTTCTAACTTTATAGTTTCTAACTGAATGACCTTTCCTTAAACAATAAAAGCAGGTCTTGAAAGGTGAAGATTGATGTTAATTAGATATAAAGAAACTGCTATACTTCTTTTGCTTTCCTTGGAAACCACATTGATATCTAATGCCAGCTTTTTCAAACACACAATTCTGCGATCCCAAAATTGCATTGAGATTTTCAGTTCCCACGGAAAGTCTAGATGCAGTAGTAATCAAATAGTTAACTTTCTTTTTTAGAACAATACAATCTTCACAATTGGCAGGCTTGCTAGAATCAAAGTCACTGGAAGCTGCAGATTTATAAATCATTTCAAGGTGATCAAAATCTGTTTTATCATTTGAAACCTCATCTTCTAGTTCTTTGACTCTACCTTCCAACCAATTGTTTAGCCCTTTCAATCAATTGTTAGATAAGGCCAATCCATTAGCTTCTTCATTAGTTTCTAAGAAGGCTTGAAGAACTAAACTGTAATTCTTACTATTAACTGACGTGCTGGAATTCATACTACTCACGTCAGATATCTGTCCAGCCATAAGACACAAGTTTGCTTCAACTTCCTTATGTGAAGAGTTGTTGTAAGATGTATCATTGTCTTCTCATGGTATGTATGCTGTCCTTGTTTACCACAACCAAAATAGGTGAATTTAGCAGAACCAGTATCAAATTTCTTATTATACCTCTTGCCTTGCTAGTTCTACATTTTAATTTCATCGTGATGAATTTCCAGAATCTCCTTGTCAACAGGTTTAGATTCTCAGTATCACTATATTCATCAGGGCTTTCTTCATTGTAATCTACACCTGCAACATTTGTCTTGAGGGCTAGGCTTCTAGTCTTTCTCCCAACCGTCTCCATTTCCTTCAGCCTGGTCATCTCCAACTCGTGCTTCCTCAGCTTACCAAAGAGTGATACATTGGTCAGTGTAGTCAAATCTCTAGTCTCTGATATAGCTGTCACTTTGGGATGTCAGCTTCTGTCCAGGCACTTTAGGATCTTGATGTTTAGTTCCTCCTTGTCAAATTGCTTGCCCAGTCCAATCAAGTGGTTGACAATGTGAGTTAATAGTTTTTTTAACATTAGCAATCGTCTCTCCTTCATGCATCCTAAACAACTCATACTCCTGGATCAATACATGTTTTCAAGCTCTCTTCACATCAATGGTTCCCTCATGGGTGACTTCAAGTATATCCCACACTCTTTAGCCGAATTGCATTGTGATACCCTGAAAAACTCGTCAAGGTTCAAAGTAGAGCTTATTATATTTTTTGCAATATAGTTATATTGCACTATCTTATTCTCAGCATCAGTCAACTCATCAAATGATTTTTCAACACGTACACTGATGGAGGAGCTCCTAGGTGCCTTAGCTTCTTGCGCAAGCTTCAATGGAAGTTGAGCATGATGAAACCTTGAAGCACTGAATAGAAGAAGTGAATGAAACTCCTCATGATGCGGAAGCCATGGAAATGCAAGGAAGGAAGCGTGCAAGGAGGTTGATGGTGAAGTAGATGGTGAAAGCCTTGAAGGAGGTTGGGCCAACCTTCAAGAGAGAGAGCTCCTAGCTTCTAAGAGAAGTAACTCAATGTGAAACTTGAGGCAATGTGCTGAAAATTTGGCAACATATCATTACTCAAAATCAAGCTTACAATGGAGGTTCCTAAACCTCTTATTTATAGAAGAAAGCTAGTAGCTTCTCTAGCAAGCTAAGGTAATGTGTAGGAGAAGCTAGGGTTAGAAACCCTAGCTTGCCTTGCAAGCTACCTAAGTAGTGTGTAGGAGAAGCTAGGGTTAGGGTAACCTAGCTTGTGGAGCAAGCTTATCCAAACCCTAACTTGCCTTGCAAGCTACTTAAGTAGTGTGTAGAAGAAACTAGGGTTAGGGTAACCTAGCTTGTGGAGCAAGCTTCTCCCAAACCCTAGCACCTCATTCTCCTCCAATGAGAAGGTGCCACATGGCATAACTTCTAGATGCTTCTAAAAACCTAACCTAGGTGCCTTTACAAATCCTAAGGCACCTAGGGTTTATTTTTACAAAGGAGAAATATGTTCTACAATATTTTTACAAAGGAAAATCTTCCACAACATTTTTATAATTTTCCACTAAAGCTTAGAGTTGTCAGCATCTTGATGTCTGTTGGTGCCTTTGACTCCTCCTGAGCTTCAATGTGTTTGGTCATGGATCTAATGATTAGACCTTGCTTGGACCTTCGTCCATACATAATAGTCACAGGAATATATGGACCATTTACTATAGCATTCCAAATCCCACGATCAATTGATTCAATAAATATTTTCATTCTAACTTTCCAAAACTAGTGGTTCACACCACTAAACATGGGTCGCCTATTTATAGAACCTCCCTCAGCAAAAAGGTAGTTTATTCTTAGCCATAAATCAAAACTTGCATAAGATACAAGCCCTTGCTCTTGATACCAAAGTAGTTTAGGTTGAGTTCAAGAGGGGGGCTGAATTGAACTTTCAAATTTTTTTGCTAAATATGAAAAGTAATTAAGTGTAGAATGAAAGCTCTTTATTAAAAACAATCAAAAGTGTGAGTTTAGAGGACACATCAATTAATTGAAAGCCAAAAACAATCAATTAAAAATAGCGCACAATGCAGCAATAAAAAAGACAATTGATTGAAACGCAGAAGCAATTAATTGAATTAAGCACACAACACAACACTGTCCAGAAACAATTAATTGAATACAAGAAACAAAGCTTTCGCAACACACCTTGGAGCTCTTCATCTATTTCTATTTAGTACAAATCATGCAAAGCTTCCTCCACAAGTTTGCCACTCATGGTTGAAGCCATGCACCAAAGAGGAGCTCTATTATCCAATATATAATAAACTAAACAAATTTAACATATAATATATCACACGAATTCAACATATAATAAACCATATGATATGACAAATGATCTCGTATTCGATATCTAGCCTTCATACTCATGTTATATGATAGACAAATCAGTGTAGTAGGGAGTTTTCTAACTCAAAGCTTATGTTTCTATAATTGATTTCAAATGATTCTTAATCGTTTTTTGAAACTCAAACCTTTGTTGAAACTAATATAGAAAGTTTTTATAGAATAACAAATAATTACTTTGGTTCTATCGGTATGGAATCAAAGTCTAGATGTTATACAAAGTGTCTAATAGTTCTTGTATAGCTGTAGAGAATGTCTAATACGGTATTTCATAACGATATATGAAAAAAACTATATTATAAATTGGTGGATGTTATAATTATTGTATCCAAAAATACTAAAATTTTTGAATGTTACAAACAACATGGATCCAACTGATAAAAGTGGGGTGAAAACCAAAGTGATGCAGTACCTGTAGCAAAAAATTATAACTAAGGATGTTTAAAGCTTTAGAAATATGAATCTTAATAGTAACGTTACTACACTTATCCTTTTTAGACAACATATTAACAGTCTCAAATGAAATACTGATAGAATCCTTAATCTGATGCCCTTTAATGAAACCATTATGATTATGAGAAATCATCCTACTGCAAACAATACTAAGCCTATCAGATACAATTTGGGAAATAACCTTAAACCTGAAGTTGGCAACAACAATAAGCCTAAAGTCCTTGGTAAGATTAACACTTTAAACCTTATAAATGAGAAACATAATATTAGAATTCATGCCACGTAGTATAACCCTTAAAACAAAAACCTACTTAACCATAGCACAAAGATCAACAAATATAATATCTGTCAACACCTTATTTCGTCGGGATAAATATTAGTTAGAATAAAAATTTTACAAAACAAAAATAATAATAAAAGAATAAAATGTAGTTGATTAGTTATAGATTTATTTAAAAAAAGAAAAATAATATAAAAAGGAGAGAGGTTTGGCTTATTCATTAATTTTTACAAATTAAAATAACAATTAATAAAAATAACAAAAAAATAACAAAAAATAAAAATATAAAATAAAGCAGCAGAACTTAAAAATAAGAAAATAAATAATAAAAAATAATAATTAAAGAAATTGAGATTGTTTTCAAATTGTTTCTTGATCTGCACGTTCAATACATATTTAAAATAATAACAAAAAAAAGAGACTGAGTCGATCCTTTAAACTACTTTCTTTTAATAATAAAATAAAAAAAAATATAAATAGAAAAAATACGTGGGGAAACCATTCCTCCCCACTTTCCCCAATTTTTTTTTCCCGTAAACCACTTCTCTCATAACTGCTATTATTGATATTATAAATTATCGAATGATACAAAGGAAAAAAGAGGAAGAGAGATATTAAGAGTAGAATACAGAGAACCAAAAGAAGAAGAGAAAGGAACACCTTTTTAAAGGAAGAGAGAAGTAGATTTTCTAGAGACCAACCTTTTTAAAGGAGCACCCAAAACCACTCCAAAACAACCTCCGTCGTCACCGCCATTTTTTTAAGCGTCGCCGTCGCCGCCGTTGCACTGTGCCGCCACCGTTGCTCCTTCCTCATCGCTGTTGCCGCTTTTGGTTCATCATGGGTGGAGAGAGGGTTTAGGAGTTGGGTCATCCTATTCGCACCCCCCACATTACCATTACACCAATAACCAAAAAAATAATAATAATAAAAACTATTCGTACCCCCCACATTACTATTGCACCACCAATTTAAAAAAAATTAATAAAAAATAATTTTGGGTCTTTGGGACTAGCACAAAACTACAACCTTTTTTATTTGTGTACTCCCATATTTTAAGTTTATATCTTGTATGTTTTATTTTTTTATTATTTTTTTAATTTTTATTTTATTTTATTGTGTTATTATTATTTTTTTATTATTTTAATAAAAATTCAATTGATATACTAAAACTTTATAAATAAATTTTGGGATATTAGATTTTCTAATAATGTTAAATATCAAATGGCCACACGC
>Ga0209489_109201_pt1 | contig 12543 bp, 3 predicted proteins | sample SiratrowhiteBW_FD_187527 | JGI IMG/M metagenome (GOLD analysis project Ga0209489, IMG submission 187527) | Root nodule microbial communities of legume samples collected from California, USA - Siratro white BW (SPAdes) (version 2) | ecosystem: Host-associated > Plants > Roots > Nodule | place: USA... | reverse complement strand
AAAAAAAAAAAAAAAAAAAAAAAAAAAAAAAAAAAACACAAAAGTCAATAAATATAAAAATAATTAAAACAAAAAATTAAACAAAAAGTAAAATTTTGCAACTATCTTTCCTGCATGCAAAGAGTTACAAAGAAATAAGATTAATCAATTATTATGAATCTCATTATTGATTATATAATATGTAAATATAATAAAGTATTTACCCATAATAGATTATATATAAATATTTTATGATATTTATGTATATACCTATATATTATATTTTATTATGTAATTAATTTGTATTATTAATTTATTAATTTATATTTTTGATAAAATAAATATAATTGATAAAAATAGTTAACATAAGAAAAATAATAAAATTTAAAATATTATTATTAAAATAATAATAATATTAAAAAAATTAAAAAATAATTATAAACAAAAAATAACATAAATAATAATATTGAACAACTAATGATTTAACTCATAACACATATCCTAATACTTGCATGTAAAATTGTTACGTTATTTCAAAGTGATATAATAATATATGTAAGAGTTAGGGCGCGTGATAGATGTAAAGTAGAGAGTGAATTTTATTTTTTTTATATAAATTCTCTGCTTAGTAAAATGCTATTAAATTAAAAGCTTAATTATCATATTTTTAACAGATAGTTGTTCGTTGTATTCAAACAGCATTTTTTTTATTGCACAAAGAATAGTAACTACAAAATACTCTAAAATTAATTAAGTGTCACAAAATACTGTATTTTTTTTATTTCACAAATATCGAAGGATAATTAGAAATGACTTTATAATAAAATTATTTATGAAAATTTCTTAATTTTTTTAAAGTATTGATTACTTATCTTTCAAAAGATTTGGAAATTTTTTTTGAAGATTTGGAAAAGCGTGAAAAGTTATATTGAACCCTCCAGGAAATTTTTATCCATGTTCTCCCTTTAACTTTTTTCTCTTCAAGTGGTGTATTGTGCCTTTTAATTATACAAATAACATAATTTACTATGCAAGTTCAGAATTCGGTCTTCGAATAGTCAAATGGTGCTGGTTGGTCGGAAAGTGGAGGAAGGAACTTTTGGAAAAAATATTTGGAGAATATGGAAAAAATTTGTATAAAATTTATAACAATAAAAACAATATTCAGTTAGTTATTTAATAAATTATTTCATTCCTTTATAACGTTCAATTTTTTTAACTTAATAAATTATATTTTATATCTCTTATACGTTTCCTTATCTGAATTTATTTATAAACAAATACTTACTAAAGGTATATTTTTTAATTCAATAAAAAATTACATAATTACTTTTGAATATATTCAATATTCTAAAAAGAATATTCGTTCAACATTTTAATTCTTCCAATTAATCACTTCTTAAATTAATTACTTTTCTAAATTATTATTGCTTACCTTATTCGTATATTATTTTTTGTCTTACTAAATTTACTTTTACAAATTACTCTTTAATTTATTTTTTCCCTAAAATACTTTTACTCAATATAATTATCTTTCTCATTTTTAATTTTAAAAATATTTATAGTTTTACACTTTTATTCAAATTTTTAATTTCTCAAATTATTTATTTTTCAAACTATTACCTTTCAATTGATTTTTTCCCTAATTTTCCCCTTTAATTACATTTAAATAAAAATAAACAAAATTTAGTTCAGATTTGGATCATCTAAGAATTGAATTTCGACTGATATTCCAACTATCAAATTCTGAACTAGCAGAATAAAGTGTGTTATCCGTAAAAATCATACAGAATGTGATGTTGGGAAAAAGATTAGAATATGGATTATTTCGGTGAAAAATTCAATATGTTACGTGGAAGGAAACATAAAGTCAGAAGAATTTGGAATAACAAGGGCTTGTTTTTTACTATTTTTAAAAAACAAATATATCAGTTTTTAGTTTTTAAAAACTGAAAAACTTGTTTGATAGGTGTTTCTGTTAACAGTATATTTTTAACTATGCAGTATATTTTAAGAAATGTAATATAATAAAAGGCTGATGTTTTAAGATAAAACTGTTACAAATTATACAATATTGATTTATTAAATAATTTTATTTGTTTATTTATTTATCCTATTCCAATACGTGTAAGCTCCAATGAAAAGGCTCCACGTAAGATCCGAAGTTTGACAACGGAGATGTACATCGTGGTTGTGCAGGTGAAACAGTAGCAGTAGTTGGCACCGTGTTTGGTTTGGTTTAGTTTAAGGCTTCAAAAATCATTATTAATAATTTCTCATTCATCGCCGCTAAATCTCTTCTGATTCTTCTTCTCCACCTTCACTCCACGCCCATAACCTAATCTCTCTCACCAAACACACAATCCATTCATCATGATTGGGGCAAACCCCAGACCCCTTCTGCACCTTTCGCTTCTGCTTTTGGTGTTCTTTACTTCCTCAACCCAATCCCTTCGATTCGAACTCCAGTCTGGCCACACCAAATGCATATCCGAAGACATCAAGAGCAATTCCATGACGGTGGGAAAGTACCACATCGTCAATTCCAACGAGGGTCAACCTCTGCCCGAATCACACAGAGTCACCGTTCGGGTATTTTTCATAAACCCCACTTCCAAAAGATTATACTTTTTGCGACCCAGTAGTGAATCGGATCGTGTTCTGTGGTTTCTGGTTGAAGGGTAATCGTTCCTTTTTTTTTTTTTTTTTTTTTTGTTAGGTGACTTCGTCGTACGGGAACAACTATCACTACGGGGATCGCGTTCAGGACGGGCAGTTTGCGTTCGCGGCAGCGGAGGCTGGAGATTACATGACTTGTTTTTGGGCTCTGGATCACAATCCCGCGATAACGTTGACTGTGGATTTTGATTGGAAAACGGGTGTCGCGGCCAAGGATTGGTCTAATGTTGCTAAGAAGGGTCAAGTTGATGTGAGTAATCCGCCACTACTGTGTTTCTAGCAGTTAATTTTGGTGTATAGTATAGTGTTATGGTTTGTATGCTAAAAGATTTGGGAAAAAGGGTGAATTTGTTTTGCAAGATTTACTTGGTAGTTGCATTCCAACAAATAGTTTTCGTAGGAGAGCTTATTTGGACTGAATTCAGTATTACTATGAGGATCTCATGGAAAATAACTTCGAAAAGTTGATTTTTAACCTAGTCAAATTACATGGTGTGATCCATGTTAAGGATCTCTTCTTTTAGGATAAGGTTTTTGTTGTTGTTGATTGTGTTACTCATGTAAATCCAAGGAAATTAAATGTCGAGTCTTTCAGTCAATCACCTAGCTTATGCTGCACATACTGACAAGAGATAAATGATCCTCTTATGTGATTTACGGGCTCAAGCTCAATCTAATCTGATCAATCAAGTAATGTCTGATTTCCCTTAGCGTTGGTAGAGATCTGAATTAGGACTAGAGAGTAGTCTCACTATGAAATTTCTAGTTATGATAAGCTTATAGGGCATTTATACGTTCCTAGCTGTGGAAATCTTTTACTTTATAATGTGTATATTGAATAAAACCACATTGATCCGTACAAATGTGTAACATATTTTCCCTACTTAAAAGTTTTTGTCTACTTCCCATTTTTATTTTGATAAGTGGTAGGCAGCACTTTTCTTTGGCTTATTCTCTGTTGACAAAATTGGCTTGTCTTGAATGATTGCATTATTATTGTAATTTGTATTGTTCCTCCACACTATCTATTTTCTGGGGCTTACTTCAATCCTGTTGATGTCACTAAAATTTAAGCCATATTCTGGAGCAAATCGCCTTCCTATACCATACCACCCATTTGTCACTTGAGGCTTTACTTAACAGACTATTTGATTTTCAATTACATTGCAAAAGTTGTAATCTTTGCTGACACAATGTTGGATGAGAGAAAATAAAGATTCTTATATAGATTTAATTCACCAATTCCAGGTAATGGAGCTAGAGCTAAGAAAGTTGCAGGATTCTGTTGCTTCCATTCATGACGAGATGTTTTATCTTCGTGAAAGGTAACCAAGCATTGCCTGAAAATTCTTAATTGAATATGTTGACATAGGAATGTAAATCAAACATTATTCTTGTTTGTGTAAATACTTGATGGGATATTGTAAAATCATTATTCTTACTATTTTTTTTGTTTTCTAATTTGCAGAGAAGAAGAAATGCAGGAACTGAACAGGGCAACCAATAGCAGAATGTTCTGGTTTAGTTTGCTTTCTCTCTTTGTGTGCTTATCAGTAGCAGGGATGCAACTATGGCACTTGAAGACCTTCTTCGAGAAAAAGAAACTTATTTGAAATTTTGTGATAGTTTTTACATTTTTCCTATGTGATCTTGTAAAATATACCAGCATTAATTTATCCAGAGGATACGGATAACGGTAGTCAGTATAATCTCAAAATCACAAACGTGTTCCTTGGTTAAACGCATATCAGAGTTATGGCAATACGACTTTTCAAAGGAAATGTTGGCGTTCTTCAATCCAAGGCCTTTTTTTTTTTTTTTTTTTTTTTTTTTTTTTTTTTTTTTTTTTTTTTTTTTTTTTTTTTTTTTTTTTTTTTTTTTTTTTTTTTTTTTTTTTATCTTTGTTGTGTTTTTACAACAAGCCATTAAGCACTCTGTCCTTTTGGTAAAGAGGAGAAAGTCAGGGTACATGAGAATAGAAAAAATATAGAGGAAATAGGTGAGAAAGAAAATATTGAATAGATGTAGTTGGTTTAATCGAAATATTTAAGAAATAAAGAAAAGATACGAAAATGAATGAAAATGTGACAAAATGGAGAGGAAAATATAGGTGGGTTTCATCATTTCTCGAAATACACATCCTTTATACATTACTTTTATCGACATCCATCTTTATTTTAATCTTCATTCATTTATGTTATTTTTCACTGACCAAATTAAATGGTAGAGGGGCTTGGTGAATTGGTAGTATTACGATTTGGTGAGTGAATTAGTTGTTCAGGTTGTTTATATAACTAGATTAGATAAGCATAATCAATTGTGCAAATATTTTTTTGGGTTATCGTATTGAGTAATATCTTTACTTTATAAACTAGTCTTTTGTCGAAAACAAAAAAAAAAGAGTTATGCATTACATCCTTACACTTGGAGCTCTTTCATCGTGTGTTGTTGAAGGACACAAATCTCATATCTTACTTCTGGGTCTCACATTTTGTCTACCACTAAAAGATTGATACCTGATTTTTTTTTTTTCACACTCTATTTATGGAGAAGTTGTGTCAATTTTTTATTGATGAAACACAATGAGACAATCAAACGGGACAGATGATTTGCAGCCCTTTCTGAAAGTGTTTTATGTGTTGATGTTCTATTTCCTTTTCTCCTTTTGTTTAGATGAAAATTTTAAGAAAGCAATCTGTTTTCTTTTAAATATATTGCTTAAAAGAAAATTTTAGAAAAATTAAGTTCCAAGAAGTTAAAATGTGTTTGGATGGAAATTTTTAAAAAATAATTCACTTTTCAGACCATTTAAAATGTTATGGTGAAATATGTTTTTTGATAAGAAAAATAGAAGTTTATGAAAATATATTTTAATCATTTAGAATTTCTTAAATATTTTTTAAAAATTGATATTAAGAATTTGAAATTTTTTATTCTATTAATTTTTTATTTGTGTTTCTTTCATTTATTTTAACGTTTCTCTCTCTTTTTGTCCTATTTCAATGTTCTCTAGTACCTTTTCTCTTTATCATTTATTTCTCTTCTCTCATCTTAAAATTGATTTTCTATAATAAATGAGTTAAGGCTGCTCATTATATATATTATTACTTTTTAGTATATTATTGGTCAGACAAATATTGGTAAACTATCCAATTTAAAATATTTCTTTTATTTAATTGATTTCAACATAATTTTAAAATGAACTAATCCAATAATTTTTTAAAATTTTATAAATTTATATATTAATAAATTTCTATGATTATAGAAATAAAAATAAATCTTATTTATAATAAAAAATATTTAGATTATACATTTTCTTTTCATTTTTAAATTTTAGATAGATAAATTAAATTTATTTCTTTTTATATTTAGTTAACCTTATGCATAGATAATTTTTGAATAAATAAATCTTAATTGTCAATTTGTATGTAATATATAAATCTCTATTCTTTATTGTTTTATATTTTAAAAATTACATGTATCGAATTGTTTATGTCCGTATCATTTTTGGGTGCTACATATGAAGATATATTTTTGAATAGTATAAACTTATTGACAAGAAGAGATGTTTAATATTCTTTCAATGGGATACCAACCCTCGATATTGTATAAGAAATTGTTTTAGTGATATATGGGATCTTGTATTTGTAAAAGTTTCTTTTGTTAAACCTTGTATCATATATATTGAAAAAGAAAAACGTATTGACTACAGTTTAATTTTAAATTGTGTAGATAAGAGTTTAATGTAAAAGACTAAAGTTCAGTCGGTATATTTAAACTTTGAAAGGAATTAACTTTTTGCTGTAAATAGAATACCCTATGTGCAAAAGGAAAAAGAAGAAAAGGTTTTTAGGCAGGAAGTACGATTGGAGCTTGCAGCTATTTGCTCCTTACGGTCTCCACATCTACAATTTAAAACAACAGTTTTTCCCCCACTTGAATTCAAGTGAAACCACCACCAACAAACTGCTACGAGAATCGCATTCCCAAAAAGGTTGGTAGCCTCTATGCCAAAGGAATTGGTAAGGCAAAGTGGAAACTATTACTACCTTTTTAAACGAAAGATGGGACATAAAACAACGGATTACATGAAGTGACCTACTTACTCAATTAGTTTGTACACCTGAAACGCTTTACACATAGGCAACAAATTGCATATGCTCTCACTTCAATGAAACGAGAGCTTAAATGGATAAAAAAAGAAAAAAGGTAGAAACCAAAGGCAGGCAATTAAAATCACCTGTTCTGCTCATTAATCCAAACAGTTGAAAACAAGTATTGACTTTGCAGGATTTCCAGTTGGCCCAATCACTCCATAAATGCCGCAGCAAACCAGATGGTTGTGGTAAATAAATCATCCGAATTTCTGAACAAATTAATTTTATTAGACATTTATGATGCAAACAAATGCCAGTGATGATCTGAAGGTAAATTCTCCTTGATCTTTTCAAGACGTTTAAGGATCTCTAAGAAGGGTGGTCTCTGATTCACGTCATGAGCCCAACACTGCTCCGTTAATCTACGAACATGAAAGGCCAAAGTTCATAAGATTACTTTTATGATCCAGGTCTGCTCTGAACGAAATAAATGTTTGTTTGCAATAACTTTTAATAGCCTAATTTACAATGCATACAGAACCTCAAATGAAATGGTCAGAAAGAGAAGGTTAAATCATATTTAATGCTAGTCAACTAGGGGTTTGCGAAGTTGGAAGTACCAAACAGCAATAGTAAGCGTTGTCCATGTTCTTCCATTAATGGTGTAGGGTGGCAAAATCATTACCATTATTGACCATCCCTTTAAGTGTAAAGGTAAAAAATGCGACAATAAAACTAAGATGTCTTTCGTGATATTAGGGCAATATATAGCAAGCCTAGCAATGGAGTATCGCATGTCTTTAGATATCACTGAACATTTAAACACACTAGTAGAGTATGTACAGTTGAAAATTTCAAATCAAACCAAATAGTTTGTAACAAAGCAAAGAGAAGAAATCAACCCTAAGTCAAATATTGAACAAATGGGAGGTCAAACTGAAAATGTCAAGGATATGATCAATTGAATGCATTTCCCTTACATGAATTATCTTCCTCGAATGGAAGCATCTTGGTAACTACGTTTATAAGACCCATCTAAAGTAGGTGGACTTCTGACAGTACCATTTTGAGATATAAGACAGGACATCACGCCTAGATTTGAGTTTTTGAAAGAAATGTAAAGGACCTACGCTCTCGAAAGCTTCAGCTATTAGATGCAAGCCTAGAAATGATATATACATCTCAAACATGGCTTGTTATGTGAAAGTCATTTTAGGCTTGAAGTGTGAACAACCGCAGGACCCACTTTAGAAGAATGATAACAGCACAAGCTCTTGATCATTTGGTCAAACAGAGAATGATACCATGCCAAGAACTACCTTTCAAAATAGAGTGCTAGAAAATTGAATGAAATAAGTGTATCATAAACGACTTACTCAACCAATTCATTGGTATAACTCTTTGACCGAAATGAAGGCCTATGTCCCTCAGCAGCGCGTTTTGCTCCATCGTAAGGCTCGAGATTTGCAAAAGGTGGTTCACCTTCAAGCATCTGCATGAGATAAAGGTATCATGCATTAAAATTAGCTCAAATTGTATCACAAAAAAATTCTGTATTTAAGCAAGCGGAATTACCTCATACAAAATCATTGCAAAGGAGTACACATCAACCTTCTTATCATATCTCCGATGCTTGAAAACTTCAGGAGCCATGTAGCGGTCTTTTTTCATCCCCAAGGAAATAAAATTAAGTTTTGCATAAGAATGGATACTAATATTTTAAAAGAAATTCAGAGAATACTCACAGCTCCCAGTTTCACCGGTCATCTTGTATACATCATGAGAACTCTGGACAGTGATAAGCTTACTCAATCCAAAATCTCCAACTTTTAAATGGTCGGCACTAGAATTGACTAAAAGAACATTCCTGAAATTTTAGAAAATACAGTTCAACATATAATACAAAGGCTTCTTAATTCCAGCTGGATGTTTTTTAGACAAAATTTTGTCAACGTAGTTTCTTCAATTTCTTTATAAGCCATATGATAAGGACCCAAACATTGGGAAACACACTATTAAGGAGAGAGAAGTAAACACTTAAATACTCTACTGAACATCTCATACTACTCAACGTGAGATAAGGCATTTGGTAATACCTAAGTCCTTATCATAGCACCATCCGTAAGAATCAACATCTTAGCGGGTTTCATTCTACAACACCCTCAAAAGCTAAGCAGCTTTCACTATACAACACTTTACTCCCTTCTTGATATGTACAACCAACTCTGATACCAATACATAAACACCCAAGAACTTGGAAATTGACTCTCAAAAGTTATCTACTAAGGAAGGAGAACCAAACATTTAAATACTCACCAAGTATCCTATACTACTTGATGTAGGACTCAGGCACCTGATAATAACTAAGTCCTAACATCTTGACATACTGTCGTAGCATGTTATCCATAATAATATTTTCACATATAGATGCAAATAACCAACTTACCTTGGCTTTAGGTCCCGATGAATTATAACATTTGGTTCATTGTGAAGATAGGCCATTCCTCTGCAAAACAATATCAAAAAAATATATTTTAACATATTGATCAAATTAAGTGAATAAGGATGTATACAGATTCCTCTAGATTTCGTAATTCAATTATCTGTGTTGATAAAATACAGGTTCCTATCAAATTAGCTTAGTTATACACTGGCCATATTATTTGATGTAGATCAAGGAGGCTAGTCAAAGCCAAATACAAGTGATACATTTGTAATTCTTGTTGGTCCAACGAACAGTGCTTGTAGGCCTACGGGAGCTAAAAGACCATGGCACACCTAGTAGCTAAAATTCGTACAACAGTCATGGATAGCGATGGGACAGCATGGGTCTACTTGATTGAAGCTTTGGAAGACTAAATGGAGTAGTTTAGGCTATGTTAGAAAGTGAAGCATAACTTAAATAGTTAGTTGAAATTAATGAGTCTTGAACAGTCGATAAGGCCTAATTTGAGCTAGTAGTAGTTTAGGATTTCCTTTTGCTAGTTGGTTATGGATTTTAGGTTACTTATGTGTCTTTTGTCTTAATTATGACCAAATTTTTATTGGTTATGTTTGCCCATGTAAGGTAATAACAACATTTATTTTAGGAGTTGAACATTAATTTGAATAAGAAATTTCAGATTCTCTTCTCTATTAGAGTTTAGGGATTGTAAAATTCTAATAGTACCGATAATCGAGAGTGACTCTTGTGGTAAGTTCCTCACCTTTGTGTCCATGACTGCAAAAATTCTCATGGGGTCAAAGTTTACCATTTCTAGTTAGTTGGTGAGCATTATTGTGGGATCTATGAATTGCAGTTAGACATAGTCGGGTAGATTTCAATTCAAGATTTGCTTGTGTTGTCCACATACCTCTTCTCCATCTTGTTTTCTGCATTAGTTTGATATCAGAGGTTCTTGATTGTTGGGTGAATATTATTCTTTTTGGTAGTTTCATATTTAAAAAGGAGTAATGAAAAAACAACTTGTGAATTTTACTTTATTCCTTATATTCCTCAATTATTTTCTCATTTCTACATCCTTATTTATTTGTTGACATTGAGTACCTATTTCTTTCATATCCTTATTAGTTAAGTATCAGTTTTTATGAATTCTGTTGGTCACTATTACTAGAATCCTCATCAATCCTTCTAGTTCATCCATACTTTTTGTTTATCAGTTGTTAGTTTGTTACCATAAAGTTGTCACACTCATCTATTTTTGTCCATTATCCATCTTAGATATTCTAGAGTAGCTCATACATTCAATCAACCAAGTATTTTTCCCTTATCTTTCCATAACCCTGAATTGTTTTCACTTTTACTCAAGCATTCGAAAAAGGAAACAGAATAGAAAAAGAAGAGCACATGCAAAGAAAAAAAAAAAGGAAAAGAAGAAAAAGAACCAAAATAAAAAAAAGGATAAATGTACATTAAAAAATTCTGCTATTTTGATCTTTGACCAGAAAAGTGTTTGGAATGGTCATAAGCCCCTTTGTATCTGCCAACTAGCTACTGGGATATTACTCTCGATTTTATTTAGCGATATTTAAGCTCTCCACTGAAAGAATTGAGCGGTAGAAGTAAAAAGACTATGACATTATTAGAGGGTAAAAGTCAAATCGAGCTAACAAATACTAGTGTGTATGATCATTATTCTAGCGCGTACATGGGAGAATATGATTGTGAGAGTTTCTTTTTTGTTCACTGACATTTTATGCAGAGATTTGATCATAACTTATAATTCAATATAGAGGAGGAATAAGAATAAGATTATTTGATCTTGAAAGCTATGTACAATTAGAGCACATGAATACTGCGTTAGAAGAAATAAAGGAAGGACTGAAAAAGTAGAGTAAGCAATCGCAAGCTTAAAACGAAATATTCATAGATAATCATGGGAGGTGGCAAGTTAGCTAATATCCTGATTACTGAGAGGACTTTGAATAATAATAATATGAGCGAGTTTAGGTTTCTGGGCAAGAAAGGGTAGAACAGAGACGAGGAGCTGCTGTGGCTGGAGCATAATGTCACAGTTCTTCGGAAAACCGACGGGTGTTATATGATAGGTGTAAGAATAACTGGAGGAGAGCATTTTGATAATTTGTCTATCACGTGGTTTAATTCTTCATTAGTAATTTCCTTCAATCCTCCTCTCATGTATTTCATTTTTATTCTTAATAATTTCTTTTTATAACATAAAAATAGGAAAAGAAAATATGAAAGATACCATACCTCACAATATCCATGGAAAAGTTGATAGCTGTTGCTGGACTAAGTGCACCTTTTTCTTTGAGGTACTGATGAAGATCACCCTTTTTATGAACGAAACAGAAGTTCGATTTAAAGCATAAGTTTGCTAGATCAAAAACTAAGTGCACTCAATCTGAAGGAATTATATTTTATTCACATACCCCTCTTAGATACTCAGTAATTAACATAAGGGGCTTCCTGTCTGTAACAGCTCCAAGAAACTGAACTATATTGGGGTGTCGAAGCTTCACTAACAAATTGACCTCATGCCTGAAGTCCTGACTGTATAAAAATTAACACACAAAATATGAGATATCCAGAAAACCTGTGACATACGATTTATATGCTCTCCCCCTCTCGCCTTCCCCAATTTCTTTAATTTTTTTATCATAAACAGACATGACTACGCATCCAATATCCAATAGGTTTAGAATAAACCAGTACATTCAGCAAAAAACACTTAAATAAATTGTCAAAGTCTTTCCTAATGCTGACAGATAACAGGTAAAAGTAAGCTACTAGACCTTTGTTTTAACAACTTTACCAGTCATAAGCAATATAAAGACATTCACATCGCAAATAACGACCAACTAGCAGCAACCAAATTGAAACAAATGCCAAAGGCGAAAGAAAGAATCTCACATCACCAATCTATCTTCTGAAAGAGATGGAAGAATACGTTTAACAGCGACTGGTGTTCCACGCCAATGGGCTTTTAAAATCTCACCAAAAGACCCCTTCATGAAACATAAAGACATACACGAAAACAAATTAAACCATTGAAAAAAGAGTTCTTGCTATTTTTGGTATATATCGTATATATCCTTCACCAGATAAAATCTTGTTCAATCCAGCTCCAGGTAAGATTGCTACGGACGGTAAAGTTCTCCTCCTAGTATTTAATGTATTTTTATACTGAAGAGTCGAATTCCAGAAAACTAGATAAGCCTAAACAACCCAATGCCAATTAATCTGTTTTCTTAGGAGAATACCTTGTCCCTCTTTGTTTTTTTTTTTTTTTTTTTAATTTTAAAAAAATTTTTCTTTTTTTTAAAT
>Ga0209489_109197_pt1 | contig 12547 bp, 3 predicted proteins | sample SiratrowhiteBW_FD_187527 | JGI IMG/M metagenome (GOLD analysis project Ga0209489, IMG submission 187527) | Root nodule microbial communities of legume samples collected from California, USA - Siratro white BW (SPAdes) (version 2) | ecosystem: Host-associated > Plants > Roots > Nodule | place: USA... | reverse complement strand
ATATATATATATATATATATATATATATATATGTATATATATGTGTGTATATATATATATATATATATATATATATATATATATATATATATATGTGTGTGTGTGTGTGTATATGTATGTATGTGTGTGTGTATATATATATATATATATATATATGAAAAAGGAGAAAAAATTTTGTTTCAAAATAAAATAATGTGGGGGAAAAGTTGATTTTGGTTTAAGTTTGGATTACATATACAAGAGGGTAGAATGTGCTGAATTCATGAGTTCATCCAATTGCTCTATTTACTTGCAGTATTTTGATTATCTAGAAAAACCAATTTTCTTCTTAGCCCAACTACATTACAACCCTATAATAGTCCTTCTGATGTTGTATATTTTTAAATTTTTTTGACTCTTGAAATGAAAAAGCAAAGTTAAATTGTGTGAAATTAGTGATATGTGAGAGAAAAAATCACATCTTGGGACACCAGTATGCTTGAGTGAAACATTTATTTCAATGAGAAATGGTGTCATTAGTTCCCCATGTAAACATTCTGCCATGATTGTTATTTTGTATTAAAAAGGTTGCATGTATTTTTTTTATTACATTTGCACTAAAAGCACCATAGCTAAGTCTTGATTGGGAAACAAATCATTTTTTAAGCTTTATTGGAGAGAGCATACATGATTGATATACGAAGTGATACTGTGAACTTGTCTCTGAGTTATTATACCATTGTTGAGTAGTTGTCTAAAGAAAATGATTATTCTTGAGAATCTTGAATAGACCTTCCTCTCTTTTATAGAGAGGATAACATAGAAGAATATCTAGACTGAGAGATGAAGGTTGAATAGATCTTTGAATTCCACAAAATAGATGATGTGGAAAAGGTGACCATGGAAACTTTAAGCTTTCAAGGACACATAATGTATTGATGGACGTCCTTATCTAGGGACCTAAAGATTCATCATAATCATCAAATAAAATATTTGAATGAACTTATATATGCTCTTAGAAAGAAACATGTGCCCTGCTACTATGATAGGGAGTTGATGGATAAACTCCACTGACTCCAACAAAGAAACATGAGTGTGGAAGAATATAGACGTTAAATAGAACTACTCATGATGAGGACTAAAATTAAAGAGGAAGTAAGGATCAACATAGCTAGGTTCCAGAGTCACTTGAGTTATGAAATTAGGGATAAAGGAATTGTTGCTTTACAATGATCTAAATGAGTTGGTTCAATTTCGTGTGAGGGTACAACAACTGAAAAGGAAGTTTGCCACTAGGAAAAACTATCCCACCTCTTCTTACCCTAAGAGGGGCCATAAAAGGGAGGGATACTACCCCAAATCCAAATATGAAGGGTAACGAGAAAGGGATAAAGAAAAAATGAAGAGAAGAGAAGGTAGAAAAAAATAAATATAAAGTCTTCCAAAGAGGCTAGATCTGGAGATGCCCAATGCTTTAGATGTCGTGGAAAAGGACACTATACTAAGCATCCTAACAAAAGGTTTGTGTATCATATTGAGAACGAATCAGTGATCCAAGAAGAAGGACATTCTTCACCCAGTGAAGAGGAATCTTTAGATTCAAAGAGTGAAGCTTTTCCTTATGAGGGGGAGCTACTAACGGTAAAGAGGTTACATGAAAGCCAACATGTTGAGCTTGAGCAGTCTTAAAGAGAGAACCTATTCCATATAAGGTGTAAAGTTTTTGAAAATACTTGTTTAGTCATTGTGGACAGTGGTTCTTGCCATAAATGTTGTAGCTCTAAGTTGGTAGAAAAGCTAGCCCTAACTGCTACTCCTCATCATAAACCTTACAAACTTCAATGGATAAAAGAGCATGAAGGAATAGTAGTTAAAGAACAAGCAAGTATACTTACATTTGTAGGTCATTAAAGAACCATTTTTTGTGACATTGACCCTGTGGAGGCTAGGCGTATCTTAATTAAAAAGACATGACTATAAGATAAAAATCTATTCATGATGGCATCACTAATAAAATATCTCTCAATTAAAATTAGAAGAATGTTGTCTTGTGTCCTCTCATACCTCAATAAGGTGAGAGAGGACTAAATAATTTTTCAAAAAAAAAAAAAAAAAAAAAAGAAAAAAAAAAAGATAAAACAAAAAAAAAAAAAAAAAAATAGAAGAGGAAAATAGAGAGAGAAGCAAACTGAGAAAAAAAAACTAAGTTAAAAAGTCTCTCTTGTGCCTAAAATAAAGAAAGAGCAGGAATGAGATTAGAGCCTTACGTCTCCTCCAATGAAGTTGTTTAACAAAAAATTTCGAAAAACCAAAAAGAAAAAAAAAATAGCTTGTGGTTGAACAACCTCTTTTCCTTCTCTACTGTAGTGAGATATTTGTTGTCCCGAGTCACGAATTTGAGGGAGTCTCGGCGTGAGGGATTGGAGATCCCACATTGACTAACACTACAAGAAAAATCGCATTTACCTACAGCAAAAATTCGTATGGACAAAATCTGTATGTAATTCAAAATTATCTACGGATTACATACAAACAAAAATCCGTATGTAATAAGGTCGTAGGTAATTTACATACGGATAAAATCCATATGTAAGTACAAAATGTTTTTTAAAATAAATTATTTATTATTACAATTATTATTATATTTCTATTATTATAACAAGAAGTCATAACCACTACACCAACATCAACTTTGCAATCATATACTTATTGTTATTATTCTTATTATGACTCTATTATTATTTTTGTCAATATTAGTGAGTATAATATCAATAGTACTAAAATAATAATATTATTATCTTTAATATTAATAATAATAGTAATCATATTAATAATAATATTAATAATCATGTTAATATTAATATTAATTATAATAATAATATTAATAAATATAATATCAAAGTAATATTAATAACAATATTAATAATACTAATACTATTCTTCTTAATAATATTAATATTAATATTAATAAAAGTATTAATAATAATACTATTATTAATATTAATAATAATAATTAAAAAAATAATATTAAATATAATAATAACTTTCTTAATCATATAAGTTAATAATAATATATTTATTATAATAATAATGTTAATTTAATTAATAATAATAATAATAATAATAATTAGTAATAATATTAAAAGTAATAATAATGTTAATGATATTAATTTTATCTACGGAAAAATCCGTAGGTAATTATATATGGATTTGGATCCGTATGTAAAATTCATATATAATAAATCCGTATGTAAAATCTATATGTAATAAATCCGTACGTAAAATCTGTAGGTAATTACATACAGATTTGGATCCGTATGTAATTACATACGGATTTGGATTTGTAGGTAATAAATCCGTATGTAATGAATCTATATTTAAAATCCGTATATAATAAATCCATATGTAAAATCTGTATGTAATGCTAAATTTACATACGGATAAAAGTTTATATGTAAATCAAGAATTTCTTATAGTGTAAAAATGAGAACTTTCAATAATTTATAATTGGATATAAACCTAGTGTAGAGTTAGCTTAAAGTCCATTTCTTGATAAAATTTATAATCTGCTTTTTCTACTAGCAACTACTCTAGTCTCTTTTGTCTTTTCTCTATATGATTAATACAATTGATACCAATGTAAAACATATTTAATATAAGCTAATATGAAAGAAAATTTATTATTCACTTTCATGGCCACGATAGGTCAGGGGCTATTTTTTAAAAATGCCACCTTATTTTCATTTATTTCCTGAAAAAAGTTTATATTTATATAGTAAACAATTAAAACAACTTTTTATTATAGTTTTTCTTTCATTATTTCCTACATAAAGTTTTGAAAATACAAAACTACTAAAAAATAAAAATAAATTTCTCAAACAAACATTATCTTACATAACAAGATTATTGTCTTAAGATATTGAGTTTCGTGTAAAAACCCACACTCTCCTAACATAATGTATAAGAAATCTAGTTCCCAAAATGCTAGAAAATATGAGAGAAAAATGAGTAAAATATATCCATCAAAGCAAACTAAAGGAATACAAGACTAGAATTGATAATTATTCAATATTAAAAGTACCTTCTTAGATGACCAAAGTCCCTTAATTCTCCATGGAAACAAAGATCACTCTTGCAATTTTGTAACAACCGCTACAACTTAGGATTTGGTATGAAAATTCTCTTTTCTCGACCTAGACACCAAGTTCTACATTCTTCATGTCCCACACAACAACAAAACAAAAACACTAATTGTGATACATCTCATCACGAAATTAAGAATAAATCTATTTCATTGTCCAGGTCATTGGCGATTCTGAGACCTAAAGTGGCATGAAGAAAGGAGTTGGAGAAGGTGGTGGGAAAATCATTATAATGATTTTTCATTCCATTCGACCCAATAACGGTTCATTAATGAAAAAGGTGTAATTTTTTTTCTTAATTACGAAAGTGGTGTAATTCTTTTTACAGATTTGGGTAAGTTGTATGGCATGGAGACGACAACAAACAAAGAAATCATGGAATGAGCATACAATTTCACCTGTGGAGTAGAAGTCGTGTAACAATCACGAATTTAATGAGCGTAATTGAAGTCGTGCAGATGACCCACAATTTTAGTTAAATTTTTTAAGCTAATGTCGTGCCAATATGACGCGACTTGTGTGTGAATTTTACAGTCAAAGTCATGCCAATGTGGCACGACTTCTGTGTGAAATATTGGGTTAAAGTCGTGTCAGCGTGGCACGACTTCTGTGTTATGGTGAAAATAAATCATTTACGTAATGATGGTTCTTTGAATAATACGAGAGATAGATATAAATATTCTATATACCATTAAGCAAATAAGTTAGATTGAGTAATTTCAGATGATTACCTGAATGTGTAAACATGATGCATTTATTAGACTCGTTTTAAAACACATTCAAGTAATGTCTCATTAAAATAATCTCTCTTTATCATTGATCGAATCTCTTTATATGTGCCCTTATATTCCATCTCTAGATTAAATCACAACACAACTATGCTTCACCACTCCTCGATAACATTCTCATCCTCTGACCACACCAACGTGGATCAATTCTCACATATTCCCACAGAAAGATCGTCCATGAGAGAACTACAACTCCAAGGTTCACACCCCACACTGCTCAGAATAAGCAAAGACTCTCACAAAATCAAGAAACCACCGTTGGCACCACAACCTTCACACCCGCAGCCCCCCACCTCGGCAGTCCATAATAATCTACACCGTTTCCCCAAAGGTTATCCACACCACACCAAGCTACTTTATGAACCTCATTCAATGCCTTAGTGTCTCCTCTTCCTCTTCGTCATCCAACTCCGAAACACTTCCCAACACCATTAAGAATGACACTTTTAACAACAACGACTAAATGGTGTCACTTGTGGCACGTTATGCTACCATGGAGAAGGCCTTATCGCCCATTCAAGCTTTTGGCAATCAAATTGATTCAATAGAAAAAAATTAAAGACACCACTAGTACCAGAGGCAAAGAATAGATACCAAAGCAGATATTTCGGGGTCACAGAGATCAACAACTCCATAAGTATGACTTGGAATAGTGTATTTTAAATTAATTTCACAATTTTATGCTACGAAATGTTATCAATAAAACTAAAATAATTTAAAAACACATAATAAACATATTATTAAATTGTAGCATATACTTTTACAAATGAACATAATTTATTGCCGATATGGGCAATTGTTCCTATTATGTCCTTCATTCCTACAATAAGAATATTTTTTTGGTTTGTTGATTGGTTCATCCATTTTATTATGGATACACGTAGTTATTGGTCTTCCAGATGTTTTACATCTCATATGAGGATCTAGAATAAAATTTGGCACATTATAAGTAGACCAGTATTCTACATTTTGTAGCGGATGAAATGACATATGATAAGCCTTGTAAATATTATGAAGATTGTAGACTAGATCAACAAACATCAATAAGTTGAACTGACAATAGGAACAAACTGCGATGACATGAGGACAAGGTAGTCAGAAAGCTTAAAATTCCCCACAGTCATACCACCATTCATTCAATTTTACTTTAAAGGATATAGGTTGGTGTCGAAAATAGAGAGAGGTGATCTCCTATTGTCTTGATTAAATCTCTGGACATGACTCATTGCAGATTGTTGTTGATTTTTCCTTGAGTGAAGGAGCAATATCTTCAGGAAATTGATGACCACCTGCTATCATAGATTCTACCTTGGTACCTCGCTCAACAAACCATGAAGTCGTTCTTTGAAAGGTTGTTTTAACAAGAGCCCAAATGGGTAAGGATCGTACTCCCTAGTCATTGAATTCCATGGCGAGAGCCTTTTGCTTTGCTATCCAGACTTTTTTTGTACGTGAACTATAACCATTCTGCAATCAAACTTTTCACTAGGATCGAGGGATTTGTCCTTACGAAATTGACCATGATCGATGCAATTTGGTGTGAATCGAGGTTTACGTAATCTTGTGACATTACAATTGACAGACAAGTGTGAGGCGTTTCAATTCGCTTGATCTCCTAGTGGTATATAATTTTAGAGTAAGATGCTCGAAGTCATCATTGACAAGCATTATTATAGTCAATGCATCTGACAACATATATGTATGCCTTTGACTACTCAACCACTAATTTGTACACTTGTTGAATGTGGAATTGTTTGATTGCAAATATTGTTGAGTCTTTGGAATTGAAACACGTGTGCTCTTCAAGCTCATATTCCATATTTGTTGTTGTTGTGGTATTGTATTGATATGGATGAATGGTGATTGCAAGTGCCTCATCTTCCATGTCCATGACATCATGATCTTCATCTTTTGAGCTAGAATCAATTATCTTGTCTCAGATAATTGGCTCTTCCTCAGACATTGGAGAATTGGCAGAATCGTGAAAATGATCCATAGAACTTGTGATTCTGAATAGGTATTCAATGAGATAGTTTGAAATGGAATTGGAGGAGCAAAATGTTATTTAAAGTGAGTGAACGAGCAATGTGATTTTGTTCAGCAACATTTATATTTCGTGTAGTGAAAAAAACTTTAAGAAAACTAGGTTGCATTATGCCACGTTTGCACAACTCCTTCAGGCAGAAATGCGTTAAAGTCGTGCCACGTGGGCATGACTCCTTGGTCCAGAAATACGTTAAAGTCGTGTCATGTTGACATGACTTTATTGCAATTCTACCCAAAGGAGTCGTGCCCATGTGGTACGACTTGAATGCAACCCTAATTTTCATCCCCTCTTTCCTTCATGCAACCATGGGTACCCTATGCAGAACCTTGCCTCCCACCCAAAAAACTAGTGAGTGATTGAACGACCATGGGTTCCTACACTGCATAGAATACACAAAAAGCATAACGCGTGCTATATTTGTAGGTAAATTTTTCAAAAAAATTGTTTGAAGACTGTGTAGTAGAGTTGTAGGCATAGTGACTTTGTAACAATGCTCCCTCAATTATGAACACAATTTTGGTACACTTATTGCACTGATTCAATTTGGCCACCCACCTTACTGCATTATTTGAATTCAAACTTCATGACAACTTTTTTAATTGAATTCAATGCAAAGCTTTTTTATTTAAGTCACTCACAGGATTCCTTCACTACACACACTTCTCTTTCACGTTTGCAGTTCACTTAGACATTTCACTTCATATCTTACTTCACGGTTGAGTTCTTAAGAACATCTTGAAACTTTGTGTTGCACCGGTCATCAGTTAAAGGTATATCTATGATTGATATTCAGCGTCTCTAAAGTAACATTAAAAAACTTTCCTTGAATATATGTAGAGTAGGTTACTGATTGTGTTTATTGAATATGAACTTAGTAATCAATTAGATTTGAATATCAATAGATACATGAAAATCTGTTGAATATCATTTTACTCTGTTGATGGGGTACATGAAAAGTTGTAGATTACCCTCACTTCCTTTGTTAGCCTTTGAATAGGTAGAAAGTGATTGTGCCCCATGATTAACTCAAAACAATAATTACTTATAAATGATAATATTTATTAAAATATCCCATTAGTTATTTTTTTTTTATAAATCATCAATACCCCATAAGTTTTAAGTTTTAATTGTATTAAGAACTGACTTCTTACTTTCAAATCCACAGTTAGTTTTTCAGTTTTTTATTTTTATTTTTTAAATCTCTTTAGTTTTTTATATTTGAATAATTTGTTCTACTATATTTGAAATTTTATTATTATTAAAAGAAGTAAAGAATGAATTTTAATTTAACAGTTTTAATCCAATATAAAGATTATTTAAATATATGCAATATTTTAAAATTTTTTATTAAGTGATTATATTTTAAAAAAATTATTAAAGTACTCTTTTTATTATATTTCCAGTTCTTCCCTTTTTCCTTTTTAAATATTTTTTTTCCTTTCTCTTTGTACATTTCGAAAACAAAATGTTTATAATGGTTTTCCAATTTTTTTTTTCACATTAATAAACAACTATAACTATTTATTGTGTTTTAATATAATGCATTGAAAAAGAAAGTAAATGATGAAAGAAACAACATTTACATTACCAATATTACGTAATTTATTTATTTATATAATTAATGCAAGTACTACATTTATCTTTTCTTCTTTTCTTTTGTGTTAAGAAAATGTATTATTTAAACAAATTTTATAAATAATCATATTAAAAATATTGACCTTCACACGGTGGAAGAAGTGCAAATTCGATGGGAACTTGACTTTAGTTTGAAGAAAGATGTAGAATGAAATTACTTAATTTTATTAATTTATAGTTTAATTAGTTGAATTTATAATTTAAATTTTATTTCGTGTAATTTAAAGTTATATAAATAATTAAATTTGTTTTTTTCTCTTTAACTACTAATTTAATCAAACGAAATAAATTATTTAGTTTCTCAACCGTGTTATACATCTTTGTGACTAGGGAAAATGATATAGTGTAAAAGTACTAATGGTTCTACAAATACAAACAAAAAACAATTTTGGTTTTCTTGGTTTTTTCAAACAATAATAGTTTTTATTCAATCAATATATATGACTAATTTTATAATATTTTTATTTTAACAGACATTGTTGTTGTTTAAATTAATACGGAAATATTTAAAAATTTTATTTTTTACGTTATTTTAAATCGTTGTGAGTGCAAATTCTTGTATCTTAAGATTAACTAGAAATATTATTATCACGATTTTTTTTGTTAAATGGTATGAAATAGTTACACGCATGTAGTTTGGTAAATTTTCAGGAAGAAAATCAATGGAGTATTATGATATATGCACCCCTGGTACTTGCATCTCTTCTTTAATACATGCATTCCTCTTTACTAGTTGCACTCCTTACTTAATATATGCATTACCTGTTTACTACTTACAACCCCTCTTTAATACATGCACTCCCTATTTACTAGTTATACCTCTGTTTAATACATGCATTCCCTATTTATTAGTTGTACCCTCTGTTTAATACATGCATTCCCTATTTATTAGTTGTACCCTCTGTTTAATACATGCATCCCTTATTTACTAGTTGCCCCCTTTATTTAATATATGCACCCCTTTTAGCTACTTACACCCCTTGTTTAATACATGCACCTCTAGTCAAGTTGTTCTCATCTTGTTGAGGTTTTTATAACTATGACATATAATTAACGTCTTCCACCTAATATCTCTATTCCGGTTTCAACAAAAGCATGTGACGGAAAGCAATTTGGAAGGACAACAAAATACAACAAATTACTTAATAATCACATTCCAATTTCCTAATTTCAAATATACAATTAATGTACACAAAAAATAATATACACAATCAATATAACTTTTATATATTTTTTATTATAATTTAGTTCACATTTTCTTTTGTTTCTTCTTTTAAAATTTTAAATACTTTATTATCATTTTACAATATCATAACACTTTTTACACATTTCACGACCTATTAACATAATATCAAATTAATATGTAATAATAAATTAAATAAGAAATTTCTAAATAATATAATATTTAAACTTAATTAATATAATATTATAACACACATTTAAAATTTAAAATATTAAATATTGAAATTTTTTAAAAATAATTACTTAAAATTTAAAATATAATAAAATGCTAGAAAACTATCAATTACAAGTATATAAATTAGTTTGCATCAAATTCGTTTTAAAAACCACTACAACCAAATTAAATAAAATTTATTCGGAGGACCTATAGACTAATATAAGTAACGTGATATAAAGAGAGATTAAAAAGTGAATTATAAAAGTGTTTCAGAAATTGACATTATCCTTAAGTTTAAGATTCGAGCACAAACTTATGCATGGTCTACATGTTACACTCATGATGATAATCGACTTCTGTCCACAATTCAGTGCGTTTTCTTCTTTATTAGCTAACAAACACACTACATTCATTCCTACTTTCATTCCTATTAAATATATAATCTAACTAAAACCTAACGAATTTAATAAAACTGAAATCGTATAACAGTTACTACATATATAATAATTATTAGTAACATAAAAAAATATTATTAAATCAAACAAAATGTTACTGATAATTTAGTAACATATTTTAAAATGTCATATTTACTTAAGTTATCGAAAAATTTTAATGACATTTTCATTTTTAATATTAGAAGCATTTATAAAAATGTCAGTTAATATCTTTCGTAACATTTATTTAATAAAAAGATAACATTTTAAAAATGTTATTAAAATCTTTTAGTAATACTTTTTAATAAAAAAATAACACCATAAAAATGTTATTAAAAATTTCTAATAACATTTTTTCTTATCATTAGAAATATTTATAAAAATGTCACTATATTTTTTTTGTAATATTTATTTAATGAAAATATACATTTTAAAAATGTTACTAAATTGTTTTAGTGATATTTTACAATAAGAAAGTAACACCACAAGTTACTAAAAGTTTTTAGTAACTTTTTTTTAAAATTATTACTAAAAGTATTTAGTTATATTCCTTTTAATAAAAGTAATACTATAAAAATGTCACTAAATGATTCTGCTAACATTTATTTAATAAAAATATTATTTAGGTTTGCCTATATTTTTTAAATCATTGTCAATACTCAATTTCGTCCGAGTAAATAAAATTATTCCAAAATATAAAACAATATAAAATAAAAATAAAAATGTGTTTTATTATTTAAATAAAAAAACGAGTTTTGGTTCCATTCTATTTTATGAATAAAGTTAAAATAAAATTCGTAAAAAAAGGAAAAAAAGTAAAGAAAATGAGTCTATTAAAAATTTGTTAAAAAAATAATAATAATAAAAATAAAATTGTCATTAAAATGTTGTCATGTCACATCCTCTCTTTGCTTGCCTTTTCTGATGCCCATTAATGATACAAAAATTAATTGAAAATAAACTTAAAAAAAAAAATTAGAAAGGCTAGAAATTTGAATAGTTGATCTGATTATTATTCTGATTAATTGTAAACGATTTTTTGCTTAATAGTGATTAAATGCTGATGATTTTCAATTAAATGTTGATTGTCTAATAATTGATGCATTTTCTTTTTGAATTGTTATGCTCATCCTTTTTATTTTACAGGCTTCATTTGGTTAATGTTCTAAAATAGTAATTAGATAATTTGTTTATTTTTCGAAAAGTAGAAAAAAATAATGATAATAAATATATATTTTAAAATAATAATAATATTAAAATAAAATAAAAAAAAGTTTAAGTATCTATTTCTATTGTTGTGTTATTTAGGTTGCTTTCAATAAATGTAAAAATGAAAAAAACAATAAAGAAAAAACGAATTAAAAAAATAATAATAAAATGTTTTAGCCACATTACCTCCAATATTTTCCCATTTATTCCCCATATTTATTTATTTTCGAATTTGATTATATGTATGGGAGGTTATGATGCCATAACAACAATAATGGTACATTTCTGCCCATTTTTCAGTCTCTGTTCGTCCTTGGGATTTAATAGTTAGTTGGTATCATAAGTGGGGATAATTAGAAATTAATAGATTTGAATCTGAATTAAAAGAGAATAATCAATTGGCAATTTACAAATTATAATTAAGTGGGAATAATTAGAAATTAAGGGATTTAAAATTTGAATTAAGACTGGGCTGACTAGAATTAGTATAAATATGCATAGTGAGGAAGTGGATACACATGCGAAAAAAACACAAGAAATACTAGAGATACTAAAAAGGGTCCTGAATATTTAGTGAGTAGATCGTTTGAAGGTGAGAGTTCAGAAAAGAAGAGAATGTGCTTTTGGAGGATCTTCAACTGGTACGCTCTATTTACTCTGTGTTATATACTTATCACATACATGCACTGTTTGATAGTTATTATGATATCTTGAGGTTCATCCCTTGTCTCTTTGATTTGTTAAAAATAAATAATAATAATAATAATAATAATAATAATAATAATAATAATAATAATAATAATAATAATAATAATAATAATAAATTATAAAACATTTTCCAATTTTCGAGGAACGAACGAAATGCTTTCTAAAATTTAATAAATTAATAGTTCTTGAAAAAATATCAAAAATAT
>Ga0209489_109196_pt1 | contig 12548 bp, 2 predicted proteins | sample SiratrowhiteBW_FD_187527 | JGI IMG/M metagenome (GOLD analysis project Ga0209489, IMG submission 187527) | Root nodule microbial communities of legume samples collected from California, USA - Siratro white BW (SPAdes) (version 2) | ecosystem: Host-associated > Plants > Roots > Nodule | place: USA... | reverse complement strand
TATATATATATATATATGTGTGTGAGATTTAAAAAATAGCGATCTTAAAATATTTTTATCATCTTTTATCGCAACAAAATCTGAGTAATAAATAATTTGTTAAAATTAAAATTGGATTGGAAAACATATCAACTGTCTCTGCCAGTGTACATAAGTTTTGTCCTCTAGTCATTTGTAACATTTTCGGATTTGCTTTGACAAGAGTGAAATTTTAAAAATTAATAATAATAATAATTAAAATATTATATTATAATACAAATCATTTACCACAAATATAATTTTAGTTTATATGTCTAGAAATATTTACTTATGAAAAGTTTTAAGCATAATATAATTTATCCATTATAATTTTAATTATAAAATAAGCATTTCTTCTATATATTTAATAAGAAAACTACAATTGAAATAGGATTTTTTCAAAAGGTATAAGTTCAGATTAGTTACCTATTTAAATGAATTATTGTTTCCTTTTTTACATTTTCTATGTTTTTAAACTAAACTTTTAATGAAATAACAATATTATTTCTAAGTTTTGTGAGTTTGATTATAGTTCTGAGAGTTTACGAAAGTAAAAATTTATATTTATCTTATTTATAAAATAAAAATTCACTTTTATTATCATTTAGTAGTGAGTATAATTATAGTCTTCTACTGTTGTTATATGTAATATCCCAAAAGTAACATGCATAAACTAAATATTCTATTAATCTTAGTTAAGATTTTTCAACATATAGTAATTCTTTAAAAACTAAAGTATTACAAAATTCTACTTCAGAATTCTACTAAAATATAATTACAAAACATTTCCAACTTATTTTCAAATTTAACCTATGACTAATAGCACTACTTATTCTTAAGTGATCCTTCACAAATCCATTTGTAACACCATCTGCTCTCGTGTCAAATTAAAAGACACAATCATTGAATACAAATATAAAATCATAAGTACAACAAAATAAAAGGTAAGCTAACTAAATTTTTAATAATTTTGAGTCATTCAATTAAATCACAAAGATTAACACCACTCAAGCATTTCATTCAGTTACATATACCATCACAATATAAGACACTGACACACTACAAACTTGACTCTATTTTCGGAAGACTCGTACATTGAATAGATCCCGAGATATGCACCTGTCATACATCTCCACACTGTGAATCCACACAAATGAATCATCAATCATGTCTGGCAGGGTTAGTCCTCCTAAGACTTTCCTGACCAGCTATGTTTCAAACTGCAATCACCCAGTTTAGACATCCTTTGACTCTCACCACCTAGTAATGACCATCTATTTGATTTCTATTACTAGTAGAATCAGGATATCAATCGTTATTGATAAGATCCTTAGATGCACTTCTTAATTACCCAGACAGGGGTGTTTTCTTTCCTGAAAATACTATGCCTAGGCTTTGACCAACTTTATCAACACTTTTAACAATATCACATCACAATATAAATCTTTACTCATATATTCACTCACTTTTCAATCTCAAATCTCAACTTCAATCTCAACATTTAAAGAAATTACTAAATCATCAATACAATCTATTTTATTAAATCCATACATTGCATTGCCAAAGAATCAAACAATCAAAATAAAAAGTAAAAAAAAAAAAAATTGTTTAGCTTGAGTGAAAATTTCTAGCTTGAGCGAGAATCCCTATCGCTTGAGCGAAAATCCTCTCGCTTGAGCGAAATTGGTCCAGAGAGCACTGTTTCTTCAAGGCCATTTTCGCCTAGGCAAAATTGGACTCGAGAACACCTCTCAAGTTTCCAAGTGAGTTCGCCTGGGTGAGAATGCTTAGCCTGGGCGAGTTATGCAGAAAGCAAAGATTTCACAGATGAATTGCAACAATTCCTACTATCTCAGTGCTACCATACATGCCTCAGATGACTAAATTGGACAACAATCAACTTTCACATATATAATTCACAAATATATTTCACATACATTTCTCATATGACTAAATTGGACCTACCATGCATGCAAAAACGAAGTCAACATTAAAGTTTTAAATTTCAATTCCGGTATGTAGAAGATCTTCACATATACAATTCGTATGTACATTTCACATATGTTACTCTATCAAACCCTAAGCTACAATCACACCCAATTCAGACAAAATGTAGGTTAGCTTCCCTTACCTTAATCGTAGTGAAAGTTCTCCCTAACAGTCCTAGGAGCCTAAGATCATCAGGAACTCAAATCTGCACCAAGGACCTCTGATCAATGATCAGACTAACACACTAGGAAACTGAACTCACAGAGGCACCGTCTGATGGCTCAGAGGCCACATGCAAGCTCAGTAAGCACAGAAAAAACGAAAACTTAAAACTGACTCTAAGTAAAACTTACTCTAACGGGTTCTGGTCGAATAGATTTGCTTTATTTTTCGCCACGAGTCCAATGGTGGGCTCTGTTCGATAAACTGATGAAAGACAGATGCAGAGGCTTAGAGTGAAGTCAGAGGAAAGGAATGAGCAGAGGTTTAAAGAAATTGTGACTCAAGTGAAAATGAGACTTGACTACTAGCTTTTTTTATAAATACTTGTTTTCAGTTTAATAATAAAATAATCAGGTGTTCATTTCACTTTTTCTACTTCTACTCAAATGACAATTTTTTATGTTGTTACATTATAAATATTAATTAAATAATTTTTATAAAAAGTTAAAATTCATAACAAATAAAAATAGATATTATCAAGAAATAAGTGTAAAAAAATATAATTTTAAATACAATATAATTTATTTTAAAAAATAAACATAAGTTCCTCATATAATTAATAAATATTTTAAATAAAGTAAGAAATATCTTATAATTAAATGCTCTGAGCATTGTAGGGATAAATTATAGTGTAGATTTTAACTAAGTCTTCATGAGCAAGAACAAATGAATTTAGAGGAGCAAGAAAACTTAATTACAATCAATTGATCAATGATGCAGACAAATCTCACACTATTAAATGAATTGATAATTTTATCAAATTTTAAATACAAACAATTTGCATAACATTTAGCTGATAGTACTGCAAATCTTTCTTACCATTTCAGTTGATCCAGTCAATGGTTGAATATCTCTAATAAAAATTGATTTAGGTTTGATCATTCTTCATCAACTATATAGAAACACGTGTTTTCATAAAATATGGAGCCTAATTAGATTGCATATAAGATTTTAAACAAACATCATCACTTTTTTTTAGATATTGCCTTATAGGAACTTGTATAGAAGTTTAATAAAAAAAGTATTAAGTAATTTATATTCTAACTATATTAAAAGTTCAATTTTTAGTCATGTCTATAAAAGAATATTTGTTATTGTTTTTTACTTTTTGGAAAGATTAATCCCATAACATTATCACTTGGTCCAGTTTTGGATTAAACCAAAAAACTTGTAGAGAAGTTTGATGTGATTTGTATGTGTGAATGTGAATAGAAATTTCAGCACATTAGATTATTTTATTATCATTGATCATTAGAAAAAGCTTCTTTGAAAGAGACTCTTATCCATTTTGTCTTCATGTTTTTAATAATTAACAAATTCGATTTGATAGTTTCACAATTTTGACTAAAAGGAATTTGTCAACTCTATCTAAATAAACCTTTGACTAATAAAATATTCTCCATGTCAAAGAATGAAAAAAATATTAAAAATTTATCTAAGGAGGAATTTGGATAATTAACAAACAAATTAGACTAATGATAAAAAAACTAAAAAATATACTTGATGCATATGAAATCATGCCATATGTTGAGGAAGCGAACCAAACAATATAAATGGAGAATATAAAAAAAAACATCATTTTAAAAGAAAACGATATAATACAAAAGAAAATTTTGTTAATAATTTAATACTTAACATTTAATGAATAAGTAAATTTGGTTACTTTTGAATATATGCTAAGTTTAACAATGTCAGAACACTTACATATCTTACTAGAATTATTCTATGTCAATACTATTCATTTAAGAGTCATCAAATTATTATCATAATCAAATTACTTATTTATTAAATGATAGCTACAAAATATTAAATTACTATAATTATTTTATTTGACTCAAATAGTATTATTTTTTATAAAAGATACCCATGGTTTATAAAACTAATTAATCACTATAGAGACAAAACAACCAAGTAAATGTAAATAATAGTAAGCAGGGATGCAGTGTTATGACAGAAAACATTTTTACTTTAGATATACTATTTTTGCAATAACTTTTCACTTTTTTTTTTGTATAATTCATTTTTTCTCCTTTTCTTTCTATGAAATGCATCAAGTCTGTGTTGCACTTACATAATTTTTTATTATTTAATATTGGTTATTAATAGGTTAATATTTTTTTATTAATAGAGTTTTGAACCACCGTTGATCTTACTTTTGCATTTATTTATACCACAAAACCAACCTTTGTAGCATTTTGCAGTGCATATTAGTGACACTTCTTATAATGCATACAGGTGTACACATACCAGAACAAGACAAATTTGTTTAATTATATATAATTAGATCATAATTTCTTTTAATTTATTAATTGTCAATTCATATTATTATATCATAATACGATTGTTAAGTAATTATTTTACTTTGATAAAGTAATTTCATTGGAGAAGCTCAAAGCTTCATAGTTTTTTGGGAAGATTATGACAAGAAATGCATGCTTTCAATTGGTTAGGGAAGTGTTATCATGTTTCTTAAGGGAAGGGAGAAAGGGATAAATATAAACTACTTCCTCCAAACCAATACTTCTCTCACTTTTTTTTTTCTATATATATATATATATATATATATATATATATATATATATATATATATATATTTTTATATATATTTTTTTTATTTTTTTTTTTTTATATATATATATATATATATATATATATATATATATATATATATATATGTATATGTATGTATATATTATTTGTATATTTTTGTTTTTATAATTTTAAAAATATAAGTTAAATATTTAATAGATAAATTATAATATAATTAAATAATAAACTTAATACTGTACAATGAACTAAAAATTGAATGTAGTTTTTAACTTTTTAATATTTTTTTATTAATTTCTTTTCGTGATTTTTTTGGGGTTAACATATAGTTAATAGTTTAGAAACAATTTATTTAAAATATATATGTAAATTAAAATTACAAAAATGATATGTCAGGTTATTCATGAGTTTATATAAATCCAATAGAATCATATGAGAATGAGAATGTAGATTAAAATTTAAAATTCTTTTAAATCTAAACATGCACAAATCTCATCTTTTGTAATATCTGTAATATCTGTAAGTTGCAATGTCTATTTATAATAGTGCTGAATATTTATATTGATCTATTCAGTTGTAGCTTATTTTTTATTCATGACTTTTTTCTATTATTTATTTATTTATCTTATTAATATGCTCCTTATAAACTCAAGCGAATGTATTTCCAATGATACATTCATGTGATTTAAAAAAAATATATATTAATTTTTCACATATAAACGCCCTCAAATACATTTTTAAGAGCCACAATTCACTGAATTTAGTGATATTGAACTTGATAATCTTTAAGAAAGGTCTTAAATTTGAGTCTCATGGAGAAAATGTAATTGAAATGAAGGTCCCACGAAAAAGTGATTAATAAGTAGGTTTTCTGGTAGATTAGTTATAAAGCACGCACTTTTAGATAAAGTGAAAATTATATTAACAAACTTTATTAATTCTATAATTAATTTAATATGAAACATATTAATGAAGTATTAGTTAATAAACATGTTAGGATTTTAAAATTAAACTGGTGATGGAAGCAATGAAAACACTGACTTATTAATCAATGTAAAAGTGGTTAAACTGATTGTATTTAAATAATAATTTTAATATAATATGTTTTACAATATTAAACAAAAATAATATAATATTCAAAATTTTATAATATAAAATTTAAGTTTTACTGAAAAATAATAAGTGATATTCAAAAATTAAACATCAAACCTCAACATTTAAGAAAAAAAAAATAACAACGCATAATGTTTTAGATTAGCAAATCCCATTAAAAGTTAAATAAATATAATTATAAAGAAAAATACTATTAACAGATTCTTTAGTACATTTTAAGCGCAGTCTTTACAATCAATAGAAAAATATTAAAAAATCACAATTTTATGAACTCATTTTATTTAATAAATCAATAACGTATTTGTCAATAAAATTTAAATTTAGTACAGTGCCTTGGAATACCTTTTAACGCGCTTCAAACCATCAATAACATACTATTAGACTAAAATCACGTCATCAGAATATTCAATCTTTTAATTAAAAATATATAACTTTTTCCACTAAATCAGTCGAACTAATTATGTCCAGATGTGAATCAATATAACTGATTTTACACTTTTTTACAAGATAAACTTTTAGGATTAATCGAATTTGGAGATTAGTCCTGTGATTATTAAAAATCTATTGAATACATACACACACATATATATATATATATATATATATATATATATATATATATATATAATATTGGTATTCATTTTCATTCACACAGTCCTACGTTAATTTTGGTTAATAATATCAACAATAGTAAAATAATCCATGATATCGGGCATCTTCGTGGGAACAAGTTTTGTGATTTCACTGTTTCGTTGAACATTCAAGTATCAACAACAAACATGGTGCTTATCCACTACAGAAGACAACAATTGGCACTCAAACAACAAACAGAACTACCTCTATAAAACGATGGCCATCGGAACCACCAATCGTAGTAAAACTACCTACTGCAAATACTGTGACACAAGTTACCAGCCAATTACCCAGAACATATGAAGGAAACAAAGTAATTTCTCTCTGCTACACCATGTAACGGCACATCAGCTCTCGGGCATTCTCATCTGTGACACTTCAGAAGGTGGTCTCAGTGTGCAAACCATTTCTCTTGTTTTCCCAAAGTACACCTGTAACGTGTATTATTTACATACAAAATAGATGAGTAACATACCGATACCTGCAATTTGCAAATACCCAAACCCTTCCCCGACCAAAGAACAAGTAACAGAAAAGGAAAATATAAAAATTTCAAATACAAGAATGAGGTTGAAGCTTGAATCCTGTAATAAAAAAATTACCTGATCTAGTGAGTTCCTCAGCTTACTCTCCATTTCTTCAATCATCCTTCCCATGTTACAAAGATGTCCATCAGCAACTGATAGTCTCATACTCATCTAAAATACAAGGAAAAATAATTTAGGATTAAAACTAAAAGAAAAAAAGACGACTCGAGCTAAAGGCAAGAAAGAATATTAGCATTGTTCATTACTCAAACAAGAACCGTGTAATTAAATCAAATATTCAATCAGGGTGCATTGTTCATAACGTGGCTTGTCAAGAAAAGGCAAAAGAAAAACAGCATACAATTATTAACTAAATGATCTAATTGCCAACATGCAACATGAGCTAATTTTGATTGAACATGCCTGACGTCTAATTGATCCAGATAAACTGAAAGTTCCAGATGACTCGTTATCTGTAGTCAGAGTCAGCATAACTGTGCTGGTCAAACGATAATTGGTGTTTTCTTCTTCCTCCGGTCCCACCTAAATTAACAAAAAAGTGAGGGCTAGAATTACTGAAATAAACTTGCAAGAGAAGAATCAGAAGATTTAGAGCTAAATAGAGATGTTATAGTTCCTCATTGCATTAAAAGTTGTTATACAACCACTTTACCTCTATAACATGTATGGCATCCCATGCTCCTTCCTCTAAATATCCCCGTCTACCCTGCCCTGTCTTTGAGCCATCTTTAGTCATGGAATTGCAAAAATATCACATCAGAAACAAGGTCTCAAAAGTGCAAGTAGTGTCTTCCATTAGAGTTTACTCAAATAACAGGCCCACCTTTCTTTATTAAAAAGCAGGCTACGAAACCTTCATTATCATCTTCCCACATGTAAACTGATGAAATGCCTCCTTCATAATACCTATGACATTATCCATTAATGGTGCATATTGTTTTAAAACAAAATAGCTAAATAATTGTATTCGGATAGACATCAAGAACACACAAGGTAATAAGTTCCTACGGACAAAAGGTTTCTTAACAAGACATCTAAAAACAGCACATAAGCTCTAAAGATGAGGTAAGTAAAGGACCTCACTGGTCACGATATATTGCAAATATGTCATTTGCTTCAACTTCCAGCTTCCGCAGCCTTGAAGAAGGGAGGGACCCATCTTCTAATGGTGGATGGTATTTATTTGACCAAGGTGATCTGTAGAGACATTGAGTCAACAATAAGTTTAAACCATGCCTAAATAGTAAACACGTTAAAAAGGAAAATTTGGGGGAACAATCAAGAGAAGTAAATTACAGATCTGTTTATAGGATAGGAACTTAAATGAACTACCTAGCAACACATAATTAAATATTTGTACTGGTCTCCATTTCAAGACCGAGTTCTCCATAAAATATTTCGTTATTTTTCTACTACACAGCCATATTCATCAAAAGAGCAGCAAATACATTCAATTGTCTTTTCCTTATATTAAAAAGCATAAATTAACCATATACTATTCACGGAAGAAAATCCATTTCTTCATTTCCCCTCTTGTTCTCTGATTCCAGACACAACCAATGTTCTATATCTTTACATCGACATAAATAGGGCTAAATCCCTTTTAAAAGAAAAATGCAAATGTTTTACATTTAAATGCTATAGCAAACTAGGTTGAGGTATACTAGATGTAATCTTCCTTCAGTACATGCTCCTAACGATAATTCCACTAATAAAGAACGACTAAATAAAGTTCACACGTCATTTAGCTTCAAAGGAAACAAAAGCTACTCGATCAAGTAGAACCACACACACACACACACAAAAATAGATAAAATAACATAGAGAAACATGCTTGACAACACACACTAAGCATATTGAATCCAGCACAAAGCAGATACAGCGACGATTATGAAAAATTAACCTGTAAGAGTCTGCATCTCTGTTGTATTCACACAAAATGAACTCCTTCCCGCATTCCGCATCGCACAGAACCTGTTTTGTCATCAACAATTTATAAAAAAAAGTTAGGAAAGCAAATCGCGACACAACATTCCTCCACCCAAAATTATCCTTAACCCTATTTAAAGAGAGAGTAATTATTGTAATTGAATTAAACGGCATTCCGTGGATTGAAGAAAATGGGATAAAGATTGAAGAGAGAGGGACCTGGAGAGGCTGATCGACTTGAGAGAGGAGATCGGAGGAGTGGTGAGGCATAAGGCTGAGAAGTGCAGAGAGAGCAGTTTCTGTGTGTTTCGGCGGAATCCTCCGCATCAGTCCCATCGCAGCTTCCATCTCTCTCTCTCTCTTCTTTCAAATTCAGACCTTACACTACGCAAACATGCATATCACAGACCGCGACGCCAGTGAGGGACAATTCGTGTCAAGAGATTTTAAGTTTTTTTTCCCTTTCTTATTTTTTTTTTATCCGAATTTCCCTCCACCCCCTTCTCTCTCTCTTCCTTGCAGTCAAAAGAATATAATATTTAATTTCTTCCTAAATATTTATCCTGACAGAAAAATATAGTGATATTTAGTTTCCAATATTATTTGTTTAAGAAATCCAATATACTAATAATAGTATCTTAGTTTCAACGCCATACAGCATACATTTTATTTTATATAATTAAAATTTAAAATTAACAAATATATTCAAGAAAAAAATAAACTGTGTATGAATCAACCATGTAAAGAAATCTTACACTGATATTTTAAGATAATTTATTGAATTTAACTTTTTCAGTAATCACGTCAATAATGGATTGAAAGGATGGACAAATTGGAAAAAAAAATTGAAGTATTTATTTGAAGAAAATAAAAGAACAAAAATATTGAGGAAGTTTAATTAAGTGAAGAAAGTCCCTAATCCGGAATTTGAGGTTGGACATGGGTTCCACTCATGAATCATTATTGAAACAATGGTACTAATGGATTTCATTTTCAAATTGAATGAATAGCAGGGGACTGTGACCATGCCTACCCATACGTATGATAACAGGAGAGGGCCATGATTAACCCGCCATCAGCGAGAAAGAGGAATGAAAAAGGTTTAGTGGTTTGGGTGGTTCAACTTTTTGCCACATGGTGATTGCCAGATTAGGAGTTAGCTTGAAGGCACCCAACATTGGAGACATGGATAAGCAAAGTATTGGGATTTAGCTTTTGTCTGTTTTACCAAAGTCATCCCACCTCCACAAGCTTTGAATTTTTTTATTTTTTTTTCAACTCACAATTATGTCATTTTCTCAATCATATAATTTTCAATTCCCTTAACTAACTATGACAAATGTGTGAAACTCATTAAGGGAAAATGGATTTTCAATTGATTTAGAAATCGTATTCTATTATTGGGGGACGTTAAATATTATACTTTATTCGAGTTCATCGCATTAGATGGTCTATTTAGTTTACCTAATGTTGATTTGTTACAGTAAAAGTTTATACTAGAACTCCATACGTAGAGATTTAAATTATGGATTTACCACTCCGAACGAGGGCATTCTGCCTAACCACCACCACCCAACGGAAGGTTAATCTAACAGTTGTATCTGTGAAGATGCCGGGTCAAAGAAAAAAAGGATACAGTGTTTAAAATGCATTAGAAGAAACTTATTTACAATTTACTTGTTTTAAATCATAAATATTTGTGTACATGGTTATTATTTTTTTTAACTTGTCTACCCAAACACATTCTTAGTATTATAAAATGATACATCTATATACTTCAATCTAATAAAAGAGTTAATAATTTGAAAAAAAAAATTGAAACATTGACTAATAAGTTGTTGAATAATTTTTTAACGAAATAGATAATTAAATAATGTATTTATTGTTACAGTTACGACATTCCGTTAAAGATATTTATGTGTTACATTTAAGACATTCTGTTAATGAGATCCTCGACATACAAAGATAGACATGCGTTACAAAAATGAGCAAAGATAGACTAAGGAGATCGATAGTTGACACAAATATGTATGATTTGTTATGCATACACACGTAAATATCAACTACTTATTTTCTCATAATAGTTCATATTGTTTACTCTATCCTCCAACTAAGAATAAAACAAGTTAATTTCCAAAAACTTTAGAAAATCCACATCCGTGTCTGGAAAAACGTAAAATATTTACTCACGCCTTGCAAATATACCTTTTTATTTTGCCATGTTCGGTAAAATTGTGCAGAATGATTCAGCATTCAAAACCATGGTTTTGATGGAAGCACGTTGTTACTACTGCAGTGGAAAAAATCCCAGTAGTGCGTGCAAGGACAAAATCAATCCCATAAATTAATATTATAATTACTTTAATAGGGTATAGATACCCTTCATTGAAAATTTACACATCTAAAAATTAGTTTTACCTAAGTATTAAGTAACATTATACTAAATTACTCCCGTCGAATTCACTTCTAAGTTTTAACCAAAAATTAATTTTACAAAATTAAAATCATACAAAATCAAGTATGCAAATGCTCTCCCAAACACATTATATAACGGAGTTGACCAACGAAATCTTCATGCAAGAGTGTTGAGTTTGGCACGGCGTTCTTCATATGATGCTAGATTTAATTAAACAAAAAACAAGAAAGCAGTCAGATCAGAGGAGCCAATAAGAATATTTTGTGAAAATAATTTGGTATGGAGGTTGGAAGAAAACAAATCATTCATATTCTATCTATAGCATGCACTTAAGTAATTTTTAAATAATTTTCAAAAATATTGCAGGATACAGAACTTACGCTCAGTTGGACGTGACATAAGAGGGACATGGGAAAGTTTCTTCTTGGAAGGCAGCGAGCCTTGATCTGGAAAATTAATGGTTATAAATAAGCATAATAGATCACGGATTCACGATAAATAAAAGTAAGCAAAGTAATTGGGAAGTAATTCGCTAACGCATTTGCAGCACCATTTGATAGAGGTACACAGTTAAGAAGAGCTTCGTGAAAGATCGTAGCTTGAAGCTGGAAAATTTGGCATTCATTCGCCAAGTGTAACCGCAACGCATCTCCAGCATCTAGATACAAAATCAATTAAATAGATTCAAGCAAAGAAAATATTGGAATTTGGATGCAACCGTGGCATTAATATGTTAACTAACTAGTATAAGATCTGCAAAAAGGAATCCAACCAACCAATAAGCCACCATACTCAAGTTTTACAAATCAGAAATACCTGATGAACACATAAACTTAATGTCATCAAATTCGCAGCACTGAAGAACCAAAGGAACCTCTGAAGCCATAGTATACTGGGGTTTCCTTACGATCGTAGTAGTGTCCAGTAGCATATCGATCACCTTCAAATTTAAGCATGAAAACTCGTTATCTTAAACTGCAAAATAAGCAATCCATATGTAGAGATGAATTGTCCTTAGGATTTAATATCACAACGCAATATACATACAGACAAATATATACATATATATATATATATATATATATATATATATATATATATATATATATATATATATATATATATATATATAT
>Ga0209489_109195_pt1 | contig 12551 bp, 4 predicted proteins | sample SiratrowhiteBW_FD_187527 | JGI IMG/M metagenome (GOLD analysis project Ga0209489, IMG submission 187527) | Root nodule microbial communities of legume samples collected from California, USA - Siratro white BW (SPAdes) (version 2) | ecosystem: Host-associated > Plants > Roots > Nodule | place: USA... | reverse complement strand
ATATATATATATATATATATATATGTGTGTGTGTGTGTATATTATCAAATAAAATCTCGATTATATATAAAATCTGTAAGGTTACAATTTTTATATCTGTTACTTCGTTCAAAATTTGAAGAATCTCCGCTCTGTTTTTATGGAAAATAATAAATTAGCTTATTTTTTTTTACTTTTTAAATTGAAATACATTCTCTTACCGTTCCTTTTGGTCTTTTCCCATTCGTCCTCTTCCCTTCTTCCTCTCGCCTCTTGCTTTCTCTTTATTTCTTTGATTTTTGTTTTCAGTTGTAATGTTTATTTTGTGCTGATAGCCTTACAAATTCAAGAAGAATACATAACCCTTTTTTTTTGTGATAAAAACGTTTTGTACTACGATGATAAAAACAGTTTTCAAATACTTTGTTTTTGATAGGGATTTTGTAAAGGTTCATTGTCGTAGTTCATTGTCGTATTCCTATTAACGAGTATGAACATGGTTTAACTTTTCTTCATGGACAAAATATTCTTGACTATATCATCACTTCGATAAAGTAATGACTTGTATGCAAGTGAACATATTATTAAGTTATTTTTTAAATATACATTTTTTCTACTACTATTGGGAACTCTTAGTAACGTTGAAAATTTTTATATTTTCAAAACCTGCTAACTTTCCTTTGTGAAATATTTAGAAAGAAATTAAACTCTGAGATGGATGAGAATGGAGTTGTTTTTCCTCTTAATTTATCAAGGTCGTAATGAAAAGTTGGCATATATCACAAAGAGATGGAAGGAGTGCTGTGAGGAAGAAGAGTATTGTAATATAGAGATTGTAAAAACATAAAAAAAATGAAAAATGATACTTTGACATCACTGTTCATATAACTCTCATTTGACACTCCTACGTGTCACATGGGTCTCACCAACGAAAGAGAGAGAGCTTTTGTTGTATACGGAAGGGTAATTTCGTCAAATATAAAATTGCACATTACTAATCACTTACCTTAACATAACTAACCACTTATCTGAACATGATTAACCACTTATATAAACATAAATAACTACTTATATAAACATGACTAATCACTTATATAAACGTGACTAACCACTTATATAAATATGACTAACCACTTATCTGAACATGATTAACCACTTATCTGAACATGACTAATCACTTATCTGAACATGACTAACCACTTATCTGAATATGACTAACCACTTATATAAACATGACTAACCACTTATATAAACATGACTAACCACTTATATAAACATGACTAACCACTTATATAAATATGACTAACTACTTATCTGAACATAACTAACCACTTATCTGAACATAACTAACCACTTATCTGAACATGACTAACCACTTATATAAGCATGACTAACCACTTATCTGAACATGACTAACCACTTATATAAATATGACTAACCAGTTATATAAACATGACTAACCACTTATATAAATATGACTAACCACTTATATAAACATGACTAACCACTTATATAAACATGACTGACCACATATTTATATTTATATAAGTGGTCAGTCATGTTCAAATAAGTGGTCAGTCATGTTCAAATAAGTGGTCAGTCATGTTCAAATAAGTGGTTAGTGTTAACGGATTTTCAGCAAGTGTACTGAGTCCTCAAGTAATATAGTAAGTAAGAAGAGTATCGTATCCACAAGGAATGGAATTTGATTGAAAACTGAATATATATCAATGTATGGTGAACAAAAATAAGTAATAATAATGATTTTGTTTGGAAAATTAAAGAACGTAACAATAAAGCAATTAATAATAAAAGTGATAAAAGCAATAGTAATAAAGGCCTTGGGATTAAATAGTAATACTCTCCTTCGTGTACACTCTTAACCTAATTCAATATCATCTTTTCCAATTACCAATCTGCGCAAATAAAAGTCTTTTCAACCTTATTCCTCTAGCATTGAATTTCATAAACTAAATTACCCAGCTTCTATCCCTAGTTACTAGAATAATTTAATCAGCATTAAGATTAGTTGCTATAAACAGTTACTACACTATAATTCATCCTTGAACTTATACATGCAATGCATTTACGTTTAGTTCTGATTTCGAAAAGTGCTTTCCAGTCAAATTAAGAAATCTAAAATGAATCAAAGTAAGAATGAAACCTAAACAAAGGTATTGAATTAAATGAAATCAAACTAAGATCAAGAGTGTATTTGAAGAAGAGAATTTACATTCAATCCCAAGAGTGAGAGGTTTAGATACGCATAGTAGCCATGAAATTACAAAAGAAAAAGAAAAGAATAAGCTTGATGACGGCGGCGGCCTCCAACAAATATCCAAGGATGATAAGTGGTGAATGATAATCCCTTTACGTTTGCCCTCGATCCTTTTTATAGCTTTCGTCTCCTACATTAGGTCATCACGCAAAGTTATTTCGTGAGTCACGCCCTTAGTAACGTGGACCTCCTTGATTTAGGTTTTCGCACATGCTGGTCTTTTAAGTGAGTTCTAGCCCAAGCTGCTCGTTTAGCTTAAGCGAAAAGTCACTTAAGCTCTTCTTTTCTGCTCCTCTTTTCCATTCAGCGCCGCTTTTCTCTGCTCTCCTTGGATTTAACCTAATTCTCAACAAATTTTCTCTCTCCACAATCAAACGCATTAAATTGAAAATTAAATAATAAAATCAAATAAAAATCAAATCTAAACTCAATTAGCAACAAAATCAACCTAAGTAATAACAAAATCAGCCATAAAATCTCTACAAATTAACTAAAAATCAACGCTTATCAGTTAGTCATGTTTATATAAGTGGTTAGTCATATTTATATGAGTGGTTAGTCATGTTTATATGAGTGGTTAGTCATGTTTATATGAGTGGTTAGTCATGTTTATATAAGTAGTTAGTCATGTTTATATAAATGGTTAGTCATATTTATAGAAGTGGTTAGTCATGTTTATATAAGTGGTTAGTCACGTTTAGATAAGTGGTTAGTCACGTTCAGATAAGTGGTTAGTCATGTTCAATTTTACATTTGAGAAAATTACCCTTCTGTATACAACAAAAGCAAATGCATTCTCTTTCTTCCGCTAGTGGGATCCATGTGATACATAGGAGTGTCAAATGGGAGTTGTGTGAACAGTGGTGTCATAGTATCATTTTCCAAAAAAAAAATATAACTGTATAATATAGAAAATCAAAATAAAATCTTAAAGCTATGTGATTTTGACATAAATTGCACGAAGAATATGTGTATCTTTGTCTATGAGATATTAATCTTTTATACATTAGAAATTTAATAAGATGAATTTATGAAAGATGGTTCTTTAGTGTTATCAATATTCAATTAGATGAATCACTATTAGAAAACACGTAAATAGTTATCAGAAAATAGCATCGGTTAGATCGATACCTTTTATTTAATTTTATTTAAAAAACATGTTTAACTAAAATGAAATTAAGGAGCATCATCTTGGTCGAGCATGTAATTATAAATTAGGTTGAACTTTCATAAGTTTATTTCATCTATGTTTGTCTTTTTTTTTCTCATTATAGCGTTTTTCAACCTTCATTCCTTCAATCCTTGCCTGTAATTTATAATCCAACTTCAAAATATTTTTCTATAGCTCCACAAAATCAATTGCATTGATTGATTTTGGAAGTGTTGATCTTGGTTGTCACCGTTGCTTCTCCTACGTACTCTTCCACTATTATTCCTCCGTTCTCCTTTGCCAATACTCCTGCATTTTCCTATAAGCATTAGTGGTGTCCTAAATGGCCTTTCATATTCACGGTGGTGGTTCCTTAACTTGGACGGCGATGGTTCTTCACGATGATTCTTGTATGCGATACTTTCTCTTTGCCATGACTTCTGTTCATGGTGATTGTTGTCCACAGTGGTGGTTCCTTAGCTTGGACGAATTAGACAATGGCAAGTGTTTAGCTTTTTGGATGAATGTGTTTGAGGTTGATGACTTTGGTCCCTCAATAACAATGAACTGATGAATGGTGAATGCAGGTTTGTGTTAGTGGTGTTTTCTTGCTTCCTCTAGTTCAGAGTTTCTAGAACATCATACACAGGTAAGTTATTTTCTTAAATTTTTTTTGGTTTTTCTCTTAAATTGGTTTTAATTTTATCTCTAAAATTTGTTGTGTTGAAATCAGTTTTTATTTAACTGTTTTGAAATTGATTTTATCTCTGAAGTTGGTTTATATATTACTTTGTTGAGATTGATTCTATGTTGACATTGGGTCGTGTTTAACTGTGTTAATATTGGTTCTTTGCTTTGGTTGTCTTAATCGTGTATATATATTGGTCGTTATAGTTGGATTATGTCAGAATCAAATTTTTAGCGATTAATTGAGACTAATAGAGCATAAAATTAAATGGCACCACTTTTTTGAAAATAATAAAGACAATTTTTTAATTCTTTTTCTATTGCATCACTAACGTCGGTTTAGCCTATACTACCTCTTTCTTTTTTGTGTCGGTCCTATGATGACATTGTTTGTGTATCATGTAAAGGCCGACACTAACTTAATTACTAGTTGGCAGTGACTTAGCATCCACTACATGATCGATGCTATTATGACACATAAGCGTTGGTTTTCGTCTATTTACATCAATTTTTGATCGATGTTATTCCCTTAATTTTTTGTAATGAATAATGATCCAATATTTCACTTCTTTGACTATCTCATCTCTTGATGGATGTAGGATAAAGAAGTGTACATATTTGTCAAATATGATGCCTACATTAGTGGTTTATATCGACATAGAAGTCATTGTTATCAAATTACTCCTCGTTAATCCAATTATTGTTTTATCTTCCATTGTTTACTTAGTTATTGGTCTCTTTAATAATAAGTCACATGTATCTCAATTGAGACATAAAACCTTACAAAGGTGACATATACTATGTCAACAATTATTTTTAAGTGTGTAAGTATTCAATACCTTTATTCTCCTTTACATGTTTGTTGTATGTCTTTTGTTTTACTATTTCCAGTTCATCATATTAGTTTCATGTGGTGTATATTAAATGTTTTTACTTAGTTTAAGTGAATTAAGCTTGAAGATTGTTTCATTTATAAACAAACATAAAATTGCATAGAAAAATAATAAAGAAAAAATATATTTAAATTAAGATTCATAGTGTGTATAATAGATAGGATTTTAAATGTTAACATGAAACATTTTTCTATTGAATTGATTTATTTAATCAATTATTTAAGATTATCTCACATCAACAAAGAGTAAGAAATAATTTAAGATACATATCAAGAAAATTATCTCTATAATAGAACCAAATTACAAGTAAAAAAAATAAAGAATTCATGTTATTCAATAGTAAATTATATATTATAAATGTGAAATTGTTGTTTAGAAAACATAACATCCATTACTATTCCTATATTCTATCATCTTTTTATTTTGTAATAATTTTTTATAACGTTTTTATGGTTGTCTTTGATAAAATAATTTAAACAAAGTCCTGGCAAAAAAGTATATATTAGTTTTTTTTTTTAGTCAACAATTGTTAACAAAAAAGTTCAACATCCTAACAATCGTCATTAACTGGTTAAACAATTTATAAATCTATCATTTGAGTCACTAAAAAAACTCACTAATATAGCGTAGGCCAAAAGCCCACGCAAAATATCAAAAACCCACGCATATGCGTGGGCATAACATAGGCAAGGAGACCATGCTAGAATCCTCAAAGCAAAAGCAACCGAATGCATAATTAAATATAATAAATTATGCATGGGTCAGATCCAAGCAAAAATGGTAGAAGCTTGCAGAGGTCAGGACTACGCTTTTAATACAATTATAATAAAAAATATTTAAAAAAATTATAAAAAATCTTATTATTGTTATATTTTTATCTTTTTTACTTCTATTATTATGATCACCATTTATATTATTTTTATTTATATTTTTATCATATTTATTATCACTATTAACCTTTTATTCAAGTATTGGACAAAGTGCACTAAGAGAGACTCGAACCCAGAACCTCTCAATAGCCGGACTGAACCCTTAGCCATCAAACCAAAAGAGTTTTTCTATCATGTTACTATTATTATTATACTTATTAATTCAATTACAATTATAATAATTAATATTAATAATAATAATATTATTGTTATTATTATTATTATTTTTAATATTATTATATTATTATTACTATTATTATTATTATTATTATTATTATATTATTATTATTATTCTAATTATTACTAATATAAGATTTTCATCTTTAGTTTTACCTAATAAAATTGGGTTTAAAATTTAAAATAAGTAATGTCTGTATCTTTTGATTTATTTGTATCCATGTCATCAACATTATACTATCTGTTTCATTATACTTTAGAATATTTTTATGCTTTGATCCTCATTAAAATAAATTATTTTGTTATTTTCAAGATAAGATGATTGGTCGTCAATAATTTTAAGATTATTAATTCAACCTTACAAAACCGGATGGTTTGATAGACCCAACAACCTTGTTAGGATAGACTCTAGTATCATCTTAAGAAGTGGACTTTAAGCATAACTCAAGCCTAATTGACACTATTAAGTTCAATTTATTAAATCATTCTTAGGCCTTAAGCCCAATTTTTGTTCTTAAGTCCAATTTAATTACACGAGTACTCACATTTACTAAACATAATCTTATATGATATTAACACCTCCTAATAAGCCTCAAGCCTAATTGACACATTTAAGTTGAGTTTATTAAAGCATTCTTATGCCTAAAGTCCACTTGTTATTCTTAAGCCCAATTTAATTACACAAGTGCTCACATTTACTTTATAACGAATTTTTTTTATTAACAAATTTTTTCTATCACAATTTTCATATTTTATTTAATATTTTAACAATTTATTTTTTTAAAATAAAAACTTTAATTAAAATTTTTATACAAAATACTTTAATTTTTTTAATTTTCATACATACTATAAATTTTATATTGTTTTCTTTTTTATCATTAAATTCACTTTTTTAAAACTATAATTATTAATATGAATTAAAAAAATGTACTATACTATTTTCCTATTTTTTTTCTTTTACTTATAAATTAATTATTTTATTAAAATAAATACTTTTGGCTATTCATAATTTTTTTTTTATTTTTTCACCCTTGTGGGGTCAAACCCATACTCCCTACAATTAATTAATTGTAAGCATTATTTTTGTGAGTGGGTCCAACTGCCATTTTATTTATTTCTTTATTTTAATTGTTTTCCCATTATGTGTGGGTAGAGTCCACACAGTTTGAAATTAATTAATCCAAAACAACTATTATGATGTTAGGTCTAGCCCCCGTTTAGTTTTATTTTTAATTTTTTAAATTTTCTTTTGCATTTTATTATAGTACGTGGGCACCACCGCTGTTTTATTTATTTATTTATTTATTTTATTTCATTATGCTTGGGTAGAGCCCACACTGCATGTAATTAATTAATTCAAAACAACATTGTGGTGCGGGGTCGGAGCCCCGCTTGGTTTTATTTATTTTTTTTAATTTTGTTTTGCGTTTTGCATGGGTTTAGCGCACGCTGCTAGCAATTAATTAATTGCAAAATAATATTTTGGTGTATGGGTAAAACCCTCACTTAGTTTTATTTTTTATTTTTTTATCCACGTTACATGGGTTGTGACACTTTAGAGTGGGTTTGGGCCATGCTTATTGCATGGGCCCATTAACCCACACTAACAGCTATTTCACTATTTTCTTATAATAAGTATTAGCAACCAGACGATATATGTTGAAAATGCTCAAAGTTTTGAATTGTGTATAATTCAATCGCCCTTATTTTATTTTTCTCGTATTTACATAAAGTAATATATGAAGTATTTTGAATAAATCTCATAAAATTAGTTTGTAAGATGCGGTTTACAATCACTTATATAATATAATTGTATTTTATTTTTATTTGATATAATATATCCAACATATTTACGTCAAGGATTAAACATCTCGAACTTGAAATCAAATATTAACTGATTGTTATCGACCCAATACTAAAATAGATTTTAAAGTGAATTTAAACATAAATTTTATAAATTGTAACTTATAAATAAAACTTGTATCCATTTATATATTACAATTTAACATTATATTTAATTGATGATATAACACATCAACACTACCGAATATGTAGACTCATAGGCTTGTTTTTCATTTTGGTGTACTTTTCTACATTAATGCCCAAAATGGGCAAAAAAAAAATTATTTACTGAAATGGGTAAATTCTGCTAGCTAGATAAGAATTAAAATTAATGAATACCTAGATATGATTTCAGGCTAGTCAAAATATAAGTGACATACTGGCTATTTCAATTAAAGACGTTAGATGATTGGAAAGAGAGAGAAATGACTTTTATTAATATCTTTAATTGAAATAGTCAGCATGTGTCACTTAAAATCATGCTTAGTAGAAGGATTCATTAATTTTAGTTTTTATCTAGCTAGCAGAATTTGTCCATTTTGATAAATAACTTTTTTTGTCCATTTTAGACATTAATGTAAAATAGTATATCAAAATGGAAAAAAGGTCAAGGCCAATATTACTAGATAGTGATCAAGACGATTCCTAAAAGGGAAAAGTAAATGAAATTTTCCAAAAAGTTCACTTAAAAAATTAGACACCATGTATAGATTAATGTGTGTCAATACTTTTCCAAAAATTAAGGATAAATTATTAAGTCTACGGTTCCAAATAGAAAATTTGTCCACATGATCTCACTCTAATAATAATAGAATATTAATCCGTGTTTACGTGCGGTTCATGCACCAAAGGATGTAATGCATTTTAAATAAATTATATAAATGGTTAAGTAACGACTTTGAATATGACTTTATTTTTAAAATTTATACAAAATAGTCGTGTTTTAAAATACTTAGAAACTTGATTTTATTTAAAACCAGCCAATGTCATTTTGACTTAGTCCGTGGTTAGTCTACTTTATTAAATTTTGTATTTTATTTTAATATATATATATATATATATATATATATATATATTAAACATATATTTAACCATATAAATATTTTTTAAATACTGTATTAATTAATGATAAATTAAAATAATTACTAACTTTACATTATTAATCTACTTCATTATAATTAATAATTAAAATTTAATTTATAAGTATCAATGATTTAAATTATAATATTATTATATATTTACATCTTTAAATAATAGAATATAATAGAATTAGTTTTGAAGTTATTTTTTATTTCAATTTTTTTTAATTTAGAAAAATAAATAGACTACTTGCGAAACAGGTACCATTCACATGCATCCGACAACCCTTTTGCATCTTTACCGCATTTGTTTGAATATTCAGGTTATTGAATAAAAAACTAAAATAATAGATAGATTCTATTTTGAATAAAAGATATTATTTGTTTGACCCTCTACACAAAAAAAAAATATATATATATATATAAATAATAACACTGTTGTTATTGCGAGCAAAACGTCACATGTAATCAAAACGTGGCAATTATTGACAACCTGAATAATAAAGCATTTATTCATAACTGTTTCTAGTAACAAAATATTATAGTTAAATAACAATAATAATTAGAAATAAAATATTATAATAAAATAATATTTTATTAGCTGTAACGTGGCTGTTGAAAAAGATATGAATGATAAATGATCATAACTCTTATATTAACACCAAAAAGGATAAAAACGAAAAACAAAGTGTGATTGAAGGAGAGAAAAATAAAAAATATATTAGTAAAAAAATGAAGAAATTTTTCTTATATATATAATCAATTATATTTGTATTTTTAGAAGTTGTTAAACAGTGTTAATTTTATGTATAACATAAATCAGATCGATCAAATGACTTACACTTTTAATTATAGAGTTATAGATTCTTATTATTAACTATAATTTTGGGTTCAAAATAATTATTTAACCAAATAATTAGTATCGAAATTAAGTTGAAGAATTCGAATTTTTTGTGTTTATGATAATTTCTAATAGGAGAAAAAGAACAAAAGTTCAGCTTGACGGATTTGTTTCTTCCACCAATAATAGCATTGGTGGTCACTATCTTCTTCTAATAAATTAATTAATGCGATAAAGTGGTCCTTAGATACCCCACTTGAACAATGGAAGTAAAAAAAAAAGAGTCATATTTAGTCCTAATACTTCTACTTAATTAAAAAATAAATAAAATACATAAATTTATTAAAATTAAAAAAAGTAAAAGTCGTCCTTAAAAACGTGGCTTGAGAAAGAAAATGGTTATACTTTTAAATATAGCTTACTAATTTAAGTATTTTTCTTTAGAAAATTTTTCCATTTTAATAAATTTTAGAAACGATTACGCACTTTTGGCGCATGGATCGTTCACACATGGATAAGAAATAGCACATGATACTCAAATCAAATCACATGTGTTTGGTATTTATTTATTTGAATTTTGACCGTAGCATATAAATTTCAAGTCAAATATTCAAGATTAATTACATATAGAAATCACTATAGGGAAAAAAGAAAAACATGACTTGTGGTTTGTTGTTACTTTATTCATTTTTTGTCTACTGGCACAATCTATCATCTATCATAAGGCTTTTTATCTAAATAATTCAGTTTCACTGAAAAATAAATAAAGTTTAATGAAATAATTACTTTTTTCAAAGTTTAAATTTGAAAATATTCCAAGAATTTAATCTTGTATTCAACGTAGTTAATTTTATTTGCAGTAATGAAAATCAATCATGGTGATTGAAATATATCTCATACATTGCTGGCAGGGAACTATGACATGTCTATTTGTGGATGGGATAGTCTTATACCTATTATTTACTATTTTCTTACTTTATTTTAAATATATACTTGCATATTTCAATTTTAATTTATATATTTTGGTAAAGATTTAGTTTATTTGTAAAAATAGCAATTTAACTTCAAAAGATGTGAACTATATAGTATAATAGTTAATTGCTAACTACGAACTTCCTTAATACTTTTTCAATAATTTTAGTTTACATTCTCTATTATTCTTTCAATAATATGAATTATCAATTTATTTTAGGACTACCATAAAATTTCATGCCGTAATAAAAATATATTAAATAAAGTCAAACAGTGTAATGTATGTGTAAATTATAATTTTGTGAAAATTTTCTGAAATTATTAAAACTAAATATGTTTCTTTATTAATTTCCTTTTAGTAGTTGTTTTTTCATATTTTTAGTCGTATAATTTATATGGTTTTGTTAATTTTACAATTTCTGGAATTTCTTTAATAGTACGTAAAATATAAATAGAGGAAATTGAACGTTATGCGGGAATGATAAATAAATTAATGATTTTTTTATTTTAATGTTACTATTAGCTTTTCAAGTAAAATTATTTTTTTTTTCTCTCCACGTCATATAAAAAACTGCTGTGGAAACTCCTAGTGTTTGTAACCTTTTCAACTGATAGAGATTGGTAAATTAAATTATAATAATAAATTTATATTTTGCACTGCACATATCGTTTTGCGCAAGCATTACTTTGTAATTATTAGTTGAAAAACTTTTTTTAAGTTATTTGTTAAAAAACCTAACAATATATTATGTGTAGTGTCAATTTATTTGTCTGATAAACTTATGACTCATTCCTGAAGTTTTTCTGTGTTTATCCATTATTCTGTTCAACAAAAGAATTTGATTTCTTTTATAATGATATTTCAACTTCATATTCTTAAATTCAATGAAACTCTTTTAAATTTTTAACTGTTAAAATGAAATTTTATTTTTTATAAAATTACGAAACTCTTTTATTTTGTGTGTAGTGAACATATTTTATATGCAATAAATACATCATTATAGAGTATAATACTTATATTTTAAAATACTTTTACCTTGATGTCTCTGATGATGAGTTTTTAAGTGTAATATATATATATATTTTTAAATATATTTTATATATATATATATATATATATATATATATATATATATATATATATATATCGAAATAATAATTATATAGTAGATGCTACTCCATCATAACTTAATGAACTTAATTGTATTTAAGAAAAATAAATAAATGCAATTATTTAACAATTATTAATGTTATCCCAATCATAAAAGTGAATACTAAAATTTAAGTAATTAAATATATATGTATATATATATTTAATATGTTAAAAATATATATTTTAAAATTAATAAATTTAAATATATAAATAAAATACTAAATATAATTATAACAATTCTATAATTCAACCAGAGAGAATTATTCTAATATATTAATGTGAATATGTTCTCCTTTCCTATGTCAGCGTGCCCTAATTTCAGTACAAGAAATATATATTAATAAACTATCTTCTTACACACTCATTATTAATCCTTCATTTCAATATGTTCATACCTGAAGGCTGCATCTGTAGCTATATAAATGCATGGCATGAGCCACTACTTTTCAGAAACCTCAGAGTTGAACTCAGAAATTGCATGAATATTGTTCCATAAGAAAAACTAAGTACAAGAGAATGGGCAGAAAAGCAAGTCCAATGAAGTTATCATTGACTGTGACATTGATGATTG
>Ga0209489_109194_pt1 | contig 12552 bp, 7 predicted proteins | sample SiratrowhiteBW_FD_187527 | JGI IMG/M metagenome (GOLD analysis project Ga0209489, IMG submission 187527) | Root nodule microbial communities of legume samples collected from California, USA - Siratro white BW (SPAdes) (version 2) | ecosystem: Host-associated > Plants > Roots > Nodule | place: USA... | reverse complement strand
TATATAATTTAATACTAAATAATATTTCAAAAAAAAAGTAATAAAACTTATATAAATTTTATAATAAAATTTTATATAATATTATTAATAAAATATTTAAAATAAAAAAAAATTATAATAATAATTCTTTTATTATTATAAAATAATAATATTAAAATTTAATATTAAAATTATTTTAAAAAATTAATTTTATATTTTAAAAAATAATCAATTTCAATTAAATTAATATATTTTATAATAAATTAAATTTTATTTTTAAAATAATTATGTAATTTTTTAATTTTTAAAAAATACATTAAATAAATAAATTATATTTTATTTTTAATTATAAAAAAATAAATTTATAATTTTATATATTAAAAAATATTATAATATTTATTATACCTATCGCATTATTCTCAAATTTTTATAAATTTTTCATTCAAATCTTACCGTCTTTCTCTTAATCTAAACAATCAAACTTTTACACACCTTTATCTCAAATTCACTTTCTCAAAATTCACTACCTCAAACCCACTAACACACTCTAAATTATATATATATAAGAAAATAAAATAAAAAATAAAGTATATATATAAGAAAACAAAATAAAAAATAAAGTGACGTTAACAACCATATAAAACAATTATTAAACAAAATAAAAGTTAAGAAAAAATTTATTTTAAAAAATTCTAAACTATAAATAATTTAAAATAAATAATATTATCAACCCAAAATTAATTAGCATGTTAAAAAAATATAAGATATCTTAATATGTTTATAATTATTATTATTATATTCCCTCTAACTTTTTTTTATGTAAAGTCCTTTAAAGTCGAACTTTCTTCAAACAATCTAGAAATATATTGAAAAAAATAACAGCATAACTCATTGCAGTTGTCTTCAAAAACAATACAAACATTGAAGGCATGTATGAAAGTACATATAAGTTTTTGAATCATGGGAGAGGTGTGTTATAATATACCAACCCATGTAAGTTCGTAGAAAAGAATGATTTCAAGCATAATAATTTCATGAAGTTCCTACATTACATGATATATAAACACAACAGCTTTACAGAATTTCTAAAATGTATTAAGTTTTGTATAAACAAAGTGACTTTGAAAAATAAACAGATGTCAATAGTAGACTTAAAAGGAACACAATTACATGGTCCTTTTAAAATTCGAAAATTGAAAGGTTACTATAAAAATAACATCTAACTCAAAACTAGAAGGGTTTATACTAAAGAATCAAACTTGAGTTTATTTGTTTGATAAAATTATAAACTTAATCTTAAAATCAGGACAACTTAAAATTATGAAACTTTATATGGTATTCCAACCAAGTATAATTCATTAGATCTTTAGATCTTGTGTAAGTTTTTCTGTTTTTGTCTATCTTTTCTTTTAAGAAGTTCCAATTATTAATTCACATCATTATCTGAATAGAAAACTTTAACAGAAATATTGTTTTTTTATAAAATAAATAAATTTTTTTATAATAGAATATGTTATTTGAGTAAAAATTAAAAAAAATTATAATTTTATAAGAAAAATTTAATTATTTAAAATAATTATTATTTTTACTAATATAAATAAAAATAAAAGTATTTATTATATTTTGTGAAATACAAAATAAAAAATGAATAATAAATTAGATAGCATTTATAAATCCAAGAATATAATACAATAAGCTAAAGAAGTATATTTTATTTTTCATGTTTTCATTTAATTTGATTAACTACCATGACTATTTTTATATCAAAAATTAATTTGAAAATATGTTTTATAATGTTTTTCTAACTATACAATAAATTAATAGAATTTATGTTAACCTTTTTTAGAAGTCAGATGTTTTATTAAAAGCATTAACGAAGTATAATTAATGTGTAACACTTTTAATAAAAATATATTTATATATTAAAGATGTGTAACACTTTGAATATAATTTATTTATTTATTTAAAAAATAAGAGTACAATTTTTTTAATGAAAATTTAAGAGATCTTACGTAAAAAAATCTTAATTATAATGAGTTATCAAATGTTAAACTATAATAATTACGTAAAATTAAATTAATAAACTATACCATTATTAAGAAAAAAAGACAAGTCATAACTTCTTTTGAGGATGCTTGTTACTATATTACAAGTTATAATTAATATTTAAAATGCAATTCTTTCAACTCTTTTCAATTAATAACATAATAGTTATAATTTAATTGTAACTTCACATAACATAACATGCACGGATATCATTGATGATTTTTTTTGTATGATTTTCATGTTTACATGATTTGTATTTCATTTTTTAATTTATTCATGATCATATATTTAAGGATATAATGGTCCACACCAAATTATTTATTTAGATTTTTTTTAATTTTTGATGACATATATTTATAGTTTATTTACTTCTGGAACGCATTTTTCATTTTTATATAACTTATTTTCAGTTCTTAAGTTATTTTTTTTAATCATGTATTATAAGTTTGATGTGACTACTCTTAGGCATGATAAGGCAAGTCCCCAAGTAGAATATAGAAAAGATAAATATAATAAACAATTGATTTTGTTATAAAATTCTAATAAAGTAATTGAATACAGAAGAATAGGCCTAACTCTTTAGGTCCACTATTATGAAAGATTGTTAACAGGGAAATCTGGTATATTTTGAAAGAGAGGGTCAAGACCCAATAATACAGCAACAATTTCCAAACTATTCAAGTAATATTCAAAGCTTAACAGAAAAATTAATAGCCAATAGAATGATGTCCACGGGATTGGTGTTGTGGAATTCAGTCCTACAATGGGTTAGGTATGTATCAGTCTTAGAAAAATTGAAGAAGAGAGAATATCAGAGGGAAGAACAAGATAATGACAGAGAGAAGGTTGTACCAATTCATGCCTTCGCCATAGCTCATACTCAGCCAATCTTTTATTGATCATCTAATTCCTATCGCTCCTTCAAAGATTCTTACTATCTGCATAATTGGTGAATATTGGAGCAATCAAACAACACATAAAGGAGCAACCTAGGAGCAGTCAGTGAAGGCATTGTTGTTGTTGGAGTTAACCAGTCTCTTGTAAGAACATTTTGGCGTCCACCGTGGCTTAGTTGGTTTACCCGATTACCCCCGGGTCGATAGACTCCTTTGCGACCCTAAAGGCTAAGTTTGTAGCCCAGTTCACAACCAGTAAACCTCATTAGATGATATCTGTCACGTTAGTGAATATCTGACAAGAGAAAGGAGAGTCTTTGAAGGCATTTATGGCTAGATTCGGCCAAGTCGCCTTAAGCATTTGTGGGCTCCTGCCCGAGGTAGCAATGGCCTATTTGATCGCTGCACTTAGGCCTGGCTCGTTCGCGGACAGCTTAGCTATGCAGCCCCTTGCCAACATGGACGACCTTCACTGAATTGTTGAGGAGTTACAACAAATTTACAAGAATATAATCAAGGGGGACGGAGAGACCGAACACTTAATCCCCCAAGATTCAGGGACATGCATAATGCCTAAAGGTTCGCAAGGTAGACACCCCTCAATACTGGCAGGGCCTGAATTCTAAATGAGGCCTTAAACGCCGATCTGATCACGGAGCCTTGAAGATGCATATCACCCCAGAATGCTTACCAAAGCAAATATTGTCGATATCATCGCAATCACAACCACACTACTGGAGAATCACTACCCTTAAAGATAAAATATAATAATTGATCCAAGTAGGGCAGTTACAAAGGTATGTCGCATGAAGAGGACGAAGACAATACGAACGACGCAAAGAACGCAGTCCGAGAGGAAAAAGCCCTAAACGAAGGAACAAGAGTCCTAGAGACAGAAGGGAAGGAAAGGTAAATAGGAACAGATCAAGAGATAGGAGCCCCACACGCCGTGAAGACACTGGCAAAACAGTGGTCAATACTATCTCAGGAGGATTCGGTGGAGGTGGGCCATCTAGTTCAGTCAAAAAGGGACACCTCAGGGCTATCAAAATTGTGCACATAATCAGTCAAAGGGCACGCCGAAGTATGTCAAATATCATCTTCACTGACCATGACTTTAGAGGGATTGACACCCGGTAGGATGATTCAATGGTCATCACTGTTGACTTAGCAAATTGTGAGATAAGAAAGACGTTGGTAGATCAAGGCAGTTCGGTAGATGTCCTTTACAAGAGGACGTTCAAGAAGATGAGATTGGATGACAATGAAAGAATCCCTTTAGATGAACAGATAGTAGGATTTTCAAGCGAGTGAGTTGATACTAAAGGTTACATTGACCTGGATAGAAGGTTCGGTACAGAAAACTATCTTTGTTACGTATGTGGTAGTGGATGTCAACACATCCTACAATGCGCTATTAGGATGATTGTCCTTAAACAAACTTGGCGCTATAGTTCTACACCACACCTTGCCATGAAGTTTCCGTTTGACAGGGGAGGTGTGGCTACGGTCCATGCCTATCAGAGAATGGCATGAGAATGTTATGTAGTCAGTCTAAAGTTGACGTCGACTGAGACAACAGTAAAGAGAAACATCAACCAAAGAATGGTTGCATTGACCGACCTTGACCCTAGGGTCAACGATGAAGTCAAGTAACGATGTTACCGAATGACGATTAGTGGGAGAAGGTCAGAATGAAGACAAGTAACGATGTTACCAGTTATTGACGGAAAACAGGGATCTCTTTGCCTGAACGGCCGAGGACATGTCAGGCATAAACCCTCGAGTGATGTCCCATAAGTTGTCTGTATGTAAAGAAGCTCGGCTGACAGCTCGGTACACGGAGCGGCCGACAACAGGATACTTCTTTACCTGCAAACTTCTTTGCATACAGACAACTTATGGGACATCACCCGAGGGTTGATGCCCGACATTTCCTCGGCCGTCCAGGCAAAGAGGTCCCTGTTCTCCGTCAATAATTAGTAACATCGTTACTTGGCTTCATTCTGACCTTCTCCCGCCATTCGGTAACATCGTTACTTGGGTGCATTCTGACTTAATCCTTCACCCTAGAGTTAAGGTCGGTCAATGCAACCATTCTTTGGTTGACGTTTCTCTTTACCGTTGTCTCAGTCGGCGTCAACTTTAGACTAACTACATAACATTCTCATGTCGTTCTCTGATCGGCATGGACCGTGGCCACACCTTCCCTGTCAAACTGAAACTTCATAGCAAGATGTGGTGTAGAGACTATTGCGCCAAGTTTGTTTAAGGACTGTCGTCCTAATAGCGCATTGTAGGACGTGTTGACATCCACTACCACATACCTAACGAAGATGGTTTTTTATCCTTGGTTGGGTTCACCGAACCTTGTATGCAAGTCGATATAACCTTTAGTATCAATTCGCTCGCCCGAAAATCCTACTATCTGTTCATCTAAAGGGATTATTTCACTGTCATCCAATCATATCTTCTTAAACGTCCTCCAATAAAGGACATCTACCGAACTGTCTTGATCTACCAGCATCTTTCTTATCTCAGAGTTTGTTAAGTCAACGGTGATGACCATTGGATCATCCTGCCGGGTGTCAATCCTTTTAAAGTCATGGTCAGTGAAGACGATATCTAGCATAATGCGGCGTGCCCTTCGGTTGATTATGTGCACACTTTTGATAGCCCTGAGGTGTCTCTTTCTGGCTGAACTAGATAGCCCGCTTCCACCGAATCCTCCTGAGATAGTATTGACCACCGTTTTGCAAGTGTCTTCACAACGTGTGGGGCTCCTATCTCTTGATCGGTTCCTATTTGCCTTTCCTTCCCTTCTTTCTCTGGGACTCTTATTCCTTCCTTCAGGGCTTCTTCCTCTAGGAATACATTCTTGGCGTCGTCCGTATTGTCTTCGTGTGACATACCTTTGTAATTGTCCTGCTTGAATCAGTTCTTCAATTTTATCTTTAATGGTAGTGCATTCTCCAGTAGTGTGGTCGTGATTGTGATGATATCGACAGTATTTGCTTTAGTAAGCAGTTTGGGGAGATATGCATCTTCGAGGCTTCGTGATCAGATCGGCGTTTAAGGCCTCATCTAGAATTCGAGCCTGGCCAGTATTGAAGGGCATGTACCTTGCGAACCTTTGGGCACTAGGCATGTCCTTGAATCTTGGGGGATTAAGTGTTTGATCGCTCTGTCTCCCTTGATTATGCTCCACTCTTGTAAATTGTCGTAACTCCTCAACCTGCACAAAATGGGTGGCTCTTCGGCAAAGGTCGTCCATGTTGGCAGGGGGCTGCATAACTAAGTTGTTCGTGAACGAGTCAGGCCTAAGCGCAGTGATTGAATAGGCCATCGCCACCTCGGGCAGGAGCCCGTGAATGCTTAAGGCAACTTGGTCGAATCTAGCTATAAACGCCTTCAAAGACTCTCTTTTCTCTTGTCGGATATTCACTAAGGTGACGGACGTCATATAATGAGGTTTACTGGTTGTGAACTGAGCTACAAACTTAGCCTTCAGGGTCGCAAAGGAGTCTATCGACCCGAGGGTAATCGGGTAAACCAACTAAGAGCTGCCCCTTTAATAGAAGTTGGAAAAACCTTACAGTATATGTAGCCGTCCGTAGTGAATAAAGTTAACTGAGAGACATACACATCGATGTGCTCGTCTGAATCTATTGAGTCGTCGTACTTGTCCAATGCAAGATTGTTCTAGTTGAGAGGCAACTTGGTAGCCAGTATTTCATCAGTAAAAGGAAGCTTCCCGCATTAGTCATCGACGAGACGTGATGTCTCATCTCGCTCTTCCGAGCTGGGAACTTCTCTCTGACTTTCATTTTGGGGTTCTTCTCTTCGGCCGTCTGGCTGTGACTGCTCTTCCCGGCTGTCTGCCCGGGGTTGTTCTTTTCGGCCATCATGCCGAGAGCCTTCTCCGTCCGCACAAGCTTCTCTCTTTTGTTGCTCTTTCTCCATCCTCTCAAGCCTTTATTGTAACCTTTCGTTTTCTTCTCGAAGGGTATCAAATGTGCCTGCTCGACGCAGTTGATCTTCCTCGTGCAACTTCCTCATCATCTCCAATTCTCTTCTTACCTCAACTAGTATGGCCGAGGAGTTCTCTTCCTAATTGTTTTGTTGGTTGTCATGGTTCTTGTTGTCACCATTGTTGCTAAGTCAATCTCGCCCCCACGGTGAACAAAATGTTCTTGGTTGACTCCAACAACAATAATGTCTACGCTGACTGCTCCTAGGTTGCTCCTTTATGTGTTGTTTGATTGCTCCAATATCCATAGTCCTAGGAGGGAGGTCTTGCTGGCACTCCGACGCTCAAGTCAGTTTAAGAGTAAAAATGTGCAGGAATATAAGTCAGAGTTTAGAATTACCTTTTGTGTTATGATCTGTATTTATAAATGTAATAGTGAACCTAAAGAGTTGAGCCTATTCTCCTATATTCAATTACTTTGTTAGGATTTTATAACAGAATCGGTTGTTTATTATATTTACCTTTTCTATATTGTACTTGGAAACTTGACACGTCATGCCTAGGATAGCCACGTCAACCCTATAATACAAGTCGTAATAAATTGAATTTATTATATATATTTATCTTAGTTTTATATATTCATATATATATATATATATATATATATATATATATATATATATTAGTTTTATATCTTCAACTCATTTGACTTTTCTTCATTATGTTTGGCTATAAATTCTTTTTAGATATATTTTTTTCTAATTTTAGTTACATTATATTTTATGTTTTCGGGGCTTTAAAGTGAATGGTTTGTTAGATTTTGAATTCTCAATTATTTTTTATAATTTTTAAACTTGAGAGAAATTTGCCGAAGTTTACAAAGGAATCATGTATATTAGTTTTTAATTGTTTTAGTTTATATTTTTAAAATTAAATTTATATACTTAATTAGAGACCATGTTTAGAATCGTATTTAATTCAAGTTTTAGACTATTTTTAATAATCTAATTGGTAATTAAAATTTAGATCTAAATCTTTAGTAAACTACGATAAAATAATTGTTTAGTTCTTAAACTTATATATCTTTTTGTCTTCTTGATTTTTGATTTTGATTACTACATACGTTTTAAATCCCTTAATTCCATATTTAATTTGTAAAAAAAATATTAAATATAAAATAATATATATATATATATATATATATATATATATATATATAAGAATTGACTTAGGTTATGTTCTACATTGCAAAATTGAAAAAAAATATATTTTTAATTTAAAAAATAACATTGAAAAGCAGTTCCTTTTTTTTCATTTTTATTTTATATTGTGTTTAGTAAGATATTTAGAAAAAAATTGTTATGTCCCTAATTAAGTTAAGGAATTTAGATAAAAAAGAATAAAATTAAATAAACTTATTATTATTATTATTATTATTATTGTTATTTTTCGAAATATTACATTAATATTGGTTTGTGTTCCTATCCAAATTTAAATGTCTCTAGAGTTATTACGAGGTGAGACCTTTGTGTTTTGTAGGTAAAGTTGTGGGTTTCATTTAGAAAAAAAAAAAAAAAAAAAAAAAAAAAACAAAAAAGTGCACTCATATACGAGTGATAAACTCAATGGATATATCCAATTGTAGTGACGTGGACTCTCATGTTAAGTGAATGATAAAAATAAATAATATAAGAGTAAACATGGACGATATTCTATTCATTAAAAATGCTGTCTACAGACTTCAATCGAATTTTCATTAACATGGTAATAAACAAATAATAATTTTTGAAAATTTATTATTGTTCATATTATATTGCAGATAAAAAAAAAAGTTATTAACATAACAATAAAGTCAAGTTATTGTAACTTCTTTATTTAAAGATTGTTGGTAAGATTATAATATGACTTTGAATTTATAAGTTATATGTAAAATGTTAGTGAATTTTTGGGAGTGCTTGGGAGGGAAATTTAATATAAATCTATGAGCAAACTTATATAGAAAATGTTACCATCTTTTATCCAAAATCTCAAGATAATTAAGTTTTATATATATATATTACTCGATTTTTGTGACACTCCTGTCCCTCCAGAACCATATTTTTTTTTCTCTCTCCTCCATGTCTCCCTCTTCCATTCTCAAAATCTCTTCCTTCTCTCTGACTTTTTTCCCTCCATACGTTATCTGTTTTAGAATCTGATCATACCCTGTAGTACCTGAAGAGTTAAGGATCATTTCTAACCGATCAGAATTTCAAACAGAGTAAGTCCATATTTGCTATAAAGATCCCTTAATCTCTGTTTTTCCTTAGGTTTTTGTCATCAATCTTAGTAGGGACAGTTGAAAAAAGTATTTCTCTCAACTTAATTAAGATTATACTGAAATTTGGTTTTGTTCTGATGACTTGTTCTAGATCCCTAAAGATTGGGTTAGTGCCACTAGCTAGTTTGGAGAAATTGTTTTGGGAAATTATCACAAGGTAAGGGAAGCTAGTAACTTATTTTAGTTATTTACTTTCAAATAGAACCCTAGAATAAAAGACGATATATGATTATCAGTGCTCAAGTGTCCGACTGGTCCTTGAGCACTGATTGAATTTGGTTATTTATTGTGATTTGATATAATTAATTGAACTGTTTTAAGTAATGATGTTAGAAAGAAATGTGAGAACATTTTGGTTGTTGTTTGTTGGAATTGATGTGTTATGTTGATGACTGATTTATAGACTTGTATGTAATCATTTTGGTTGAAATGAAACCAGTGTACTGGGGGTTGAAAGAAAATCAAGGTACCATGATTACACATGTACCTATAAGCTTCAGAATGGTTGAATATGATTGTTGTTATGACTGAATGATGAATGCATTTGCAATCATTTTGATTGAAATGAAATCAGAGTACTGGGGATTGAAAGGAAATCAAGGTACGGTGCAGATGGATCATTATGAGGTTAATGAATTTGGAATAAATTATGAAAGTTTGTGATTGAATGTTAAACTTAGTTTTATTCGACTTAAGAATTCATATTTGCATTTGTAAATCTAATCACTTCAATTCTTTTCACTCTTATAAGCTAAAAATATTATTTCGCTAGCTTATCCTTACTTTTTTTGTTGTTTTGTGAACTGCGATGATTGTACTATGTACATGAGCAGGTGCAGATGCAGGTTTAGGAGCACCTTAAAGATGATATACTCTTAAATCGATCTCCTTTTGTCTTGTATATATGTTTTTGTTGTGGTTAAAGACTCTATGACCTTGAGATGATTTTCCTTTTTTCATGTGAATTAGTTATACATAACTCTGATGTATCTGAACACTTTTTGTAGTACCTTGAATCTTAAATGAATGTTAATACTTGTAACAGACAAAAGTTATAGGATTTTTGGGTTGTTATAATTTTCTCTTTATTATTTGATGAGAGAAATCATTAAAAGTAAATTAAATGGGATGAACGTAAAATAATAAAAATAGCAACATATTATTACATGTAGGATAAGAAATAAAAACATAAAACAAAACAAAAAACATGCAGGACTAAAAATATCATTGTATCGTTGGAAAGAAATTAAACAATTAAAAGTAAAATAAAAATAACCTGTATATTATCGTAAATAAATTAAACAATGGAAAACATAAAATGCGAAGGACGAGTGTATTATTAAAAACAAATTAAATCGTATAACTATAAAAGAACGGAAAAAGTTATATAACTCAAAATAAATAAAAAATATTAAGAAACGTAGAAGTTTATCAGGATTTAAAATGATTTAATCTGGCTACTTCTAGTCTTAATTTGAGGTTTGGTGGTGAGAGAAAGAACATAGAATAAATTTAAGAGTTAATAATATTTTTGACTTACTTTATAACATTATTTAAGTATACAAAGAAAATAATATTTATAAATTTTATTTTAATATTATTTTGTTATATGGAAGAAGTTTTCAGAATGAATTTTAAGCTTAATTTAATTTTATAAAATTAATTTATGAAAAAATATTTATGAATTGAGCTTATTTTTAATCTTAGATCTCTAATACATTTTTCTTAAATTGAAAATAATTAATTTGTGTGTAATATGATAGACCAATCAAACTTTAATAAATTAGTCAACTAATCACAATAGTCAATGTGATAGTGTGGTATAGAAGTTTGATTCGATTTTCTTTTTGTTAAAAAAAATTATATAATATATATATATATGATTTAATTTGACTATATTTTAACATAAAAAAATATAAACTGAACTAAACTAATTTTGTACTATTTAGTTTGAATTGATTTTGTAGTTTGTAAAATAATAATTTTTTAAAAATAATTATTTGCCAAACCTCCAATAATGTTTTTTTTTTCTAGATTGTAGTATTCTGAAACCAAAAAATATTTGGATTCTTAATCATAATAAAATCGAATTGTTTTAAAGAACTCTTAATTATCTTCATATTTTTTTTTAGATTGTGGTATTCGGAAACTGAAAAATATTCCATTCTCAATCATATAATACACTAATTAATAAAATCAAGTTATTAAGAACTCCCAATTAAAGAATATAATGGGTTCTAAAAACAAAGAACTTAAATACTTCAATTTTTAAAATAAAATATAAAAGAAAGTTGTAAAAGTGAAGTTCTCCTAAAATAAATTATTTATAAACTTTATTATTTTTACTAAAATTGATATTTATAGAGAAGATTTCACGTCAAGGAGAAGCCATTCATTAGAAAAAAGCCATCTTTCAGTAATTCTTAGTAAATTCAGTACCGTTTATCGACTAATGATATCTCAGAATGTATGCTTTTAATAATATATTTGACAAAATTTCTCACACCCCAACTAACTAACAATACTAATTTCTAGTGAACGAAACATGAGGTAACGTTAAGACAATAATATTGAAATTCATACATAAGTGAAAAATAAGGAAAAACTTCGATGCTACAAAATTTGAGAGTTATTTAAACAAGTCGTCGTGCTATATAATTATGTACGACTCTAAACGAATATAAGATTACTAATATTAATATAAATTGTATATGAACGGAGTACGATGAGTGACAGCTAAAAACTTTAAGAGGTTTAAAATGAATTTAAAAGATTAAATATTTTTTAAATTAATAAAATAATTAAAATTATAATATTTTTATTTGAATTTTATTTTTTGATATTTTTGTGTTATAAAATTATTTATTAAATTATCATAATTAATTTCATTCAAAATATTTTTTAATAGATAATAAAGTTAATCCGTTTAATTTTTTATTGAGACATTATTGATCTTAAATAAGATTTTATTAGTTTAAGTTTTAAAATATTTTTTTAACTGAAACAACTCATACTGAAATTATTATCATTATTTTATATGTTATATATGCATTTGGAAAAATAATTTATCTTTTATATAATTAAGAATGTAAATTGATTTATCATTTTTTAAATTTATAATCACTTTTAAGATATTTAATTTTTTGTTTATTTTTTATAAATTTATCCATAGTCCCTATTTGATATTTAACAAAAAAACTCGACTCTTTACTTTTTGTAAGTGTTAAATAACCTTATTCATATCTTTTAGATGATATATTTTTATATAAAATTAAAAACTATAATATATATATATGTATATATATATATATATATATATATATATATATATATATATATAT